>ENA-OREC01001667-OREC01001667.1-marine-metagenome-genome-assembly--contig:-NODE-1667-length-11501-cov-14.491947_pt1 | contig 11501 bp, 7 predicted proteins | sample MGYA00248626_ERZ508543 | MGnify/ENA primary metagenome ERZ508543 (study PRJEB26211, sample SAMN05518279) | marine metagenome | isolation source: Puget Sound, Washington, USA | host: Bankia setacea... | reverse complement strand
TACTGGTGTCATGGGTGGAGTTGGGTATAACTGGTGTCATGGGTGAACTAATGTGTTACTGGTGTCATGGGTGGACTTGGGTATAACTGGTGTCATGGGGTGAACTAATGTGTTATTAAGAATGAATGATCTAAGTAGATAGTTTAGATTTATATAGGTTATATTACTCGATACTTAACAACTGAAAAGATGGCAAACACATTCTTTATTTCAAGTAATTGCATGTTTTCTGTATATATGTAGTTGGTTGACATCTGACTAAGGTGTCCAAATACTATTATCTGTAGAATGTTTGTTTGGGTAGACCTTAGTGCATGCTATATCTAGTTTACATTGGTTATGGAAATAATCAAGATTCTATTTTTAATGTTTACTCTCAAGTCAAGTAAATGTGAAAACTAGACATGCAGTACCATTCAATATTAGTTTTAGGTGTAAGTGGTTAACCTACAGGCTACAGTTATATATCACCACCTACGTCAGGCTGTAATATGAACTAACTTGCTCAACTGGTCAGTTACATGGAACAATTATTTGTCCAGACTAAAAGGCCCATTTTTTTCTCAAATTTACATGCGTCTATGATACTAAGAACTATTTTTATTAGAAAGATAAGACAAGTTTACAAACACTGTCTGTGTTGTTAGTCAACGTTAGATTAGCAATAATAAATTTAAACATAGCGTAAAAGTTTCTGTTTAGCATATGTGCAATAACCAACAACAATTTATCCTCAGCCATTCAATAGCTTGCTTCTTCTTTCACTGGTACTGAGGAATGATGGATCTTAAGCACTTTCCTTCTTATGTTTATGAAATATTTATACTTATAATATTACATATAGTATAATGCTATAAGAATACCATATTTACTTTTATATGTATGTAAAGATAAAAAGACAGAATACATAAGCACTGCCATTGCGACCAGTTAGGTGAAACCATTAAGTTTGAATTGTCAAATTATTTTCCCATATGTACGATTGACTCGAAAACAACTTTTACTTGCATTAATGTAGAGCCCTGGATTGAGCACCAACTATTCATATGTTGTATTTATATATATATATATATATATATATATATATATATATATATACTAATATTTAACTACGGTACCTATTGCATAGTCATCAAGACCTTGTCATTTGTATTTTATGTATACTCCTGTTAAAAGTGTATCAACCAATCAGATCTAGCAAGAACATCGATATCTGTAGCACACATTTCAGTAGATACATTATAGTTACAGCTAGAAAGTATCACAATTACTAAACAATATACTCACTGTCAAAGTTTCTAATCTTCCTATAATCGTTGGTAGTACAAGTAGTCTACATTAGTTTACTTTATTCCACTGATACAATAGAAAGTTGATTGTACATAAAGGCCACCGTATACAGTATTCACATAATAATAGCTGCACCAGCTTCATAACCATTAGTGTATTTTATATTCTATTCTAGCAGTATGATCACATGCACAAGTTACCTTTCATTTCTTAGATGTTAATCTGTACCAACTTCACTACAGTCATCACATTTTCTTTTTAGGAAAAGTTCCGTACTCTTGCCTGAAAACGATGAGTACCCAAAGAACATGTATGCAAAAAATAAGACGAAAACGTGTGTGTGTGTGTTTTTGTATTGCTTATCTAGATTATTGTGAATCAAACATCATCATTCAGTCTTAGAAAGAGCCATAGCATGTGTAGCTTTAGTTGTTTGTTTGAGTGAAGTGATATTAGGCCTATACCAGAGTGAGTAATGATGTTGTTTGTTTGAGTGAAGTGATATTAGGCCTATACCAGAGTGAGTAATGATGTTGTTTGTTTGAGTGAAGTGATATTAGGCCTATACCAGAGTGAGTAATGATGTTGTTTGTTGTACTACAGGAAGATGAACCTTCTCAGGAAATGGAGAGCAGTCAGGGAGAGTCAGAAACTGAAGCTGGTGAGTCTGAGATGATCTGTATACTCCCATTTATTCTTCAGAGAAATACAGTTGCATATCTACCTATTTTAACCATGACTTTTTTTCCATTCTTCAAATAATTTGTCTAAGCAGTGTTTTAAAGTTGATTTGTAAATATTTACAATTTCCTTAGCTGTTCAGTGATCTTGTTTAAATTACTTAAAAAATGCTCCTTAGAACCATCTATGTGATTTACCCTTTAATAGAACAGCCTCTGTTTTTGAACTTTTAGCAACTGCTTTAAGAGTTAAATGGGTTTTTAATGGTAGTTGGTTTTACAGACACAAGAAAGTTGTATCTATTCTTGCATTGTAGTGAAAATTGTTTAAGAGGACATTACATTGATCAATTGTTCTAATATCTTTAGATACATCAACTACTGGACAGAAGAGGAAGGCTGAAGAGGAGAATGGTGATGATGAAGAAGAGACTAGCACCAAGAAAGCAAAGATTGAAAAAGAGGATGATGATGAGGAGGAGGAGGAGGAGGAAGATGATCCTGATAGTAAGTTGGCTTGTCATTTAAGGAAAGTTCGTATTTTGTGTCAGCCACATACTCTTTAACTAATAGGACAAAGAAATGTAGCAATAAAACATTTTATATACTTTGTTTATATTTTTCCAATATTAACACATGTATGTACCTAAAAGCAGTTCAAACACTAAATTTGTTGCAGAACCTTTACTAGACTCAATAAATGTTGTGGTATATTGCCATAAAAAAGTGTTTGTACATTATGTCTTAATTGTTACTAATTAAAGAGTTTAATGGTTATGGTTTCCTTTACCTAGAACCTGTGACGTTATTCTGTGGAAACCTGGATCCTGACCTTACAGCTGAAACATTACAAGGGTTCTTTGAAGCCAGTGGGGTTGATGTGTCCAATCCAAGAAAGATTGGCGTCAAGAGGTATTATTCTCTATTCAAGCTAAGTCCCAAAACTCAGCTAACTGTACATGAGCTCATGAAAAATATAAAGTTCATAATCTGACAGACATTAAAGGACTGACATGTCGCTTGCTTGCCCTGGACTTGCTGAACAAGTTCTTGAAAGTTAAAGGAGTGAAAATAGAAACACAAGACCTTCCTGTCTGTTCATTATTTACATTTAATCTGAAAGTTTTTTTTAGATTCTTTTTCTAATTGTGCTAAGGTTGGATTTATTTTCGCTTTTTTTAGAAAATATTTTCCCCTTTTTTTCGGACATGTTTTGGTAAATGAATAATATATTATAAGTTATGTGATGAGAACTTGGTGGTTAGAAGCTGCTTTGCTGTTACAATTACTAACACACAGGGAGGTCTGGTAGTCTGTGGATGTTGTTCAATGAAATTTGCTGCTTACAAAACTGTAACCTGTATAATGCTTGTTTTAATGATTTTTACTGCATGTAGGACGTTATTACTGTAGTTCAGGGTTCTCACTCTGTCCGGGTTTTAAATGGTGAAAAACAGACCTATAAACTTCGAGTCCTCGTAAACCACTCTGCATATAACACAATAGTAATTAATTTTAACACACTCTATTTTGGGCTCAGTTTCTTACTTAATAGCCAAAAGATGCCAGGGGAAACAAAGATAGTGTTATAATTGAATGGCTGCGTACTATTTAACTAGACAACAGTTTGCAGTGTACATTGTTTTGGGAGAGAACCCTGTTTGTCTGCAAGTAATAATTATGCCCCCCTACCTTGGTCATATGAGCTAACAGTACAAACTAGGTAAGTGGTTTTCTTTATTTGCTTGGAGATTAAAGTTTAGTGAATTACGGACAAACTCCAACAGAAGATGCATCCAGTCAAAAGAAATCTTAATATGATGAAACAAAGCAGAAGCAACACAGCTTCATGTAAGGTAAGTTTGACACGGTTCACATCCTAGGATAAGATGTGAAGGATTAAAAGATCAAAGAAATCTGATCTAATTCATAAAACATTGCGTTAAAATGTTGTCCAAATGTTTTGTCCGTAATCCGGTTTCCTGGCTGAATGTACTCATTAGGACAAAATACAAATAAGTATTGATTCTGGGTTGGCCTATGAGTAAAGTTATTACTTATAGCTTAAAGAAGTGTCAGCAAAGTAAGTTTATGCCAACATATCGCGTCTCAGTCAGTAGTAAAGGTTTAATCTAAGTACTGGTTTTTCCCAGGAAGAAAGTTTTACTACTATTATACTGGTATCAAAGATTGATATATACAGAGATAAAACAGAGCAAAATAAGAGCTTCCATGTTTTCACTGCTGTGTAAATCTATGAGAGGAGTCTTGTCTTGTATCAAAAGAGACAAGCTTCAAGTTAGTTGTCTGTAGGTCATGTATTAAAGCTATGTATATAAAGGGTCTTACAAGTGTTGTCATTTAATATAAGTTTTTAGGGAACAAGTTACACCAAGGAAACAACGTTATGAAATAAGTCTGTTGCGATCTATTAACATCAGCGGATCGATTGTTAAGCGTTTATTTAAGAATGGTCACAAATTTAAGATTATTTTTTTCACATGACTATATATTAAACGCCTGCAATACTGAAATATACATTATGGCTATGTTGCATTGAAACAAGCCTAGTCATGTGATCAAACAGAGCTCATGTGACCATAGTACAAACATTGAACATTTGTCATTGATGCATAGGTGGAAATGAGTGTCAGTCCAGTAATTGTGAAAAAACTGGTCTATAACTTTGAGTGATTTCTGTAACTTGCTGAATTGGCTTGAAGTCTGTTTATACAGTACTCGGGAGTGTCCAGGTAAGTCTAACAGAGTTTCATTTCCGTGGAATAGAAACTGTCTGTGACAAAGCAATGCAATGTGGGTTTGGAAAGGCTGTAAGATAGTGTTGTTGTGATTATGGTGGCGAAGACCATGCTAGGGACTGAAAGTTGTTATCAAAAAGCACTTAAACAAGGCCAAGTTTTAATATGTCGGAAGTGTCATACTGTCACACCGTGACTTTGTTTGGCAAAACAGCATGGTCTTATTTATAATCAAACATAACTTGTCTATGTACAAGATTTCTCTAGTGTCATATCAAAGATTAAGTCTTAGACGACTGACTAGTTTGCGTTTCCGGGAAGCTTGTTGGTAAAGCAACACATGAAAATCAAGAGAACTCGGATTTGAATTGTGGTTTTGGTGGCATTCCACATTATTATCTACATTCATGTAGACAATGTTCAGTTTCTTGCCTAAAATGGTGAGTTACTGCAGAATAGGACTCTTAGATAAAATACAAGAACAACGACATGTTACTGTTTAGGAAAACAACAATCAGACAATCACACTATCTGAACATTCCCTTGTTTAAAAGTGTTGAACTTGTGTGTATTGTCTGTCTTGTGTGTCTGATGCAGCTGTGACACAGAGACAGACATCTTTATATACAATCACATGGACAAGCTTCTCTACTGTCTGTATAAGTCCATGTAAACAAGCTTCTCCGAGTCTGTATAAGTCCATGTAAACAAGCTTCTCCGAGTCTGTAAGTCCATGTAAACAAGCTTCTCCGAGTCTGTATAAGTCCATGTAAACAAGCCTCCCCGAGTCTGTAAGTCCATGTAAACAAGCTTCTCCGAGTCTGTAAGTCCATGTAAACAAGCTTCTCTGAGTCTGTATAAGTCCATGTAAACAAGCTTCTCTGAGTCTGTATACGTCCATGTAAACAAGCTTCTCTGAGTATTTATAAGTCTATGTAAACAAGGTTCTCTGAGTCTATAAGTCCATGTAAACAAGCTTCTCTGAGTCTATAAGTCCATGTAAACAAGCTTCTCTGAGTCTGTATAAGTCCATGTAAACAAGCTTCTCTGAGTCTGTATAAGTCCATGTAAACAAGCTTCTCTGAGTCTGTATAAGTCCATGTAAACAAGCTTCTCTGAGTCTGTCTTTATTGAGAAATACCCTGACCCAATCAAATATCACCTACTGATATGTAAAGTGTTAACCACTGTGACCATAGACATGAAGTATGCAGATTTAGTACATGTGTGTAGGCTTATCCATCCGTGGTGTTGAATGACTTTTCTCAGTCCTCACAAAGCCTAGTTTCAGCTAAATTACATGGTAGTATTAATCATGCCTGGATGATCTTTAATTCATTTATTTGAAGAAATAAAAAACAACTATTCAGTAGCATGAATAATGCTGAATACAGTATGCCCATATATAATACAAGTCTGTATGATTTACATACACTTTGATATAATAATCTTGTGCGGAATCCTTCTTGATGCTCTGATAAATCCGTTATAAGGCATCATTTACACTCTTTAATATTAAATACAGTGGACGCAATCTGTAAGCCTGATAGTGTGTTGTATGCAACATCATCCATAGCCATGTCTGGGATCAGTTCTCTGTAACAGAGTGTTTGCTTTAAACTGTTTTCTGATGTTCTGAACTGAGCACAAATTCCCTGAAACCTGCGGAAGTGTCTGCCAAATTTGAAAAGAGTTGCACACAAAACTTGCGAATTGAATGTGAAAACAATTTGTTTCAGCTTGATCTTTCATTAAACCTATGAAGAGTCTGCCATTGGAATCTGGTGATTAGTTTGTTTGATAATCTGTACGCTTAATTGTGCAACTATGTATGAAGTCTACTGGTGAACATAGTCTATAGAGAGTGCAATGCACCATAACTCAGTATACAGTCTGGAATGTGCTGGTGTACAAAGCACTGAGATAAAAGACCGAGATGTTGATTAGACCGGAGATGTTCAATGATGAACTGTCTGATATAGGTAGCAGTGACCGAGTCAAGGTACTCCCAGTCCGTGACCGTGACAATGAGTCAGCTCAGATGAGTATAGTCAATAGTCTGTATATAGCAAAGCCTTTCATTTACATGTCTGTTATGTTGGTCAAACCACCGAGTCTGAAAGCTGGAAAGCTGTCTGTTTCACTGTCGACAGAATACCTGCAGCAACACAACAAAGTAATGGCCATATCAACTTACATGTTCTTCTCATGCTCTATGTAGGAAAACAATTGTTTTTAGACATTTACAAGAATTCTTAACATATGTTTCCAACTCTTCGTCAAAAAAGAAAGAGGCTTGAATGCCGTTATAAGTTGTAACCTTGTACTAAAATATCGCCTGGTTTTATGTAAGCTTTTCAAAAGTAATGTTATCATCCCTAAAGTTGTATGGTGTGATTTCCAACTATTGACATTTATCGTTTTGCTAGTTAGGCCAAGTGTCAAAGCTTCTTCCTTGTGTTTGTTTACTGGTGGCCAATAACTGTGTTAAAAGATAAACTAGGATAAGGGTTTAGAATATTGAGCATAAAGATCATGTAACATTGGTTACGCGCCATTGATTGTGTTGTTGTGTTGCTATAGTTATTTTGACGAGTGTCTCTGGAACATTCCTGTGTACCAGCATGGGCTCACCCGGACGATGTCTACCAGAACCTGCCAACCAGTCTACAGCTATATAGGTACGATCATTACACAACTCACTTCTTATACTCCTTTGATTTTTGTTTTTACTGGTGTTTTTTTCAAGGGCCACCTGTTGTTGATTAGTTAATTATTCAATTTATGGTATCGCTTTGGAATAAAAAAGAGTATACTTGCCTGCAACTACTCACATGTAAAATGATTATTCTGTTAGATGTTGACTGTTATGTAATGTTCATGGATAAAATGCAATGCAAGTTGAATTTGACATTTGAGTGCTTACATCGTGTGTGATTATTTACTTATTGTATGACTGAAATGATTTATACATAGCACATATTAATACATTTGAATTGTTTGCCATATCTGCATTACAGGTCCGTATTTGTGAATGTTTGAAACACTCTCATGGTGTTTGGTTGAACATACACCACGTTATATAAATGCCTACAAGGACTTATTTATAAGAGTTCATAATGTGTATTTTATGACCTTATTTGATTGCATGTTCCCCCATTCTGTGTTAACTATGCTTTAGATTATATAAATCATCCATGCCTGTATTAAGATAAGAATTAAATGTTTTGGTAAAAATAAATGTGATTGAAACAAGTTCATAAAAACTATTATCTTAGGTATTTTCTTGCAATTTCTAATCTTCAATCCTTAGTTATTTTCTTGCAATTTGTAATCTCCAATCCTTGAATATGATAATTTGAGATCTCCTATTGATGTTTTATGTGACGCTGTGCCTTTTTAGGTAGACATCGTTAAGGTTTTTCTATGTGAAGAATAATGGAAACTGGTATTGTTTGTATTTACATGAACTATTAACGGACTGGTTTTACAATTTAGGGACTGGTTTTACAAATACAGGTAACATTGGTTATTAGACAACTTGATCAGCAAGTTCTGATCTATAATTTGAGCGGTGCTGTACTAGTCAGTGATAACAGTAAAGTGAAGTTTCATGTCTAGATAAAAGATTTACAAATATTTGCAACACAAGTCCCTTATGAGGTGAACTACACAATGTTTTGCCAATTCTATTTTCAATAATCTTATTTTGGATTCATGTTATGTAATTGTATATATAAGTTTGATACATTTAAAGTAAAGAATTTTCTTGTCCATATATAACTACTTTATCTTTTGTAATGAATGAAGCAGTGCATCCATATTCTGGTAATTCTCGGTCATGCAGTTGTTTCAAACATTTCCGAAGTTTTAGATCAGTTTTGTATACAAGCCATTTTTAAATACCTAACCAATACATAGTTTTGTAACGTTATCCGACTCCCCAAGTGATTAAGATACCCTGTTTAGATTGTTATATAGAGGTATGAGATGTTAGATTGTTGGCTCATTGTGTGAGGCTGATCATGTTTACAGGTTTGGATATGTGGATGTCAAACCAGAGGATGTAGATAAAGCCTTGGAGTTGAGCGGCAAGGAACTGAATGGAGAACCAATCAGAATTGACAAATCTAAACCTAAAAACAGCACACAGGAAGAAGGGCGTGGTCAAGGAGGTGAGTATGGGGTGACCTGGGGAACCAATGGAGACCAGGCTTGACTGGGGAAAAAATAATGATAAAATGATTCTAATTTTGTCTTATGTATAATTAATAGCTAGATGAGTATGCGTTTTTACCTTGCATCAGGAAACAAAAGTTGAAATTAATTTATTAGATGATCATTAATGACGACAATATCTTGTATTGCAGGAGACTCTAAGACAATGTTTGTGAAAAATCTGAAAGAATCAGTCACAGAAGAGGACCTGAAGAAGTTCTTTGATGGAGAAACAATAACAGAAATCAGACTGCCAAAGAAACGTGACGGTTTGTGTAAAGGGTGAGTGTTCTGCTCCATATATAGAATGTTGGACCCAGATTTTAAGTTGTAGTTATTGACTCGTTTCTGCTTACTGTAGTGACCAAGCTTAAGTAATTGAAAGCGTACTAGGGAATCAGGTGTTAGTTGCTTACAAGAACAAACAAATGTTAACAGAACATTATTGTAGGAATAGTGTTCGTGAAGAAGAAAAAATTGGAAATTATTCACTTGTTTTAGAGGTTAAGTTTTTCAGTTAGGGATAATGGAAGACTAGAATATGTTTCATGATTAAATCCAATGTACGGTATTTGTCGACTGTGAAGATATTAAAGTAATGGCCTGTACAACTAACTCATCCAATCCTCCAATTATAGGTTTGGTTATATTGTGTTTGACACTGAGGCAGCTTTGGAGAAGATGATAAAAGAGAAGCAAGGAGAGAAACTAGAGGGGGAAGAGTTATTCCTCGATTACACAGATGAGAAAAGTCAACACCAATCAGCAGGCAAAAACAAGGAGTTTGGTATGTACATTCACATTTGTCAAACCTCATAGTGCTGCGATATGATTGTACTGGTTCAGTGTTTACACAGGTTCAAAAGGCACCTATTGCAGTCTTTGATGACAAAATTAAGAACTAGGGAAGCAGAAACTTCATACAAAAATAAGAGGAAAACCACTTATTTTTAAGGAAAGTCTTCTGTCGTCAGCCAATTTTCAATGATTACAGTTGTAGATAAACATAAAGTTGACTTTCTTATTTGGTTTAATTATAATATTAAGATTAAGTTGGCTATGGCATTTTTCGATTGTTTTTAGGGCAGGCACACATGTGTATTAATAAGCTGTCTCTTTCAATTTCTGTCCCAAAAAGAACAAGCCATAAGGAAAAGTAATCATATAGCTGTATGCAATTCATTACTCAGGGTATTTTAACATGGTGATGTTGTTGTACACTCTTTAGAAACTTTTCAATGATTGATTATTCCAATATACGAATTTCAACCTTTTTTATTACATGTGAAACTTTGTTTTTTTAGGTCCTTCCAAGGTTATATTTGTACGAAACCTGGCTTTCCAAGTATCTGAGGATGAACTAAAGGACATATTTGAAGGCTGCAAAGCTTGTAGAATTCCTCCAAATGAATATGGACAATCCAAAGGGTGAGGCATTATTTTTTTATATTTCAAATTCAAGTTTGTACAAAAATCGAATCAATGTTTTAAGTTGTCTGTACAGTTCTACTGCTGCAGTTTCCAGTGGTAAATCCTATAAAACATGTGTTAAAGATCACCTCAAGTCAGAGGTCTTTTAATATCCTTACATCAGAGACTATAATATCACTTGAATTTTGAGGCCACTATATTTTGTCAGCTGGACACTATATGTACTTCAATCTGCTTACAACAACCACTTCTATGATACACTTGTGTTGTCTTTGTCTCTGGTTTACTGTTGATGTACTATTTTGTATGTATATTTGATAGATTTGGTTTTGTGGAGTTTGATTCGGTCGAAGCAGCCGAGTCAGCGAAGGCAGATAAAGATGGACTAGAGATCCAGGGACGTGTTGTACAACTGGCCTTTGCCAATGATAAACCAGGTGGTAATGCTGGAGCTGGTACACCTATGGCTAAACGAGGTAAGCACAGGATAGATTGAACACTCAAATCTCTTAGCTTCTAAATTTGTTCTGTGTGCATAAAGCATAAATAATTGGCGAGGATAGATTATGACTGTAGAGAAGAAAAAAAAACACTTAAAAAAACTATCTGTGCTCAGATAATGTACATGTTGATGTTTGCATTTGCTGTTTGATCTGAAGGTTACTCAATTTTCAACAATTACATTTAACGAACACCTTATGATATATTCTTATTCATTAGAGAAAATATCTGAATACATGTGTGTGCTGATATGTGGTAAATGATATGCAAGTATTGTGATCAGTGTGTTTTCTCTCCTAATCACTGATCTAATGCCAACACATAATGTCAACAAAGTGAGGTAAACATATAGTACAAGAGTGTGTAAATGGTGTGTAGATGTTACATTGTACAAGGTTTAACAATCTCACGACAATACAAATGAAACAGTAAGACTTAGAGTGAGACTTGTGATGTGTGTGTGTCTGTGGTAAATATAACAACTGTTGAAACAGAAAGTGCTGCTGTTTGTTTGATTATCAGAGAGAACAAGTGAAGTGATTGTGAGTTGTGTATGTTTGTGTTCATTGTATTTCATTTTATATGAATGAGATAGCTGTGAGATATTTGTTGTTTATATGAA
>ENA-OREC01001666-OREC01001666.1-marine-metagenome-genome-assembly--contig:-NODE-1666-length-11503-cov-13.318047_pt1 | contig 11503 bp, 5 predicted proteins | sample MGYA00248626_ERZ508543 | MGnify/ENA primary metagenome ERZ508543 (study PRJEB26211, sample SAMN05518279) | marine metagenome | isolation source: Puget Sound, Washington, USA | host: Bankia setacea... | reverse complement strand
CCCAACTATGACATACGACAATGTTTACTATGCGGAACAAATGAAGCTTCCTGTGGTCAGTATTAGGTGTTTACCAATAACCATTGTAGTGATAGTTAACCTTGAAAACATTCTTCCCAAACATTCCTCGCACAACAACAGAAATGTCCATACCATCCCCTTCCCGTTAAGTAGTTTTAAAAGTATTTGATATGATCACATGACATGACATATAGACTAACACGTTTGCGATATCTTGACAGGTACGCGGGTACAGACAGGTTGAACGCAGTTTAATTAGTTAGACATATCCATTTATCTAGAGAGGCAAACGTGTCAGTGTCGGCTGTCAACAAAGGGTACGCTTTTCATCGCCGTTAAAAATGAATTGTGAAGATACGGTGTGTATTTATTAGTTGTAACCTAATATATTGCTCTTTTAAACGAAACGTTCTTGAAAACAAAGAATGTCATCTACTTAAGAAACTCAAACACTGACAAGTGCGAAACAAATGCGAGACAAGTGCGAGACAAGCACGAGATGTACTTTGTTTATCTGAAGATATAAAGTTCTGATATTGTTCGCGTCACTGACTAAAGGTATGCATCGTTTTCTCACCTACAACAAGAAACCCTCGACATGGGTAAAGTTTAAAGTCTGGGCTTTTCCAGTAACTACAAAATCTCCTAAAGGTTATTTGGTATATACGTAAACAAATGGCGCCATCACGTTAATTCGAACACATCTTTGACTGTGGTCAAGGAACGCATGCCCAATCTTAAAATGCATGGTGTATATATGTATTAACACATTTAAAAAAGGTCAAAAAGGGTTGCAGGAAAACTAGACTATCACCACATCACTTGAACATCAGAAATGATCGTCATCCAAACATTTCGAAAGTCGATAACAAGCCATGTCAGACTCTTAACCTAAACGATTTAAAGAGCTTACACCTGTATCATTTGTCCAGTATACCACGTGTATGTATTAGATACCACGATCACATGTTCGAGGTTCATAAGTTGGAAAACTTGTTTTTATCTGTGTGCCCTTATCTCATCAAACTTGATTGTGTGTCAGTTGAATACATTGATAATTAACGTCCTCCTTATACACACAATGTAAACCACAAACAGTCTCCAAATTGTATAAGATTTTGTTATAAATTAGTTATTAATTTCAGATAAGCAAATACGAGTAATTCAGTGAATAAACGCGTATATTTACATGTGCTAGTATGGTTAGTGGGCTTATGTTTCTTGATGATTTTATAGGATGGATAAAAGTGAGTAGAACACTGCTTACATACATATATACAACACTCTAATATACTCATAGTGTATATAATTGCGTCCGTATAAATATCATAATTATATTTGTGTTTTTTCCGTTCTTCACACGGTAAATATTGCATTTACTGTGTGTTTTTTTAGGATGAGCCTGGAATGGGTGATGCCTATGTTGGAATGCAGGTCCTGTTCTGCTACACTCACAAATGATTTAATCATGGATACGTATTAGCTATAAATTACTAAAGGATAAATTGTTGACGATAATGTGTCAAGGTTTCAATCCCAAATGACTTCATAAATACAAGGCTGCCAATTCACGGAGAAACCTAACCAGGTTCAACAAACGATTTCTATTGGGATAATTAAATTTCGTAGAATAATTAAATATATGGCAGTTGAAATGAAAAATGTAGGTTCCTTGTTGGTGAAATGGGTTTGTCATGTTGAAAAGAGATCTTTATGTTGAGGGAAATTGTCCACTGCCTTCTGTGATTTGAGAAACAGTGTTTAGCTTTCCTCGCACCCATGTCCTTTACATTGACATTATTAAATAGTGCTGTCTGTAAAGATTTAGTTAGCTATTCAGCTATTCATTTAAAACGTTTTACTTTTAACAATTAACAAAGACAGGGTGTTAAAAGTTCAGCACTAATATGTTATCTAAGCGACGATAAAAAAAGAAAAACTATTTACATAAAGCGAAAAATACTTGAGACGTATTCTGGTCTCATTGAATAATGCATGTCTTAAAGGAGTGGCTAGTCTCGTCAAGTTTGCGTTGCTGACCAACACTTCAAAGTGTTCCTTTTCTCAATTACATTATGACTAGCGAATTGTCTTATACAAGCGTGTAACAAAACAAAACAAAATACAATAGAACATTTGAACCATAGGAGTGACACTGCGAGGGAGGAAATTACACATGAAACATAAAAATCACAGTTTTGTTCACGGTCAACGTTTATTTTTGTTGAAAGACATTCGTACAACAAACTAAGGAAAACTGACAATCAAAGAGTCGTGGGCAGTCGCCTCCACTACTGACTTATTGTAACTGCTCGATCACGCACAAGTATCACATACAAAGACCTCCATGTAACCTTCAGTCGCAGCCAATCACAACGCGTCTTCTGTTGTCACAGTTTTGGTGCCAACGCGGTAAATAGCGATAATGTTCATGTAGTCCTAAAATGTGCAGGTCAACATTTATTTTAAATTGTACAGAAAACACTCACGAACCAATATACTGCTTGTTCCAGGTAAGAAATAAAGTCTACAAAAGAAATGCCCTCAGTACAGTGTAAGATGTTCACATTTTATTCTTCCACTGAGTGTTTACGATCATTAATTGATGCTTTTTAGTTTTGTGTCTGAACGTAAATAAATATGTGTGTCATTCAGTGTTAAGAGCTGGTAGTAAAAGCTGTGCATCTTTAAAACGATTCGTGGTAAAGTTTCTTCATCAAAGACGTCATAAAAGAGAGATGGACAGCGACGGTCGATCATTAAATTCTGATGAAAAGAAGAAGTTGGTACATACTGACGTTTTGTTTTAATGGTGATTACTGTTGAATTACGATAACTACAAACATAATGCATCTCAGTGATCACTTATTTCGTGGGCGCTTACATCGACTTCATGTACATTTCACCAAGTTGTAGCCGCGAGTTTGTGGTGGTGGTGCTGTTATATTTCTCAAACATCAGAATCGATCATCTACCTTTGCATACTCTACTCAGGGAATAAGTAGAACCTTGTATGTCTAAGCTGATATAGTATATGCTAATTATTCTATATAAGACTTTAATGTCTTTAGAGAGGTATCAATTATGAAAAATAGCCGTGTACAGTGGTGTTGGATTAAGGATAGAGCCTAATTTCAATGTAAGAATAACGAATTACGGGATCTGTTTTTATTTCTCTAACATAAAGGTATGATCTCTTCTAATGAATGCTAGCTGCTTCTATCTAGTTTATCAATAGGCAGGAATGTCGTGCCGCGTTGAATACATCAGTGTGAGGCATATACTGACCTCATAATCATGGAACCTCAAAGCGAACAGATAATATAATGGAGAAAATAAAGTCGTTATGCTAATATTTTACTTTAATCAACTGATTTACTCAAATAAAAGTACGATATTCTGCCAGGGACAGACTTACACATTATTACAACCCAGCCCACACGACATAGTGTATATGATACAATCACAACCCAGCCCACACGACATAGTGTGCATGATACAATCACAACCCAGGCCACACGAAATAGTGTATATGATGCAATCGCAACCCAGCCCACACGACATAGTGTATATGATGCAATCGCAACCCAGCCCACACGACATAGTGTATATGATAAAATCACAACCCAGCCCACACGACATAGTGTGCATGATACAATCACAACCCAGCCCACACGACATAGTATGCATGATACAATCACAACCAAGGCCACACGAAATAGTGTATATGATGCAATCGCAACCCGCCCACACGACATAGTGTATATGATGCAATCGCAACCCAGCCCACACGACATAGTGTATATCATACAATCACAACCCAGCCAACACGACATAGTGTATATGATACAATCACAACCCAGCCCATACGACATAGTGTATATGATACAATCACAACCCAGCACACACGACATAGGGTGCATGATACAATCACAACCCAGCCCATACTACATAGTATGTATGATACAATCACAACCCAGCCAACACTACATAGTGTGTATGATACAGTAACAACCCAGCACAAAGAATTAATATTTTATAAGAGGGTTCCCTGTTCGATAGTTTTGTTGACACTGCTCATCCATAAGGCTAAGCTGTTTTTCGCCGGACAAATTGACAGAACACACATGTATCGCAAGGTCAAACACTTGACTGCAGGGAAAATCATGTAGTAGACAGTTGGTTAAACAAGTAATCAACCTTCGGTGGGCAATTCGTAGTTAAGAACGTAACCTTGGGGGTAAGAACTACGCAGGACTTTAATCGCCTTTTACAGCTGAATATGGAGACAATTCCTTTTATTTCGGTACAGCGTATTCGTGTTTGACGCTTGTCCCGCGTATGTTGTTGCGACATATTTAAATGGTTAATGCCTATTTCTTGCCAGTATCCGTGTAGTTTTGTACATATAACATTATTAAAAGAGGAAATGACGGCTTGTTATATTGCACTTTCTATTATTGAGTGTAGAATTGTTTGTGACCTGTTTTGTTGCTCTTGCTTGTTTCTCGAAATATGAATGCAGAGTAAGTACGAGGTTAGGTTTGTACAAGAAACCGGTTTAATCCCCAAGTCTTATTAGATAGTTTTCGTTCGTCCCTCTATTTCTGTTTGCGATATCTCATTTTCTATTTTTCTTAATATATATATGCTCACTGTTTATGTCATCTCGTGCATTGTGTTGTTTGGTTTTGGCATCCTTTCTGGTAATATCTCCCCGGGAACAATGTCGAATTGCATGTCGGCCAGCAATTCGCTGATCTAGACTATATGATTCGTTAAAATCTGAGAGAGAGTAGTTTAATTTAGATTATATCCAAGTGTTACTCAAATTGGGAAACAGAAATGTATGTGACTAAAACACTACATTAAAGATCAGCCACGTCCAGATCGTTCAAAAGTTCCACCCGACCCAAATTGCCCAATCCTTTCCTGATTAACTTGGAACAAATTACGGATTTAGTAAACGTATACATCGGTAAATCGGGATTGTTCTTCACAATAATCCATGCTTATTTAAGTCGGTCTCTTGTGATTTCTGATAGCTGTCAGGATTGGTATAGTTCCTAGAGGGTCATCTTGTTGTTTCAAGTCTCCAATTGGTGCAGTATCAGCTATTTCTCGGTGTATATAACATGATTATAAAAGGTCAACAGCTACAGTTCTGTCAAATAACCCAACACTAGACAATATGTATTTATTTCACGGTTTTGGTGAATTCACGATTTCTTGAAACTTAGTTGTTTATAATAAGTGTCTTCAACTGCAATTTAAACTATTCCTAGTAGCAACGTTCCAGAGCCAATGTGGAATATTTCTTCCTAAGTGACTATGATTTGGTTATTTGGTTATTGTTTCTTTAACTGACTCTTAACCAATTAGGGCTCGGGTGTCTTTCGGCGTATGTTATTCATCCATGTTATTTTTGGCACCCAATCGATCCACCACCACCGGAAACGTGTCGGTGCTGATTGCTCTATAGTTAACAAAGTTTAGAATTTAAACACACACCACTAAATACACAATACTCAATAGCATTTTGGTGGCTTTTGCTGGCTTTTGGTGGCTTTGTAATTATATTTTACAGTTAGCATCTTCAGTTGTATTACAGCTCAAATTATCCATTGAGTACTGGTCCATGACATCAAAAGGAAAACAAAACAATGGTTTGATAACATTTTAGAGCTGTGAATTCTGAAATTGGAAACCTGTTCAAATATTGTGAAGATGCAATGACTTCGTTTGAACTATGTGACATCACCTGGTACCGTTGTTATCATCGTTCGTTCACAATACTGTTTACTTAATCACAGAGTGCCATGAGTGTTTAACATGTCTTTATCTTGTACAAGTGCCGTGTTGATATCTGTTCGTCAACCTGGTAGTATTATAGTACAACATCAAGGAAATCAGAGTTATTTATAACAAAATCCACATTCTTATATGTATGTGCATTCATATCTCCACATAGAAACACAATTATAATCGTGTAAGTTACTGACTTGAAGTTTTGTTATAAATGATTCCTCATACCTTTACGTACACTGTAAACATATGCGGTCCAGCAGGGAAGGTTGCCTATGTTCAGCGGGTCAAACCGATTTACTCTTGTACCTGTTTCATACGCAGTTCTAAAGAAATATAGTTTTCAATATTGTCGAGCACTTTCAATTTTCTTTGATATGTATGTCCACAAACTTTACACACTCCGTTAACATGAGTCTAATTCAGCTATTAACAAAACAATATAAACAGTTATGGTATGATAAACGACTGTATACGCGTGTCCGCCAACAGTGTGACCGTTTGATTGGCTTAGTCATATTCGATTTTACAATGTTGCCTCTTCCTATTACATCATGTTTGTGTGAAGTTCTTGATTGGCTTCATTATATCTACAGTCAGAGGAGACGTAAACAGAAATCTTAGCACGGTGTTTAAAGGTGTGCTCTGGACATTGCTTGCTTTGTCCACAGCGATGTGCAGGAAGACTTGTTGTGAAATGTCTTTTTTTCTTCTTTAAGTTATTTCACTATAACCCAAAAAAATGGCAAAGATGTTCGTCGCCTTCTGTATTAAATGTAACACATATTTGTTCTGTTTTGGAAATGAAAGGGTGCCTTTTGCTATTTACTTGCGAATGATCTTGTGTCTATTTGTATACATTGTGTGTCTGTATTTTCAGATGGAATGGTGCCTGTTTGTTTGTACTATAAAATGACCTTGTGTGTGACTTGTTAACTATATTTTGATATGAGCATGCGCTATGTAGTCAATATTTATTCTGAAACGAAAAGTTGTCTTTTTGTATACATGTGGTATTTTTTATAATTGAATGTTTTGAACAAACCATTGAACATCGTTCAGACGTTCAGAAAAAAACAGAACCAGAATTATATTATTAACATAATTTAGTTACCAGTGACGGTATTACAACTGTCATAAAACTACACCCTACATAACGTTCGTTTCTATTAATATTATATGAAACATGTACTGTTAAGTCGTTCCAGGATTGGTACACAACACGCGGCTAGTAACCTATAGGATGGCCAGTGTGCAAGGACGTAGTTAGATGTTGACACAAGAGGGGGATATATAGTGCGGAGGATGCAATCAAATGTTAACCTATACGATAAGAGGCATCAAAAGGGCTAATGATAAATGTCTGCTTACAAGCTGTCATTTCCTGCGGCGTTCTAGCTTTGAGATGGGACGTAATGGTGTATATATATGAACGTTGATTGAATATATTGGCCCTACAAATATTACACTCCCACGTCAGCTGACATCTTTACCACCATCACATCAACCAATACACGTTTGAGCGCAATTGTCAACGTAATTACGATGCTGCACCCTTATACAGCTCACGTGTCTGTATTCCAAAATGACGCCGCCGCCCATGTGAGTTGAGAAATCAAGAATTATCTGCAAGCAATATAATAATATATTACAAACTAAACATAATTCAGTGAGGTAATTAAAGCATGGTTTAAACTGATTTGTTTCTAAATGCAAAGCTAGCAAAAGCGCAACAGGCGTGCACATATATTATCTAACTGTAGTGTTAGGCCGTGGAACTGGGTTGAGGAATCAAAATGAAATCATTATTGTTGTTTGAAATTCATTTGATTAGAGTATTTGTGCAAAGATTGTCTTTTGAGTAAGCCCGCAGAAGCGATAATACCCTTGCACTTACCTGCTGGGATGAACTAACGATGACAGTATGCCTATTGGGAATGTGAATTGAAATAATGCAATTCGTAAACGGTTGTAGTTTATCGAAACAAAGGTTTAAACGGAACGAACTGTTTATTAAGGACATGGTTTCTAGGAATATCTGGACTACTTTTAAACTACATATCATAAGTCTTATCCGTTTTTATTTGGAAATCGGAATTTAATAATAACAACTCTAATAAATGATTGTTTTCTCTTCAATGGTTACTCTACGAAAATAATATAAAGGGTACCTTTCCGTATGTATTTTAATATTAAGTACAGTGAAGTCTTTTCTAAGATGGTTTGGTACGGTATATCGTGTATTTATAACGATTGGCGTGCGATGAATATAAACTTGTCAGTGAGTAAAGACCCAATCTAATGTAAACTACTAAAACTCAGAACAACATGGAAAATAAAGCATATGTGCCAACCTTTCTGGACAATAGCTTTCCTAAGCTGTTGTGTCAGAAACAGAAGATATGCCATTGGAAGAGCTTTATCACTCACTGTATGCTTCGTGACCGACAATCCGCAAATACCTCACGCCATTGTATTGTCTTGGCTCAAGGTTTGTCCATCATTACAGGCAAGAACAACTGATGAATACACTCCCGGTAATAACAAGAAACATACTATGCAAGGTGAAACTCTAGTACGGTTTCAGTGGAATAGATTTTACCATCCAAAAACAACAGTACATGTGTGTTACAATTCATCCAATTTTAGTTATATGTATACAACTAACGTTCGTTTTGATTTCGTTGTATATTGTGTATAACGCTGAGTTTATGATATATATAATAGTATACGTGTTGGACAAATGCATAACATTATAATAGTACTGTCTGCCGCTTTAACAGTAAGACGCTTACGTTAATTTCTACGTCATTTCTACGTCACTCTGTCACTTTGTATGTATATTCTAACTGTGTGAATGCATATTACCACCACTGCCTGTTTTGGTTCAATTTCAGAAGTTGTATATGTGGATGAGAGTGTGTGTATAAATGTGAGGTTCTGAATTACGGACATGATGTATGTGACTGATTGGAATTGTCAATAAACCCTATATAGGGTTAATTGTAATTGGATGAATTAATTTGAAAACTTCATTCAATATTTTGATTTGATTCTGTTCACAGGAATATCAGACTACGGGTTGAAACACCATGTGCACAGTAACTGATACGCGAAGGTCGAAAAGTCGCACTACTAGCGTGGAAATAACAAAAATGTGATGCCAGCATGTTAGCAACCAGAGACAACATGTGTGTGTATATATCAGGTACCAGAATTACTGCTGACGATATTCACAAGTTGGAAATGCCATCGAGTGAAAGGCCTACGTGACCAAATTCCCGATATTCATGAACGCTAAAACGGTGTCTTTTCCAGAAGTTTCAAGTGCATATTAACTCCTAAAAGCACCTTTTTACGTTTGTCTTTATAGTTATGCATTTACCTAAGTCGTTAATATTTGTTACTAGCTAAACGTACTTCCTCGATACAAAGAGCAATACAGCCAAAGTACAAGGACCACTAATATTAGTTTATACTATTTTATGGTTTTGTCTAAAATCTAGCAGTGGTCTTTAATTTACAAATGTACGATTTATCTGATTGTAGAATGTCACATCATACTGCAATAAAGCGTATGCACTATTTTGCTGTCCTGATTCTTATGACCTTGATTTAACGACTTTTCGATAACATGCGTTTCATTTTCTGTTGTTTCGCGTCAATAAATCCAATCTTATTCTGACTATTTGAAAAAAAGTGTTGCCAAAAATAACTTCGAATTGTCTGCACAACTCTCGTTAATTTTGCCCCTAGTGGTATGTTATAACATTTGTCACAGACGGTATTTCAATAAATCTGAATTGCCTTTAATCGAGTCAAAAGCCGACGTACGTGTATCAAGTATCCATAATTTACATACGCCATTACTTCTGTCCGGCATCTTAACCTTTAAGACGGATACAAAGGCTCCATCTCGATAATATTTCAAACCGGCATATATACCTACTTCCGCTTATTTGTTTACTTCGGTATAATTAGCTCGCAGAAGATCACATGACTCGGTTAACCAATGGTTCGTCCACATGGAAGGTAGCATTTATCCCAAGTGCTGTAAAACAAAGACATATGTACAACAGTTTTCATTTAGACCGTTGATCGATATATCTGTTCAACAGTTTTCATTTAGACCGTTGATCGATATATCTGTTCAACAGTTTTCATTTAGACCGTTGATCGATATATATGTACAACAGTTTTCATTTAGACCGTTGATCGATATATATATGTTTAAAGTATGCCTTAGAGATCTCAGCGTAGACTGGTATGCTAAAAAATATGAAATGAAAAAAGTAAGATCTTTCATCTTGCCTAACCGCTTGAGGTTTAATATTAATGAAACAAGAAGTGCGTATATCTATATAATGTATTAATTTCAAGACTGTATGTTACCTGCACGACAGAACACATGTCGACACGTTTCAGATCAGCTGTCATTGAAACATGTGTAATGGGCAAAACAGATGCGCCCGTGCCTTTTATTCTGTTTTTTTACGCTCTCTTAAAAATTAAAATACAATCTGCGCTGTATTCCAGTCTTTCTTCTGAGTTCATATGTTGCATCATCGTTCAAAAACCGTGCTGTATGAGGACGTATAGTATGGTATAGTATGAAAGAAGAATTTGTGCAAATACACTCCAACCGAGTTCGTGTTTAATTGAGTGACATGTATACAAACAAATTAGTTCTAGATAATAATAGATAGACCATATTCGTACGTTGAGATTACAGATGTAAGTACCTCTGAAAGAATCTCGCAGCTCTTTCCTACCAGATATGTGTGCAAAGAAATCTAGATCTTCTCGAATAACTCACTGTTATAATATATTACACGATGCGTCCTATGTTTGAATAAATTGGAACAGAAAAGCCATGTCTTTATTGTTTATATTTTAAATAACGTAAAGCAATATATGTTTAGCTCTAGTAAAGATATGTTATATTGTTTACATCGGATTGTATTATGGATGCTTCCTTCATAAACATCCTTAAAATACAGATAAACACTGTGAAAAAGGACTACGGCTGTACATATTTTAACTTTAGTATTGTTTGAACAGTGCTCATGTACCCTTGTTTGATCGTGTATCATTGTGTCTAAATGGAGAGCATTGTTGCAGATTACCAGTTAAATAAGTTTCCTTTTGATATGTTTTTTTATATTATTTTGTGTAATTTGTTGTGTTACTTTTATCATTATTACTGTTATTAACGTGTTGTTGTCCTCACAAAACAACTACATTGTATATCAACGGTTTCAACGTAGCATGTCGTTAGAAGCAGTAACTGTGTGTTTAATTGTTCCATATGTGCATTAGTTTCGTACCAAGTATTACAATGTCGCTAACACCTGTAAAACATAACATAGCTTACTCTTATCTCACTATTAAAATATTAACAATTAGCATAGCACCATTTGCGTATTTTGCAACAATATCATTCGACATTGCTTGTGATATGCCGTACGAAAGGGTCACAAACGACGTCTAAACAATCAACTAGAAATGTCGTTTCAACATGAAGATAGTATAACGATAAATGCTCCCCTGTAACTAATACGTTAAAAGTGCGTATCGCTGCATCGTTTTGATATTAACAAGATGTTTTGTTTCCAATATATTGTTTTAATGTAGCCAATCATCGACATGTGTATACTAACCGTTCGTAAAATTCGGT
>ENA-OREC01001665-OREC01001665.1-marine-metagenome-genome-assembly--contig:-NODE-1665-length-11506-cov-16.213492_pt1 | contig 11506 bp, 3 predicted proteins | sample MGYA00248626_ERZ508543 | MGnify/ENA primary metagenome ERZ508543 (study PRJEB26211, sample SAMN05518279) | marine metagenome | isolation source: Puget Sound, Washington, USA | host: Bankia setacea... | reverse complement strand
CCTCAGTGTTAATCCTAATAATTGCTGACCAACTTTTGAATGACTCACTGTGTTGTTCTAACAAATACAACTGATGTATATATGTATTCATAGGTAAACTATATAATCTGCTGTTAACATTCTTGATAAAAAAAATTGAAATACGTATAATAGTGCAGGAACTTTTTTGGATTAAATTTAAGCCGGATTAAATGATAATAAAATCCAGCCCCGGTAAAATAAAGCATTTTAATTAATGGTCCGAATATGCTCAATGTCAAAGTTGGCGTAGATCATGTGGTCAAGTACAGTGTAACCAAGTTTGATCCAACGTGTCTAGTACGAATGTTGCTAGACTGTTAGCTAACCAAGTCTGGACGACGGACGACATACGAAGGACATGCAATGATTCTAAAAGGAAAACAAACATCAGCTAGTGAACCCAGGTGTGATAAAATATGAACGTTGATTCCACGAAGCACTAATTAAAAAGCAAACATAAACATGGCGACTAAATAATTCTAAGATGTTGAGATTCTGATAATAGTGCCGCTTCTACTGAACAGTAACTTGATCAATTAAAAACGCAAAACAGTGGACAGTGAAGACATGGCCACCAGTTAATTCGACGAGACGGTTTACCATGTAATACAGCGTTCACGAGGAATATAATTATACTTGACTGAAAGACAGAACACAGCATCTAACGTTTTGACTACTTCTGAAAATCAAGACTGTTATTGAAGTTGTCACCACTGACTTGACTACATATTAAAACTCGTGTAAGTTTGGTCACGTGTTATGCTTATTGTTGCACATTGCGTTTTGACACACTTGCGTTGTATTATAACAATGTAGCATTTTACGTGATTAAGAACGACCAAGCAAGCGAAACATCAAACGCCCGAACTTTGTCACCCTCTCAAACACTACATGTATCATATAAAGCAGCATTGTCAATGGAAACACACAAGCATATGCGAATACAAAGCACCTCTGCATCAAGCATGTATATCATAGCAGTCTCAGCCTGATAAGCATTTAGGCAGTGCTTCAAACCTCCACATAGTCCGCAGTATTTTCGACAGTGAGTTTCGGCGAAATCTGTGCTATCACAAATGTCCGAGCCAAATGCTTCACAGTCGGCCGTGTTCTCACATGCCTCTGTAGAATTCTCGGACATATCGGTGGCTACAATATTCACATTATAAAAACTATAACATATTGATAGATTCCCCAACTATCAATGCGTTCAACCCTGCCCCATCCCCACACTGTGCATCTGTCATACCGCTGTCATTGTATATTACAAACTATTGACCGACTAAGCGCCAGACATAGTTCGATTCTTGTATTAGCATAACTGTTGATATGTCAATTTAATACGTAAATTGCCACATGGGTTTATGACTTTCTGGTGTAAATATGAATAAACTTATAAACTTGTAAACTTGCAACTTTATTCATTTAAGACATTTCAAATGGTTTTATAACTGAGATAAATACGTGGGCATTTCAATAATTGCTAAGCTGTTGTTCTTATTGGTGTGTTTTTAAGTTGAAAGTGCATGTTGCTTTTTATCAATCCATATGCCACAGTTCATGGTAAATGTCTTCAATAATGTATTCGAGGAAGCTATCACATATTTCCAATAATCTGTCTCAGAATGACGTACACATGTAACTTGATCTATTCTAACACATATTTCCAATAATCTGTCTCAGAATGACGTACACATGTAACTTGATCTATTCTAACACATATTTCCAATAATCTGTCTCAGAATGACGTACACATGTAACTTGATATATTCTCAGTTTGCTTCTTTTAAAGGAATAACCAGTGGTTCATTTAACTTATATTTGAAACTATCTATAACGTCATGATAAATGCATGTAACGGCCTTTGAAGCTCGTATTTTTTTGTTGAATATCAGCTAGTACTAATGCTTAAAGTGGATGCCAAATAAGCATTTTCTTGAATTCAATTAGTATGTTACATTAAAGGGTTAACTGGGTAAATATTTATAGTATTGATATTTAACCATTCGCCAATGTCATTAAGTTCGACAACTCCCGATACATGTTACCTTAATCTTGAATTTCTAAACCTTAATCAATAGCTCGTCAATCTTACTTACTGGTTGCGCTCTCATCCACACAGAACTTGCAGAATTGTCTACAGTGGGTATTAGCCCAGGATTCATATTCCACGCAGACACTGGCCCCGTAGGCATCGCAGTTCTCCTCCGTGTCACGGCACTCTGACTGTGGAGGAGGAATAACTGTAGTAGTGGTAGGTGACCCTGTTGGAAGAAAACATGAATAGAGAATCTAGAATTATACAATTTAATCTGTCATAAACGACATCACTGTAATATGACACTCAACACAATATTACGAACTAAATGATGAGACTACCTGAATCGCACGTAGCTATTTCAGTAACAACGTCGCATCGAGAATAAAAACAACTTTGATACGTTGTTTCCATGGTTCGTGTGTAACGTTCATCTGATATCTAACTGCAGTGGTGATGTGATCGCATTAAAGAGGGTCATCTGCTCGATTAAAGTGATTCTCTAAAACCCATCCAAGAGTATATAATACGTGAAATTGATACATGTTTTAAGTAATGAATGTTTATATCTTTGTTTAAACATCCAAAATATGTGTGCACGCTTTGAATCCAAGAATTAAAACCATTGGACATTTTTCTCGAAACAAATAAAAAAGGTTACATTTGTACATGATAAAACATCTATACAAAACTATATACAACAATATACAGTGAAACCTCTTTAAACCGAATCCCTCGGGACCTAGCCACAATTCAGATTAAGGGGTGATTCCGGTTGAAAGGGTAAATTGGTTTGGGAATAAGTAAATTTGGGATCACAGGCCATATTCGCTATAGAGAGGATGCTGGTATATAGGGAATCTAGTTTAGCGGGGTTTCACTGTACATAATAATTCAACATTTAAACAATACATATTCCAACACATCAATACTAATATTCCTTACCTCCACAGTAGCCACAGTACCGCTTACAGTTATGTTTGGCCCACGATTTGTATGAACTGTCCGTACAGAAGCCATCTTGGTACTCGTTACAGTTGTCTATCAGGTCCTGGCAATCTGTAAACAACACGTGTCCCCTTGAGCTTAGACCTCTCACCACTTTATACATAGTGTACGTAGTGTTGACATTTATAAATCCAGTTATATGTCAATAACAGGTGTTGGCCAAATAATGAGTAAATTCATGCGGTGAGATATTAGGTTTGTTGGGGTTTAGGTTTGGTGATTGTTGATTGTAATGCTTGTTGAGTGTGGGTTTGTTTTGGGTTTAGGGTTGTTAGTTTGTTGGGTTGGTAATGTTGTCAGATTAGTAGGTGGTACGGTTTGTTGTTTGTTAGGTGTGTAGCTTGGTTGTATTGTTGAGGTTGTTTAGATTTGCTGAGTTTGTTGGGTGTTCTGTATAGTGAGTTTGTTGGTTTCTAGGTTTGTTAATCGTTATGTTTGTTGATTGCTAGGTTTGGTTGTTTGAGTTTGTTGATTGCTAGGTTTGTTGATTGTTTGACCGGTCTGTTGGCTAAAGAAAAGTTACAGCACCTCAACATTACCATTGACATTTGACAGCAGGTGAATATGGACTCTGATTTCACCTACCTAAAACAACATTTGTTAAGTATGTTACATTTTGATGAAAACAATGAAAACCTTGTAACCGGTAAATCACACGAAGCATTACAAAGCATACTTCCCACAAATGAGGCAGTGTCAAGCGATATAGACAAACTTAAACTACCATCACCCGCCAACGGTTAGCAAGTATACAACCTAGTTCATGCAGTTTTTAAGCTCAAAGCAGGAATGTTAAACCTGGACCAACCATTAGTAGAAAGTATCAATGCAGTATGTAGAAAGGTTACCAATAATCCAGTACTCAATACGCTGTTCTGTGAAAATCAGAATTAATGTGTTAAAAGAACGATGTGCATTTGTGTGTAAGTAGTTGTTCCATCAAGTATTACACATGAATAGATTTAGTGAAACATCGACAACGAAACTGTTACATACAAAATTGATTAATGGAAGGAAAACTTGGAACTGAAAACGATCCGGAGAACTTGAACTTGAAATGGTGAACACTTATTGTTTTCTACATTTCTTAGGTTACCTACTGTTTATAAAATGAGAGAACTATAAAGAAAGAAAGACGCACACTACTTACCAAAAGGAATCTTTGTACAGATACCACACGCCTCCATACAGTGTGTACGTGCCCAGGGTTTGTATTCGCCAGTACAGACACCCTCACCGTAATTGTCGAAACAGTCAGACACCTCATCTTTACAGTCAGTCCCAGCTTGAAACAAAACAAGATGTTAACGTGCGATTTGAAAGCCGCCAATACTGCCCAACCTTAATATGACCAGTACTTTTAACCACCCATATCTTATAACCAGGACATTTTTTCTAGGGAATTTTAAAACAAGACAAGTGCAAACAAAGTGAGTGTTTGTGTGGTTACTCCTCAGCATTATCCGTTACAAATAAATTACTCTCAGGTATTTAATGAACCGCTTTAACTAAATATTAACACAGGGAGCTAAATAGCATCCAGTAAAGTACTAAATTTCACACGTAATGTAAACGTATGACTGTAAAGTAAAACAGTATGCTCTCAATTACACTCGCTATTTTTAAGTTGTCGGGACCTAAATAACACCAGTACGTATCGGTAGTGTTGTAAAATAACTATTTTGCCGGGAGTGATTACTGGGCTTTAATTAGTCAAATTCTAATTATCTCTTAATTGGTTTAACAATCGGTGTATAACTGTCCGTACTTATGTCTGTTCGGCATGGTCTGGTCACACAGTACTCGTCTGCTGCGGGCTTATCAGACTCTGGGCAGTTTACGTCGTCGATGGGTGTGTTTGATTCTTCATTGACGTAACATTTAACTGCCCGAGATTTAATTCCACGTGCACATGTCTCCGAACACTGAAAACAAGAATGACGTATTAATAGCAGTAACCCAAAACACACACGATAACAGTCGAGCGTTTACACGTTTTATCTGCTCTCTTGTTTCGCGGGGAAATATAGCAAATAACTGGAACACTTATGTTTGCGGTACATACGAGGGTTGTCCTACTAATCGTAGACTTTTCTCATTTCTTCTAAGCTAACGAACACATTTTTTACATATTTTGCTGGAAATTAATTCAACACCTTGTCCACATACACACGAAAGTACACACAAAATAAAGATTCTAAAAATGATGTAATAACACCATGTACACATGAGCGGCGCACGCGCCGTCATAACTCCGGCGGTGGTCACAAATTACCTTCTTAGAGTATACACCCCAATGTGTAATACACTTATAGTAGCGTATCACCTATTTCTGGTAAACATGCATGAAACAGTCACGGTTTAATGATAGCTTGCATTGTTTGTATCGCATGGCTGATCTTAGTATTTTAAACTTAATCATGTTCGTCGTAAATACGATTTCAAATTAAGAAGATATACGGTGTTTGTCTAGATGTTTGTATTGGTTATATCTTAATTAAATTCGATGCAAAGTATGTTTATAAGTTGACGTCGTATAAATCTTTTTTATAAACAAAATCTACGATTAAGTGGGACAGCCCTCGTATTTAGGAAACAACTGTAACACGTATTTTTTGCGGTAGATATTTAGGAAATAATAGTCACACGAAATTGTGTGCGGTAACTATAAACAAATAACAGTAAAACGTATTTTTCGCGGTAAATATAAACAAATAACAGTGTTTGTCGAACAGATCTCCGGTGTGGTCTAGTGGTTAGGATTCCTGGTTTTCACCCAGGCGGCCCGGGTTCGATTCCCGGCACCGGAACATATATTTTGCTTCATGCCGCCACAGCCATAGTCACGAAAACAACAACCGCCGAACATACAATTTGACATTAATATTGTGCAATTAAACATGCTTTTTTAATTGTATTCATTGCAAAACTGATGGATAATATATATTCAGGTAACAGCACGTATTTCAAGGGAGAGTAATGCGTAATTATTTGCCTTTGTTCGACATCTCTTGCCGCTCTTGTACATGCTAAACTTATCGGGCTGCTTTATTCAACTTACGGCGAACTACAGAAGCAATACAAGGATGTAGATATTTGGTGTGGTGACATGTATTGCTGTATGCAGTCCATGGTGTTGCAATCATTAGCCATGACCCCCGACAAGTGTAAATCCCAGTATCTACGCTCACAAATTATTTTACATGTCGACAGGGGAACAGAAACGGTAAAACATGCGCCAAATACGAGTTCTAGTTAAACATAACAAACTATGCTACATTCGTCTTTCATGTTCATGTATTTGTCTATATTTGAAAGCTAATACGGACAATGCATCTTAGAGATAAAGTAGTTGAACCTGTAAGTAGTGGAGTGCCTCTAAAGCAAGGGTTAGAGCTCCGTCAAGTACCCCGTGGAGCAAACATTCTTCCACCCCATACTGAGACCTACACTCTCAGCTTATCTCCACATACATGTACATTCATGATTAAACCAGACTAGTACGATATGTATTTCCATCTATCGTGCCAAATTCTGATCTCAACCACAGTATTAGTAATTGTGTCTGTATGTCCCATAGGTCGCTATTGTATGTAAGGTTTAGTGTAGATCTATACTAACATGTACAATAGGACAAGCTATAGAAAGTTATATGTTAAAATATGTATATACTTAGTAGGGGAGTATATTTATCTTACATATACAGTAGCTTGTGCAGGTGGGGAGATGTGAAATTGGCGTCAAACTCATTAAATGTACCAGATAGTTTACAGATGAGTTTTCCTTTATAAGTGGTTACGATTACAAGAAGCTTAGTAGACGATGTGCGTTTCTATCATTACCAAAAACTAATTATATTATGATATTTGTTTACAAAATGTGGCCATCATTCCATGACATATAATCATATTTTGAAGAAAAAAAACACCACAGTCCGACTCAGTTTAGTATTCGCGTGCAATTTGTTTCGAGAGGACAACAACTGAATATTTAGTGTAGGTATATGAACCTAGCAATTTGCGCCTTACTATTTAAAAGCCAATGACTTTGGATGCAATGGTCGCATATGTGCGCACTTGTTCGTAAACCAGTTATCACACCGGCAAATATAGAAAGACAAAGCTAGTTGCTAATTGTGTATTTTATTGTGTGAGGTCTAAGTAGTATAGGCTATGGAAACCCTACTCTACCGAATGCGTATATTGTGTGTAAAGTACGAGCCCCTGTTAATATTTGAACCTTTGTTATGACGACAGTGTTATGTATATTATGATGTTTAATCAGTTTATGGTTGTTTTTACAATCCAATGTAATCCATTGCTAGTTCTAGTCAGTAACCTGCGTCGTTTTATTCAGCAAATCACTTTAAAGATGGACAGCAGAGAGTAATGTCAAAATAAATTTTAAGCATCTATATTTGATTAACGAAATACAAACACGTATTTGATTTGTGTCAATATACAGCTATATAGGCGTCTTCATTTGTATACAGATAACACTATATATGCGCCTTCATTTTTATACAGATAACACTATATAGGCGTCTTCATTTGTATACAGATAACACTATATATGCGCCTTCATTTGTATACAGATAACACTATATATGCGTCTTCATTTGTATACAGATAACACTATATAGGCGTCTTCATTTGTATACAGATAACACTATATACGCGTCTTCATTTGTATACAGATAACACTATATAGGCGTCTTCATTTGTGTACAGATAACTCTATATAGGCGTCTTCATTTGTATACAGATAACACTATATATGCGCCTTCATTTGCGTACAGATAACACTATATAGGCGTCTTCATTTGTATACAGATAACACTATATACGCGTCTTCATTTGTATACAGATAACACTATATAGGCGTCTTCATTTGTGTACAGATAACACTATATATCCACCTTCATTTTTGTACAGATAACTCTATATAGGCGTCTTCATGTGTATACAGATGACACTATATATGCGCCTTCATTTGTATACAGATAACACTATATATCCGCCTTCATTTGCGTACAGATAACACTATATAGGCGTCTTCATTTGTATACAGATAACACTATATATCCGCCGTCATTTGCGTACAGATAACACTATATAGGCGTCTTCATTTGTGTACAGATAACACTATATATCCGTCTTCATTTCTATACAGATAACACTATATAGGCGTCTTCATTTGTATACAGATAACACTATATATGCGCCTTCATTTGTATACAGATAACACTATATAGGCGTCTTCATTTGTGTACAGATAACACTATATATCCGTCTTCATTTGTATACAGATAACACTATATAGGCGTCTTCATTTGTATACAGATAACACTATATATCCGCCTTCATTTGCGTACAGATAACTCTATACAGGCGTCTTCATTTGTGTAGAGATAACACTATATAGGCGTCTTCATTTGTGTACAGATAACTCTATATAGGCGTGTTCATTTGTGTACAGATAACTTTATATAGGCGCCAGCATTTGTATACATATAACACTATATAGGCGTCTTCATTTGTATACAGATAACTTTATATAGGCGTCTTCATTTGCGTGCATATAATTCTATATAGGCGTATTCATAAAACAATGATTTTAATCAACAGCTACGTGTCTACAAACTCACCAAGATAAGCATATCGCATTCCATATCTAGCTATTGTATGAGAACATTGACCAGATACTCCCGAATAAATCACATGGACCAATGCATTACACAATTAGTGTTACATGTGTATACAATGGACACGTGTTCTTTACTCTGTCGAATAACATGACAGTCTAATCCACCTATTTCACAATTCAACAGTCCGTTTGATGAATGCACGAGTGTCTGTTCAATGTTTGTCAATGTCAATAATCTCACGGTACAGCCGGTGTATGTATGTCTATTATCAGAGTCTCTGCTATCTATGTTTAAGGGCGCCATCTTATCACAGGCATAGGTCTTAGAATCGAACTCGAACTTCTAGAACCGTTTCTTTAAAGCATCAATATACAGTGTACTATTATATAACACCTTAAGTAAACATCGGCTAGCCACAACGACATATAAATCACCATTGTAAAGATGCTCACTTCAATAAATAGCTATATCAATTGTAATAATACTGTTTCATTACCCATATTGTGAACGTCTGGAGAAATTGTTATACAGTCTATCCAGAAGCTGTTTGCCTTAAAGCATCTGAGAATATATAGTTTGTGACTGAACTAAATGGTTTAAATGTGCCATAATCGGCGAATATGTTTTTCAGACTATAAAGTATCGACAAAGTTCTCTCTTAAAGGCAAAACTGGACAGAGGTCAAAAGCAAGCACGAGAGGCTTCAGATTTCAAACCACGTATATTAGTGATCATTTCAAACTCGACACAAGACGTCTTTTAGTACAATGTTTAGCATTATTAACGGAATATGACAAGTTCAGACAAGTTTATTTTCATTATATCCAAAAGGTCACAGACCCATGAGTAAAATACATGTAGAATCATTTTACATACATTATGGTTGAAAAAGAAATTACATACATGTATAATACCTTGTAATACTACCCTTGTATGGCACGTTGATAACATTAGTACCAAATACACACATATCATCATGGATACATTTATAATATTACTGTTTTAAATCGCCTTAAGGCGTTCATGAAATCACCATCTATACACTTTCTTTCACTATAAATTCTAGACATGCATATTACATAACCTGTAGTACATTCCTTGTACAACATAGAGTAAAATAAGTACAAACATTATACATACATCACTACTATGTCTAATATGTAATACAAACAATGAGTACAACCCACTCCCCCCAAAATAAATAAATAAGGTATTTTCAATTTATTGATACGTGGTTACAAATGGACGAAACAAGCTTAATAAATTGTAGTTCTTAGTAAGCTAACACCACGAGTCACTCTTTGTATGTATTTTGGCATTACAATAGGGTGTCTGTCTTCAAGAGCGTAGTCCTTTCATGTCACAAGATTTAGTGTTGAACATTAACTTTGAGAATTGTTTATACAATCTTACCAGCAGCTATTTGTCTAAACACGTCTGAGAATGTTGACAATGTACAGATAACGACTGAACTCAATGGCTTATATGTGTCATACGTATGTGTTAAAGGCTTCACATAATCGAAAAGGTTTTTTCTAAGCCAAACTTGGCAAAGGTCCAGGCAAGCCCAGCCCGAGTGCATTTACAGTTCGGACCACGTTTCAAGCTTTACAGTGTGTGCCATGTTTTGTTCATGCATATACATGTATACAAAGTGATTAGCGGTCCTAATGCACGCTCGACACGTTTACATATTTCCTTACAATGTTAAGCAATGTTAAGGTCACATTTAATCAATACAAACGAGCACCTACACTCACTTTAAACAAAACAGTTATAAAACAACACAAATACAACCACAATTAACCAAACGCACGCACGCTCACACACACATTCACACGTAAAAACAAGGAAAACAAGACACAAACAAAAAAGCAAATATATTTTATAAACATTTGAACAATTTGATGATAAAATGGTACTTGTGAAGTCAATGTGTTTCTTGTGATACTTCCCTTATGTGTCACGTTTTATCAGCGACCAAGCACAGTGTACGTATGCCTTTCGTATGACCGGTTCGTCAAAGACATATCTCATCGAAGTCTTAAGTTATAGTTTTAGGCACAAATTACAAGAGTTATGTCCTTAAATGCCATAAAGAAGCGTTACACAATTCATAATAAGCTTAGTTAACGCAAGTCTGCAACTAGCGACAGACAATTCCCTTATTGCAAACAGATAAGATTCGTATCAACCGGTCCATCTGTGTAGTTAGAATGTTAAATTAGTCATATTATTAACGTCTCGAATATTTATCATAATGTCGTCTGAAACCAATTTGTCTCTAGGATTCTTAAATGTGTTTGTGCTCTGCTATAATACGCCGTAGTTGATTTATGTGAATGTGTATGGCATCGCTGGTTACTTCCAGAAAATATTGGACAAAGGGGAAAAATGCGCCGACCAAGAAACGTACACCAATTAACTACATACATGACATGGTTCCTTAAGAAGCTTCTGCTCGTCAACATACGAGGGATCTTCGACAAATACATAACATTTTGATAAAACACCAACTTTGTAATTATGTTTTCATTAAAAAAGAATCCCAAAGAAATTACTTTTACCACCCTCGTATAATTTATGAACGAAAATACACTATCACGTGACTACTATGTAATGCGACGTCACGCGGTAATAAATCATGGGTACTCGTTATGGTGCGTGTTCGAGCTCACTCGTGATTTAATTATTACGCACCCAAATTCGTACTCATGTTTTAATATCGCGTTAATACACGGGTACAGATGTTTGATATCTTACTTCTCAGAGAGAGAGAGAGAGAGAGAGAG
>ENA-OREC01001664-OREC01001664.1-marine-metagenome-genome-assembly--contig:-NODE-1664-length-11510-cov-11.349340_pt1 | contig 11510 bp, 6 predicted proteins | sample MGYA00248626_ERZ508543 | MGnify/ENA primary metagenome ERZ508543 (study PRJEB26211, sample SAMN05518279) | marine metagenome | isolation source: Puget Sound, Washington, USA | host: Bankia setacea... | reverse complement strand
CATTATATTACTTGGTTATTCATCAACTTTCATATTACTCTATTATTCATTAATGTTCACATTAATTGAATATTCATTCACATACTTGAATATTCATCAACATTCACATACTTGAATATTCACTTGTATACGAATATTGACCTGAAACTATGGAATAAATTACAAAATGGGTGTTACATGTGTATACAATGAACATGTGATTTATACTCTTGTAATTACATGATAATCTAATCCACCTATTTCAAAATTCAACAGTCTGTGTAAAGAATTCACGAATTTCTGGTCAATGGTCGTATACATTACCAGTCAAGTAAAATGTTTACCGGTATAATAGTTTTTTGATTATTGACTCGTAATATTCTTTTACCTTAGATATGTATATTTTCTATACAAGTTTAAAATGAAGGTGACTAATAATGTACCTTGTTTCCATAACCCACTTGTTTTTACAGGGAAAAAAGTGGTAGATTGATTTCTCAATTTAATATGTCAAATAAATATTACAAGTTATTAAAATAAACAATACTTTCCATAGTTTCATAGTTATATCAGGACTTAATACACTATATTCTAGCAAAAACAATGTAACACTCGTACTATCATCATTGAACTCAAATCTGGCTCTAATACAAACCACGGTACTCTGGCTGATATAAATCATACCTGGTTGAATCTTAGAACAGTATATAAGTATGTACATTGTCTGTGAGATACTTTACGCAAAAAATAGTGTTTTTTATAAAACTGACAAATTGCTAAAATTCTAGGCAAGAAATTGATTTATGAATGTTACAAATTGAGAGAGAAAATATCTGAACTACTCTTGAGTTCATATTAAAATTTAACTTTAACATAAAACTTCATTTAACTTTAAAGTATTCTTTTGAAATGGATACACTTGATCATTGTTAAATATTACAAGAACAAAATCATGTTAGTAGAGATATTATTTTTACCATCACCATGGAAATGAAAAATTATAAATGATACATTCTGAGGACAACTATTCCCATCCAGAATTAACCAAACAAGATCAAATGGTATTTACCTGGAGGATCTGCTACACTATTGCCCTCGAGACAGTAGAATCCTGGGTCACATGGTCCAGATGGTACAGTTAGATTGGCCGAGCCACAGTACTGACCCAACGTACAGGTGAAACAGTCGGACAAAGCTTGACCTAGTTCTATATTCCTGTAGGTTGAGTTTGGACATGGTATTGGGTCCTCAGTCTGGGCGGGGCAGTAGAACCCAGTGGGACATGGAGCACCGTCGCCCGTAGATGTGCCCGAGGTTGGTGTACTGATACTTGTACCTGAATATAAATAAATGTCACGTTTTCTAGTACCCTTTATTCACGCATGGATATGATAAGAATTTAGAGGTTGACTTTCTATTTACAAATGTAGCTGATAAAATGTCTTTTTCCAGTTTTCCTTTGTTAGCTGTTACTTGTCAGACAGGTGGGCTTCCTCCAGGTACGTCTGTGCCAACGAGCATGATTTATATGTGTTGTAAAATTTGTTTCATAATCATTGTAAAATAAATAAAGTTTAGAAGAAAACAGTATAATATCAGACTGTATGCAACAAATTCAAATACAACTTAATCGCATCAATCACAGTTCAATTAAGCATCATAGGCTGTTAGACTTACACATAATTCGAGTTTTGTCAAAAAAGAATATTTACCTGATTTGCAATAGTACCCTGATGAACAGATACCGGTTCCTGTGTCATTCTTACTGAAGTCAAAGTTGATGGCACCCTGCATGTGACAGTAGTAACCTCCAAGACACTGTCGACAGTCGCTGATGTCATCCATACCTACAAACAACAACGAGACCTAATTAATTTGAAATCAGCTGTTTAGGACAAAAATACATAGCGAGTGTTTCTGAGCTCTGGGTGATATCTTATTAGCAGAACTTTAAACATGATTGGCTGTAGAGTACGTACCTTTGTCTGGGTTGTATGTACCAATAGGGCATTTACTCTGACCAGCGTACGTGGTGTTCCCTGGACAGTAACGACCGCGATCACACAGGTGGATATCAGCATCACCATAACAGAAGTAGCCAGCCGGACAGTCAAAACAGTGGTCAAAGTTGGTCATGTTCATAAAAGTGCCAGCAGAACAGTTCAATGGTTCAGCTGTAAGAGTAAATAGTTATTCTTGTAATCAGATATACTTTCATTGTTACACATACAATCACTTTAACATTTACAAACTAGACCTATCACTGATTGTTATGAGTAAACCCTCTATCTCTAGCTTTGTCACACAAAATATGAAGATATATCAGAATTGAAAAAAAAGGCTTAACTCCGGAACCCTCGGCCGGACCTCACAAAAATGATGGGTTATAAGTCACTATTGATTCATTACAACATTGAAGTCCTATTTTCAAGACCTGGTCAAAAAGTGAAAAACAAAAAAGTAAAAATAAAAACATGTTACCTGTTCCCTCTGGACAGTAGTATCCAATAGGACAGACATCTCCAGTGGCCCCTCCATCAGCAGGTTTGTCTGTGTATGCTCCTTGTCTACAGTACCAGCCTGCTGCACATATACCATTAGGCTGTGTCAATCCACCACCACTACATACCAACCCTCCATCACAAATAGAACAGTTGTCATAGTGACTGTTTCCAGAGTAGTTACTATAGGTACCGTTAGGACATGGGAAGTGTTCGTATGCAGACGTCTGTTCAGGACAATAGTAACCTGGTGGACAAAGGTCGCCGTATGCTTCATTGATGGGTACGCGTGTACTGGATCCATTCAGACAGTAGTGGCCTTGATCACAGTTAATGTTGGGGAACTCTAGACCATCTACCTCACAGGCCATACCTACAGTACAGGAGTCACAATGTGCCAGCTCATATTCACCTTCATCTACCTGGAACGTACCTGGTGGACACGGTGTGGGCCACTCACTCTGTCTGGGACAATAGTGACCAACTGGACATAAGATTGGTGCAGTTGTAGCTGTGCCGTTGCAATAATAACCTTGTGGACAAACTAGACAGGTCTCGGAAAGTCTGGCTGGTTGGTAGAACGCAGGGGGACATGGTTCCATCTTGAATGCCCCGGACTCTGTATAGTAGCCAGCCTCGGTTTCATGTTGTGTAGGTACCCCAGCACCTCCAGTACAGTAGTAACCAGCAGAACATTCCTGGGTGGCATTCACACTGCTTGAACCTGCACAGAAGTATCCTGGGTCACATGGTATACAGTCATACTTGGTTTTGGCGCCGGCATAGTTGCTATAGTAACCAACCTCGCAAGGACTTGGTGTGGCTGAGCCGGATGGACAGTAACCACCGGCTGGGCACAGACCTCCTGTAAGACCATCCGGTGGGGCAGATGTATACGCCTTCTCTCTACAGTAAAACCCTGCAAAACAATTACAAGGTCAATAAACAATACAAAACTAGTCTACCGTTAAACAACATTTTCATGGTAAGAAAGTTTGTGTTTTTTTATATAGATGTATTCATGAAAGATATTGTGAAGCGGGAATTGGTATTTGGATTTTTTTTATATATCTTTCATTTGTTTATCTGATCCACCAAATAACCAAAAACAAGTCCCTTACACATGATAAATATTCCAAATAAAATAGTATTTTACCATGAATTGTATGTTATCTTGTTCACCTTAAAATAACATTATAATAAACCTCATTGAATTTTTAAATCATATGTTAACACCGTATAATATTGTTAAACTCTATGAAAAAGTATGAATCTTTTTATACTGTGTGCATATTTAAAAAACAACAAGAAATCTATTAGTTTTATCCCATCATTCAATGGCAAACTGTCACTACACTGATGTTAAAGATATACTTTGGTATTTTGTGTTTTAGAATCGATGACATTTATGTATCTGTATTGTTTCATTATAAACTAAATAAAAAGTAAAAAATTTTTTTTTTATACAGATCATTTCATATTTTGGGGCACTTTTACCAAACGTTTGAATACAGTACAGGCTCTGTAACTCTATAACATTACCTGCGTCACAGACATCTGTTGGATATGTGAGACCAATACCATCACAGTAGTAGCCTCCTGGACATGGTGTACAGTCCGTATCACGGCGAAGATTGGTTGAGTTACCATAGTGACCAAGAGGACATGGCTGATACGCTACACTTCCAGTCACGCAGAAATAACCTGAAACAGAAACAGAGAGTATGCCATAAAGTCAAATTTAGAACAGTGGAAATTTAGACTCAAATAAATATCTAGACTCCATTTAATCTGAAATTCATAATGTCTAGAGACTCCCATAAAACTGAACTTCCCTAAATCTAGACTCCCACACATTTTGACTCTCATTAACCTAGAAATCCCTTAAATCTGAACTCCAAAGAAGCTTGACTCCCATAATTATAGACTCCTGTTGATCTGAAATCCATAAAATCTAGACTACCATAAATCCGGATTCAAAGAAGCTCAACTTTAATCAATACAGAAACCACGATATTCAGAACAAAATAGCTGACACATTGACTGATGTAAAACACTATGATAAGATAACTTGGTATATAACAAATTGATGCTATACCTCTTGGACAATCTTTGGGTTCCGCCAGGCCTTCAGTGTCACAGTAGAAGCCAGCTGTACACTCTGCACAGTCCTGGAATGATTCTTTAGCTGATCCATTTCTGTAGAAGCCTATGGGACATGGGAAGGTGTACTGATCTCCGGTTCCTCGAGGACAGTAGTAACCTCCAGGACAGTCGGCCACTGGAGCAGTCAGGCCCTCCACATCACAGTATAACCCTGCTGTACAAGCCTCACACTCTGACACCTGTTGTAACCCTTTCTTGTCACTGAATGTACCCACAGGACACGCAACTGGCCATGGGTTGACATCACCACGGGGACAGTAGTGACCCTGACGACATGGATCGTTTACCACGTCAGGCATGTAATACATATCTCCTGGACATTCTGTTCCCGCTACACAGTACAGATACGTATCCATGACAGCCTTCGATGTAGCGTTGAGGTTACAGTATCTGCCTGGGTCACAACCAGTACACACAGTGGCACCTGAGTCAGAGTAGTTGCCCTTTCCACAGACAATAGGGTCCGTCATACCCGAGCTGGGACAGTAGTACCCCGCAGTACAGTAGTCGCAGTGGTCGATACTCTCTCCTTTGGTTGATGCACGGAACGTACCACTACAGATATAAACACCAATGCAATGCTAATATGATAGAACAGAAATTTCGCAGGACTAAAGTTATTTTCATCTACCTCTTCTACTGATGCTTAGGGAATACCCGATTTTCTTTCAGAGCTATCGGTAGTTTGTTGTAGTTCAAATTGTGTAGATATAGCTGGATAACATTGACATGACACTCTAGTATTTTACACAGACTTCTGAATTGTGTAACAGGGGTGTTATTACATGCATTACGAGTCAGTATATAAAGTCATAGCCACTGTGCGCATCTGTAACAACTCATATTAAATGAATTCTTTAGTACCAGGTTAATATTTTCACCCTATACATGAGAGGAAAGCTAGAGTTGAGAGATTGAAATTATAAGCAAGAACAAATAGTGTTATCTTACCTTGGACAGTCTGTGGTTGCACTTGACCCCTGTGGACAGTAATGACCCGCGTCACAGTCTATACACTGTTCCCATGCGGTCAATCCTGACTCCGGGCTGTATGACCCAGCGTGACACGGGTAAGTTGTTGCTGTCGGTGTGCCTGTAATATTTAAATATATCTCATGTATTGGTATAATTGGTATGAAATTGGTATGAAATCCATTTAAAAGATTACCATACTAAATGCATTTCCCTTTAAGTACATAGACTCTAATTAATTAAAGAAAATATCATGAACATGTAGTCAAAGTAATTCACCTGGAAACATTTACAACAGGTGCAGAAATGGTGAGACAAATGGACAAAAGCTAGTTTTCACACGATTAACAAACCTGAATGGAGAATATTTGAGAGAGTATAATGTAAAAGGATGAATTTGTTAGTATTCTTAGTACTATTTTTAGCGTTTGACTTTTGTCTGTTCTGCGTGGTCATTCGTTTTTTCATCCCTGCCACAACGGCCAATGACCTCCAACTTTGAAGGATTTCTATCCCAGATGTTATCCATTACATTATTTTCCTATCTTAATTCTTGTGAAAGAGCCAGTATTTCCCTTTTCAATGTTGAGTGCTAAACAAGGGAACTTCTGGTACCATTTTTATAAAGTCTTTGGTATTACGCGGTCCTTGACTGGGGATTGAACCCGGGACCTCCCGCACTCGAAGTCAGCACTCTACCACTAGGCAATCGAGGAGGCGGTCTTAGTGCTATTGAATTAAGAAGCAGATAGAACTCTTCACATCCACCCATAAACATGGAAAGTTTAATGATAATGTTTGAGTAACCTGCATAATAAATTACTGTTTGATGAACACTATAAGGTTACAACTGTGGGGTGAAAGTAAATGAGAAGAGAACACAGTATTGACTTACCGTCTGGACAGTAGTGACCTGGCTGACAAAGGGCTGTTGGTGCTGAGGATCCCTCCAGACAATAGTAACCACGGGGACACATTAGACACTGTTCTACTTTGTACAGGTTGGTCAGGTTGGCGTAGGTGCCTGCTGGACAAGGGTACTGTGTAGGAGAGCCGGTACCAGTTGGACAGTAGTGACCGGGTCCACACGACTCCGGAGGTTTCTGTGTACCTCCAGTTCCGCCTGTACATGCAAACCTCTCTACACAATCCTTACAGTCCTCAACCTTTGTACTGTTGGTATAGTCAGTGAATTTGCCTGCAGGACAAGCGTACTCAGCCTGGTTGTAGGCATAGTTACCACCTGGACACCAGTAACCGGCCGAGCATGGAGAGTCAGGCTCACTCAGTCCAGACTTAGTACATGCCATACCTTCTGTACATGAGGCACAGTCCGTCTCATTGCCTTTCTCTATGTCTGGGTTGAAGGTACCGCGTGGACAAGCCAGTGGTGTAGCAGATCCAGACGGACAGTAGTATCCTGTAGGACATTGTTTACAATCTGTCTGGGCCACAGAGTTCTCAGACTCTGTGTATTTACCATCTGGACAGGCAGTAGGAGTACCGGAGGATGCTGGACAGTAATGACCCTTTGGACATTTGAACTGGTCAAGGTTCGGGTCATCTGTGCCTCCTGGACAATACCTTCCTGGTGGACATATCACACAATCTGATGAGTCTGTAGATCCTAGGCGATTGTTGTACGTTCCTGCAGAACAAGGGTTCTCTTTGTATGTTCCTGTTTGAGTTGGACAATAGTGACCTCTGTGACATAAAAGGTCATTGGTTGGTTGACCTGCAGTTCCCTCTGGACAGTAGAAACCTTGTATACAGTCTAAACAGTCAGTGTCAGCTGTGTATCCCCGAGCCACGCCATACGTTCCCAGCGGACATGGAGTCTCTATTTTACCGTCTGTACAGTAATATCCTATAGAACATTTAGCCAGTGGAGGATCTGTCTGTGTACTACCTTCTGGACAAGCATAGCCAGCGTCACATACAGTACAAACTATAGATCCTGCAATACTCCACTCTCCCTCTGGACAGATGACAGGGTCCAAACCTTTAGATGCCGTATCACAGAAGTAACCAGCCGGACACTTGTTACACGCTGTTAATCCACCTAAACTAAAGTAACCATCAGCACAGTCAGTACCAGTCTGGTTGTTGAAGGGACATTCTTTTCCAGCCTCACATTCAACACAAACTATAGCCCCTGCTTCAGAATAGAACCCTCTTCCACATAGGCTGTAGTAGTCATCATATATTGTTGGGCATTCATATCCAGCTGGACATTCTACACACGCAGCTCTACCACCTTCACTGTAGAATCCATCAGCACACTCGGTCTCTGTAGCAGTTGTTGTAGAAGGACACTCGTACCCGTTAGGACAGTCTGTACAGGCCGTGCTTCCTGCTATAGCGTACTGACCAGGGAGACATGTGATGTTGACGGCATGGTTTACATCTGGGCACGCGTAACCAGCAGTACACTGTGTACAAGCAATCTGGTTCCCTGCAGAGAAGTATCCAGCCATACATGGACTGTTCTCTGTACCGTCTGTCTTGGCACACTCCCAACCATTAGGGCAATTTGTACATGCTGTGGCTCCCATGTAGGAATACTGACCGGCGCTACAAGCAGTAGGAGCTGAGTCTGTGGGGTTGGGACACTCTGATCCAGCAGGACACCGAATACAGCTACCGTTACCAGGAGGAGCATAGAACCCTGGCAAAAACAATCATAGTTTGGTATATGCTTATAACACAAACAATGTTACTTTTTTTGTTATAATATATCCACTTACTGTTTATTCAATTCTAATGGTATATGATGAATTATTCTCTTCTTATGTTTACCATTTATCAAGAGAAAGTCTATGTGCAAACAGAATAGAGCTAGTATCATTGTTTTAACCAATTTGTTGATGTTTGATACAAATACTACACAACACTTTCTATGATTAACTATTGACTCTTAAAATGTGCCCGTCGTGGGTTCGAGCCTCATCAAAGGTTTCCCTGGTTTCCTTCAGCAAGAAGCATTACCCTTATCGTCAAAATCAAAACCAAACTAATGTGATTACTATGATACAACTAAGAGAGATTTGTGTGTACCTTGTGAACAGGTGGTGATAGAACCTGAGGCTGAACAAGACTGTCCAGCACCACACGTTGTACATGATGTCTGTCCAGCATTTGAGTATGAACCTGCAGCACACACGACTGGAGAACTGGTTGTGGTCGCACACGAATAACCAGCTGGACAGGTAATACAGGTGGTCGATTTGGCCAGGGAATATTCTCCAGTGTTACATGCGATTTCATTAAGACTAAAATAAACAAATGAAGACATGCTAGGCTCATATATAAATAAGATGATACTCAAATCTACGGTAACATGATTGTTATTCCTATTAGAACTATACAGTCTCTACAAAATACTGTCATATCCACAGTGACCAAGTTTTTCAATGGTTAAACATAAAAAGATTAACTATACTGTAAGTATGGGAAACTTTCATGTCTGTAAAATAACGTGAAACTGACTTAAGACTTATCAATGAATTTAACAATTTGCAGCTTGTTATCGGTCAGTCTTTGTTATCAGGTGTCAATAATTATTCTCTAATTACTTGAAACCTTATATACCTGCGAATAATAGCGAAAATAAAACCAAAATTAGAATATACAAAATAAGAAGAAGGCTTTCCAACAGCCAACTTTTATTTACTACATACAGTTCTACTGTTTGCCATTAAGACCATCTTTTTGGTTTATTACAGTTCTTCTTTTACTCAAACACAATGCGCCTTAAAGCTTTGTGAGATAAAGGGCTGTGATGGTAGTTCTATAATGCACGCCCCCCGGGACCAGACAAAAATGCACAGTTTAGAGTGGCTTTCAGTTCAGATGGATTGTTTATAAAGGAATATGTAGATTTAGGACCACATGACATGTAAGGTATAGAGGGGATTCAGACAATGAGTGATTTGTGTATGGAGAAGTTTCACTGTATCATACCTTGGATCAGGACACTCATATCCTGCCGTGCAGTCTGTACACGAGATCGCTCCTGTATTTCCACCAGTGTGTTTACCCGCGGAACATTGGACTGGGTTTTGGAATGTGAATGGACACATGCTTCCAGATGGACAGATGGTACAGGTTGCCACTGCAGACAGACTGTAATAGCCTGAGGAACACACTGCTGGGATGTTTGGGTCAATTACACACTCGTATCCCGAGGGACACGCTGAACATGTGGCATCTCCCTAAAATACACAAAACCAGCCAGTGTGCCAACTTGAGGTCATAACCAAACTTATCTTTAGAGAGCAGTGAAATAAATCTGTCAATGGATTCAAGTACATTATATTTTACTTAATAAATGTTGATAAATGTAGTATATTTAACCATACAATTAATTGATATTTTCTTTATATTTTTCTCTTAATTTCTAAGCATATATTTTCATCAAAGTGTAATAGAAAAAAACACAAATATCTCCGGAAAAACTCTACAGTAATAAAAAAACGACAATTTACTTAAAAATCACAGTATAATAAAATCACATATTTCCCTGCAAAACTCTAGTGTAATATTTCTTGATATTTCCCTGATAAAAAAAAAGTGTAATACTAAATATTGCTCTGTTAAACCAAAGTGTAAGAACACTAGTTATTTCCCTTGAAGACTCACCGCTGGACTGTAGTATCCCGTGTCACAGTTGACAGGTGAGATGGTGGGGTCGACACATGACTGACCTGTGGGACAACTTGTACATGATGTAACACCTCCAGTAGAGTATGTGCCTGATGCACAGATAGTTGGGCTGGCGGTTGTGCTGCTACAGTAGTAACCTGCGGGGCAACTTGTACATGCTGTCACCTACAGAGAGTGGAAAGTATTATCAAATTTAATAGATAACTGTTACGATGTAGTACCAACATGTCATTCAGTAGAATGGTACATAAACATTTTTTATAACAACATAGGCCTTGAAACTTCTTAGATCCCTGAATGTCCCAAGAACTTGTTTTCACCTTTGTCATTCAATACCGATGCTCATTTTTCTATTGTTTTGGCAATATGCCTTTATCAAGAAATGTTATTATTATGTAATTATACAATGTAGTTGATAAAGGCACGTTGCCAAAATGTCTGAAAACAGAATGTCATTACTAACTGACTTATTTAATAAATAATATACACATCATGTTGATAAGAGATTGACTTATGAACTTGAATTCTGTCACACAAATATAGCAATATCATTAAAGTATAGATAGTTCAATGCCAAGTTGTTATGGTTTGTAAGCCACAAAAGCCGATGTTTATAAAGGTTGAAATGTTCAAGTACATACAATGCCTCCCAGACTGTATTCTCCGCCACTACAGGTTACAGGGCTAGCTGGATCCAGGCAGTGGGAACCAGCAGGACAAAGGGAGCATGTAGTATCTCCTGCAGAACTGGTCTTTCCTGGAACACAGAACAACAATACAGTGTCAACTATATAACATTAAATTATCTTGAACTCAAATCCCATACATTGTCAACTATATAACATTAAATTATCTTGAACTCAAATCTCATACATTGTCAACTATATAAAATTAAATTATCTTGAACTCAAATCTCATACATTGTCAACTATATAACATTAACCTACCTTGAACTCAAATCCCATACATTGTCAACTATATAACATTAAATTACCTTGAACTCAAATCCCATACATTGTCAATTATATAACATTAAATGATCTTGACCTCAAATCCCATACATTGTCAACTATATAACATTAAATTATCTTGAACTCAAATCTCATACATTGTCAACTATATAACATTAAATTATCTTGACCTCAAATCCCATACATTGTCAACTATATAACATTAAATTATCTTGACCTCAAATCCCATACATTGTCAACTATATAACATTAAATT
>ENA-OREC01001663-OREC01001663.1-marine-metagenome-genome-assembly--contig:-NODE-1663-length-11510-cov-12.009971_pt1 | contig 11510 bp, 4 predicted proteins | sample MGYA00248626_ERZ508543 | MGnify/ENA primary metagenome ERZ508543 (study PRJEB26211, sample SAMN05518279) | marine metagenome | isolation source: Puget Sound, Washington, USA | host: Bankia setacea... | reverse complement strand
AAAGAAACTAGAGTTCAATGTTGTTTAACAGCACAAACTTTTTCGACACCCTTTTTTTCCTTTTAGTCAAATTTAGAAACCTAAGCTAATAAAAACACAATTTGTTACTGTTAAAACATTGGTTGGTTAAGTTTGCACAAAATTGTACCGAGAGCCAATGATATCTGTACAAGTCTTACAAAATGTGCAAGTTAATGTTTCTGTAGATATTCTCAATGTACTTAAATGTCTCGTTCATAAATTAACAGTCTTTATGGTACATGGAGATATTAAGGACTCTAACAACAAGATTTGAAAAAATGGTGAACAAGAGATCTTATCAAGGCCACTGTTTTAGAAGATAAACGAAACTTCAGATATAAAACAAAATTTCATTGGCTGAATTTCCGCAGGGGATTTCTTGTGGAACCAATGAAATTGCCTTGTTAATTATTCATCAAAACAATATTTTCAAAGCTAAACAACAAATTGCCCAGGGTACACAACAAGGCATAGCACTATAATGTATCAGGGGTGTCCATTAATGTCCTAAACACTACCAGCTTGGGCTCATGCACAAAGTCAAAACTATTTCCATTTCACTCGTCCTTAGTTTACTGTTTACACTTATATATTTAGATTGGGAAAGAAGCAATTCCTGGAACAAACCAGTACTGAGCAATGTGTGTAAAATTCTTGCTCAAGGAAACAACGATAGCCTTTGATGGGGTTTTAACTCATGCCTTACAGACATCCATACATTATGAGTCTGATCACTGCACCACGCAGACACTGATCCCTAAGACATCAAATAGTTTGAAACAATCGTTATTTTATAAGTGACATTTAGCCAAGTAGGAAAGAACTGAGAATGTAACAGTAACATTTGAATGTGAGCTTGTTTTTTCCCCAGCAATTCACTACTTTAATTAGACAAAAAAAACTGATTAAGCTAAGACTTGATGCTGGAGTTACTGCGATTAATTGTAGTTTGACTATTTAAATGAGTTAATGCATTGGTATTTACCTAAATTTGTATAATGTTGCTGTCAGTGATCATTCCTTGCGAGATTGGAGAAGGAACTATCCACACTGTCGTCTGAAAGTAGACAGAAACATACAGTTGCAAACGACTGCCGCAAACTTACATTAACAAATCATCATAATATTGCCAGTCAATAATATGTGTCAATGGTCAGTAATACTTAACTTTCTTAAAGCTGCTTCCAATGTCAACTAGCAAATGTAGAGAAAATTCATATCCCCCGCCGAAATAACAAGTTTTTAGTGTCTGTTGTCTGCAACCTGTTTAATGTTGTCTGTATGGGGTTTAGCGCCATTATCAGCACTTTTTAGGTCATTTCAAAGGTAGTTCAGTCTTTTAAGGATCTACCTGGGTGCCATAACCAGTGCTTTCCTCAGATATTTGCAAGCAACTGACAGCTTTCCCACTTGGTCAGTGGTAGGAGGCAAGTAACTTCACAATGTGCCTTTGGTCAACTTTGGTCCGTAGTCCATAGCCGGCCGGACAGACGTACAGAGGAAGGACGGACAGACAACGTCAAAGAAATAACTCCCGCGAAATCTGTCGGCGGGGGATAACAAAAAACTTAACTCCAATATTTGTCTTAAGTCCATATATTCACTCAAATGTAAGTTCTACAATGGAAAAAATGTGAAAACAGAATTGGATACATTTCAGTGTCATAACTGTGTCATTTTAGTCTTCTTGTGGTTGACTATTGGCTCATTGTCTGTCCAGTCAGACAGTGTGGCCAATAGCGTGGACAATACAACAAAGAAACAACACAAGTCTCTACCTCAACAAACCCTAGAATAATCACTATCCCAGACAGACATTCACAAACAAGACTGTCACAGACAGACATACAGTCACAGACAGACATACACAGACAAAAAGATACAGACACAGAGAGACAGAGAGATAGACAGAGAGAGAGAAAGAGAGAGAGATAGACAGAGAGATTAACATACTATAAGATATCACATTCAGATCTTTACTCAATCATTATGTAACAATTAAAACATGTTGGCAAGGTATCCAGCAAAACATTGTACGCTCTCTTTTTAAAGTTCAACTTAAGAAATGGGTTCCAGCAAAGTTGTTAACTCATATAATGTAGCATGGGCAGCTAGCCTTGAGCAAAATTAAAACAAGATTATTAGTTTAGTTGACTATACTGTGTAGTTGCATTGAGTTCATATTCCATGAACAAGTATGAACACTTCGATCCAATTAGCAAGCTCATTCACAGACTTTGCTATGACTAAGCTAATCACAGTGGTTTGCACTCTGACCATAGAATGCACTAAGTTAAATATCGACAATCTATCACTAGCACTGTGTTCTTAGTGGCAAAAACACAGAAGGTTCTTGGTTTCTTATTGATTCTACCAAGTTCCCTCATAATATTTTTAATCAACATCATTCACAAGACTCCGGGAAGTAAACAAGGAGGATGTCTCCAATAATGTATGATTAAACCTTTTACCAACAACTAGGAGAGCCTAAGGTAAAAACAGAAAGAAAACGTCAGCCAGGTAGGTTAATGACAGAGAGAAATTGGAAACACCTGACTGACAATTTACAACAATCTAGATATTAAGAAGCACAAAAAGGCTGCCTGACAACTTAAAAGTATCTATAAATTTAAAGGAACACTAAAGGCTGCTTGACAACTTACAAGAAACTTAGTGAATTACAAGATTAGACTGTTGACTGTCAAGAACTTAAAGAGCAGAGAAAACAACTTAATAATGCAGGAAAGGACAAATGGGTGACTGACAATCTACAAGTATCTAGATATTCAGAAGTACAAAAATCACTGCCTGACAACTTAAATGAAATCAAGAAAACACAAATGGCCGACTGATAACCCGCAAACAATCAAGAGAAATAGAAGAGTATAGAGACTGTTGACTTTCAAAAACTTAAAGAGCAGAGAAAGCAACTAAATAATGCAGAAAGGGAAAAATGGGTGACTGACAATTTAAAATCTAAAAAAATCCAAGAGATTCAGGAAGTCTAGTGAATTGGAAAACTGTTGGCTGACAAGAACTACAAGCGCAAGGAAAACAACTTAAAGCAGAAACCTAAGAGCCTGGGTAACAAACAGAGGACTGTCAACATCAGTTCAAATTTAGGTGAGATGGGAACTAGGCTGACACCCAACTGACCATATCTAGACAGCAGAAAAAAACAAGCCACATTCCCCACACTGACCAAAGCCTAGCCACTGTCATATATCCACTCCACAAAGTGTTAATTAATTACTGACCTCGCTCAGCAATTAACTGTTTGTGGTGCTTCAAGAACAAAAATATGCATCCTTTATAACTACTTAAGATTGTGAATACAATAAAAGTTGTGACTGTTTGGGGGGTGGTGTTTTTTTTGGGGAATAGCCTTGACATGGTTATTGTAGCCGTGAACTTTCAAGGTGCAATCTGTTTATCAAGCACAAGAGGTTGCTTTGACATTAAATTCAAGAATAGTCAAACCATGATTCAAAGATGGTTAATTATTAATGAAAAATTATTTTTAACAATATCTGCACAACATAAGACTTTTGACCCTTGACCCTTAAATTGACCTGTTAACTAAGTGTTTAAATTGACTATGAGGGGACAGTCTTTCCTTTTAAGTTCCTTTTTATGTTTAAGCATGCTCAGCAGTACATTTTCATTGGTTATCAATTGTAAACAGTATGGAGTCTGAGAGACTGACAAACAGGCATACAACAATATGGTACTGCACCTTCACATGGGGACATCATTAAATTTCAATCAAAATCAACCAAAAAATCAACACAACTTTAACAGCAATGTAGATTTTGGAAAATAAATTTAAACAGGCGAGCTATAAATAACAATAAACAAGCCCCATTTGGCATCTTTATGGAGACTAGTCATCGTATTTCTGTTACAAACTTTGAGTCAACCAAGGAGTAGTTTTACATAACAACTGTAGAATACATTGGTCATGCACCAAGCAACTGCGTCAATGCTCACCATAACGCCTACAACTTTCTTGTTAAAAACAATAAATCACTAACATATGGTATCAACAATAACAACATAAACATCATGACATTTAAAGAACTATGAGTTCATTTATCATTACAAATTATCTAAATCCGTTAAAAAAATTGTTTATATATTTAATTTTAACCTCACCGCGGTTTTTTGGTAAGTTCCAACAAAAACAGTGAAAATTAGTCAATAAAGTTTGGTAAGCACTGCTATCCACTGCGAATTAATGCTGATTACTTGTATGAAATATATGCACGTTAACCATGTCAATGACTTTATGGTGTTTTATCCTCTGGTTGGTTAAGTGTCACTAGGTGATTGTGACATTAATGGTCGCCCAGACAGACAGCATAAAAATACAGCAAAATATGATTAATGTATGCCCGCAGTGAATACATGGTCCAGTTGTTGTTTTTCCATCAGTTCTACCATTACTATAACAACTAGAGGTCAGTTATGGCTTAGGTCACACTAATTTTCTCTACAATTTACCGTTTAACAATGTTGACTTAAATCATCCGGTATTGTCAGTATTGTAGTATCTGTGCAGCATATGGTTAACGGAATAAACATCGTCAAGTCATCAGGTACGAGGCAGCTGTGATTGTCCTTAAAACAATGTTTCGCTTATAACCCAAACTTCCAACAAATGTCTTGACCTTTTTAGCGTAACTTTCTAACCTTTACAGCGACTTCAATAAAACAATTGTCCACTGTTGTCAGACCTTCATACCAAGAAGTCTGTGAATACTTTATAACCCCCTCTTTACAGCAGTCGATCTCATCATTATAATATAAACATTTCTCTGAAGTTTCCTCCCCATGCTTAGACCAATGTGTGTGTGTATAGGTATTAGAACTCAAAGAGACTGCATGATCAGACAACTGGGAAAAACATCCTGATTAAGTGTCTAAACACAACTCCTACAAGGTTTTGAATATTCACTAAATCAGCACTGCATTGGTATAGTAAACTATTCATAACATTACCATTTAAGGATGTGCAATCCAATCTCAAGTTTTGTCAAACACATAACTAACAGACTTGTCAAGATGGTAACCGAACGTGACTAAGGGTCCACCATCCCTGTGTATCTATTGTCCATACCTTCCAGGAACATTCATGTACCAAGTCAACTGCCGTCAGCGTCTGGTGCGCATTAAATCCTCGATGAAAGGTTATGGGTGTTCAAATTTACAAGTACAAGAAACTGTTGTCAGGTGTCGTTAGAGGAGGGAGCACTGTATAATAAGTCTCACTCAAAGACACTCCTGATTGTTGAACCAATGGCACACAAACAAATATTCTAATCCAATCGATGCATTTACACATAAATGATAAGTTAACTTACATCTCACTACTTTAAACACAAAGCAGTTCTGAGAGAAAAATGTTTCATAGTATGTTTGTATAAATTATCAGGTTAGTTGATGAGGAACAAGAATCTTCGATGACCGTTTCCATGACAACATTTAATAACAGATGTACCAACAGAAAACGTCAGAAAGAAACACCCATGTACTCTATGTTATAATATTGTACCAACTGTACTTAATTAAAACCTAAGATGGCCTGGTACCTGTGACACATTATCAGGCAACAGAATAATAATTATAATAATAAAAATAATAATAATAGTAATAATATTGATTATGTCTTTGGTCATTCACATTTAACTTGCCCCTGGCGATGCATAATTCTCACCTGAATTTTGCATAATTGTTTAACATTGTCATTGATTGGTTAACATATGTACAAGCAAATATGTAACCTCTTTATTGATTAGACAATTTGGAACTAATGAAATTGTTACCTCAACACTGATTGGTTAGTTTGGTATACTTGTAGATGTAACAATGCCACTGATTAGTTAACATAAGGTCTAATAAGGTCAATTATTGGTTAACCACCTATATGTAAACAGAAGTCTGACTGATTAAAAATAAATGACAGAAGGACTGAGAAGACTATTCATAGTTCACGAAAGTGTGGCGAACCACGTATTTTGCCTGCAACCGAACTTTGAACATTACTTTTTTTAATTCACATACAGAAAATCACTATTAGGAAAAGGTTTCGCTTTTGATATTTATGTTACTTGAAAAGTCAAAATAAAACTCCTATATTTTTTAATGTTTTTGAATTTTCTTTATCTATAGCACTTTGGGAACACTTGATGCGCTATGGTTTATATGTTGATGAATTTTGATTGAACCAATACGTAAATGTAAATGTGTTATAATTTGGAGTATATAAACAATTAAATACCACTACTAAAACTGTGACTCTCTGGACCAATTTCAAATACATGCAGATCTTAGTATCAAGAAAGGATTAAATTGAATTATCTAACTGCATCATGAACAGGTAAAACTGAAAAGAGCAGAATGAATACATGAAGAACGAATCAATCTAAATTTCAAGCGGTTAAAGTGGAAATTAACTATAAAATGAAAAAAAGAAATTTAAAATATTTTTAACACTAATCATGACTGTAGCAAGTGACAATTTAGTGGGAATATTAATTCAGAAAGCATGAAACATCTCAGATCATGTGATGTAATAGATAATATTTATTAAACGTAAACATTTTCCTGCTGATAAAAAATAAAATAATACACTAATACAGATAAAAAATAATAACTTCCCATCTTTCAGGATGTGGAGAACGCTTTGAGGGCTCGTATGTGCACTCCAAAGGTTATCTATTACATGATTAATAAAAGTCATGAACAAATATAAACATTTAACTTTCTTGTTTTTTTTAAGTGATAACCTTCTATCATAGCTCTACTATCATTCACGTTCTCATCAGTGTTTCTTTTCATTTCCCAACATTCTTTTTACTCAGTTAATAGCGGAAACATTTTGTGGATTTATTACTTGGCCAAATATTTAAACAAACCTGCCCCCCTCCCCCCCCCACCCCAAAGATCCCATCACGACTGAGCTAGGTAGAAAGTTAGTCAAGCAGCTACCCCTGTGTATAAAGTATAGTACGAAGCGGTGAATGCGAAAAAGGTTCTATCTGGTTCCTTATTCAACAGCATTTATAACCTTGTTGCTTTCGCTATTAGTTTTATGTGTTAGTTAAAAGGCTGATATAATGATGATAAAGTGACCAAAGACAACCAAGCATGAAGTTAATTACTGCGATAGAATTAATACAACAATTATTATCTCCCTTGTTTTCTATATCACCGCACATTGTTTATCAGACTGCACATTGCACCTCAGCCTCCGGGGAAATATCAGTGGAATACCAAATAGTATAAACATATGTTTTCCTCATGTAAAGGTATCGAAACTAGGTTATTAGGTATTGTAATTACAGAATATGAAAATTGAACCAGTTCCAAAAATAACCTGGCTAAAATATGTTTCACAACTTGATGGGTTAAAAGGTAGATGGTTCTAAGGCCTATTTATTAGTGAAGCAGATAAGGCTGTCTCGTATTCATTTCTCATTGGGTATTTGTAAGTGCACTACTATAGCAGCATTCAAATAATTAATGTAAGAAATCACAAGACACTTGAAGTAGAAAAAATATATTATAATTCATTTTGATTCTTAATTTAATTCACTCCGTTATTTACTATGGTTTTCGAGCCTTTAAATCTATCAATAAACTTATATAATACTTCATATAGAGAACAGAATAGTACATTATCTTCCATGTTGACTCTTCACCAATGTGTAACCATGACGTTTGTGTCCTTTAAATGCTGTAAGTAACAAGTGCAAGCTATAAACAACATATTCTAATGCGACATTATCAGTTGTTTTGACTCTTTACTCATATATAACTTGGCTGTGAAAGTCTTTTAATCTACACATGTATCATACAGACAACCTATTACTACATTGTGATAATTTGTTTTGACTCTTCACTTATGTGTATTATAAACGTCCTTAAATGCAAACAGTCCATACACTTGCACAAAAATATCTGAATTTCACAATACTATATTATCATACAGTTTCCCTCTGCAGTATTGTGTACAAGTCCTTAAAAAAACTGTCCATACATGCTGTGCTGAACATTCAAACCCTATCTGCTTCCCTCTTAACCCTCTGGTGTACAGAAATGAGCGCAACATTTTAAGCTGTATTTTTATGGTGCAGGTAAAGAAGCATTGTTTGCAGTGTTAAGACTATAACACTGACTTTTATATCACCAATTTACACTGTTAACTAGCTACACTTGCCAATCAACGGTCTCTCTTTGCAGTACAGTAGATGCCTGGATTTCTTTTTCTTCTCCTCTTCTCCAACATGTTCTACCATGCCAATAAATGTAGACTGCTCAAAATGCTGCCAAATCCTGCTTCTTAGTGCAGACAGGCATGTTTTATACCAACATACAATTTGGCAGGTGAACAAGAAACCGTTACCTCTCTAAACAGGAACATGAACAATAATCAGCGCATGGAGTCAATGTCCTAGCTGCTTGTAATTGTGTACAGTTATTGCTGGTGACAACTATACAACTCTATGAAGTTTAATTGTCATGTGTATATGGACGTCTGTTCACACTCTGTCAGACCAGATGGAAGTTAACAAGCTCTTGCTGGTCATCATATAGAGTTCACTTGTTTACAACCCTTGTTTATAATAGTTCAGGGGAAGCATTGTAGTTTACAGGTGACATAAGATAGTTAAATTCATTAGCCAGGAATTTATTGTCCAGTAATGTTTTGTCAAGTCGGCAGTTTCCTGATCTTTGGGGACGAAACTAGGGGAAACACTTTATTTTCAGACAATATAAAACTTAAGTACAAACACCTTAAGGGCTGAATGTGAAAAAGTTTCTACCCGCTTCTTTATTTAATAGCACATAGATCTCTTCCGCTTTCACCCTCCAACAGTCCTAAGGGGGCTTTTTAATCGAGCTTGTGGTTATGACGTAAACTGACTAAAATAATAAAGATTTTTGTGACAGTAGTTGGAAAATGTTGAAATTACTTTGCAAAGCGTAAAATAATTATACTATAGTAATAAATAACCAATATTCATACTAGTCTTTGTAAATTAGCATTACGAGATAACGGGATAGCTAAAACAATGAACTGGACCTGTATGTGTATATGATCACTATTCTTATACATCTGACGGGTCATGGTTCAAATGCCTTTCTGTAATAGTCACAAAACAATCTGTTTCTGTATTGCTCAAATCAAGGGGGTGAATGCAAAATAGTTCCATCTGCTTCTTTATTTAATAAAACTTAAAACCCTTTCGCTTTCATCCTTTCGCTTTCACCCTTTCGCTTTCACCCTTCGAAATGGACTTAATTTATCAATCACAACAAATTGCACATTTGAAGGTTGTTAAATCCGGGTATATGCATTTTTTGTGTGTGTACAACTAAAGATTATAGGCATGAACATTAATCAAGGGGTTGAATGCGAGATGGCATTATCTGCTTTTTTGTCCAATAGCACTTAGAAACCTTTTGCTTTCAACCCATAATCAAATCCAGTTCATTGGCACTAAATTTAGGATAAAGTAAACTCTTGACAGCCTTCCTTTACTCAGGTGTTTAAAAGATTGGCAGCCAGCTTCAACAAGACCTCTACATTGGACCTTGAAATCTTGTTTTAATTATTATGAAAGCAATTTTTTTATGTTCTTCAATGTTTTAGACCAACAAAGAAATGAAACAACAGTCTGCGAGAATCCAATTAATCGCAGCCTTGATAGAATAAAAACAATGAATGAAACTTCAGTGGGGATTTTTGTTGTTTTTTCCATCCTTTTTCCATTATTCTGTTCAAATGTTTGTTTTTCGTTATGGATTTTAAGTTATAAAACAAAAAGAAATCATTTTGACACTTCATATTGTTTCTAGTTAAGGTAACATCTTTAAGATAACTGTTGTAAATGTGAACTGAAGGGCTCCAAATTTGGGTTCAGATTGTTTGTTTTGTGATTTCAACCATTTAAAACACTTCAAAAAGTCTGTAAATAGATTGATATGTATCGCTATGGAAACCAATTGTGAACTAGAATAAACCAGAAGTGATTGTTTTGTAGAGTACATAGACTATCATTACAAGTCAACAGTCAGTATGGTATTGACCTGACTGTTGTAAGTTCTAGATCACAACCATCATAACTTGTTTGTTTACATCATGATTACTTACAGGTCAAACATTTATTATTGAGCAATTTATTGAATAATGTTATATAACAACTTTAAGTAAAGACAATAAATCTACCATCCAATCGCATATAAACCTATAAATCACCAAGACGTTAACACACAGAATTATCACATGATGTAGAATAATTGAACAAACCTTTATCAGGGGATGTAATAAGTACTACTATGTAAGTTATAAGCCTCAACTTTGGAACCAAACTAAAGCCGTGTCTATGAATCAGTCCTAGAACTCCCTTTTTATCATAGATTGTAGAGTCAAGCCTTTAACGAGATAATTAAATACAAGAGGTGAATATGAGACGATTCTGTCTGCCTCTTTATTGTACAGCACTTAGAACAGTGTCACTTTCAGCTCTTAGAAACTAAGTACATGTAATATTGGACAAGTTTTGTTCAAATGTTCAACTCTATTTTAAGGTCAACCATTACGACTGCCCTTACTGGCCCCTTTTATCTTGATGAATAATGATACAGCTCTGTCTTCCTCTCTATTATATAGCACAGAACTGTGTTGCTTTCATGGAACTTCTCCGTCAATATTTCCGTAAAAATTTCACCTCTACTTTAAGGTCACTCAAACATTCCCTGCCCTTTACTGACCCCTTTTAATGTGAGCCTATCAGAGCAGTGAGCTACATCCAGTTGTGTATATACAGTAGATCAAGACCCCTGTGTCAGGATCTTTAACTAAAATTCACTTGTACCATGTTATATCATTGTTGACAAGGCCTTATCCAATAGCTCACATCCTGTCAAATACTGGCTTCCGAAACTACTCCACTGCATAAGATAACTTTCTTCCGCCACTATCAACTAGTCCCCTCGAAACAGCTTCAATCTTGGCCCCTCCACTCTTATCCTTTATCACAGAAATCAAAACTTGAAGATTAACGGTATCAAAAAAATAGGATATGAAGTTCGTCCACATGGTAACAAATAGTGTCAAATAGTGTCTCCCAAAAAGTGTGAGAAATGGACTATGTTTGGCATCAATGTGGACGAAAGAAGTGTCAGTTTGTTGTAACAGTTGTGCAATATTTATACCCAGTAATGATAGTACAATCCTACAATGATACAGCTATCTAAATCAGTGGTGGCGATGAGTTTACTGTTAGAATGTCAGCATTACTTATCAAGCACATTTTTGGAGATTGAAATTCATTACTAAGGAAACCAAATTGACTAGAGTGCATTTTTGATGAAAGGTCATAATACTATTATTGTGTATACCCAGTTAATAATACAGTAATACATTTGCACCCAACAACAGCTAGGTACCAACAACAGCTAGGTACCAACAACAGCTAGGT
>ENA-OREC01001662-OREC01001662.1-marine-metagenome-genome-assembly--contig:-NODE-1662-length-11515-cov-14.130005_pt1 | contig 11515 bp, 3 predicted proteins | sample MGYA00248626_ERZ508543 | MGnify/ENA primary metagenome ERZ508543 (study PRJEB26211, sample SAMN05518279) | marine metagenome | isolation source: Puget Sound, Washington, USA | host: Bankia setacea... | reverse complement strand
CACACACACACACACACACACACACACACCCCATGACATTGATGATTATCTAAAATGAATCTGAAATTTAATTCAACTATGAATCTGTTGCCCTTAAGATGTACTAAATGGCCAGCAAGGATGGTTACAGTTTAACAAAAGTGTACACTGGTTCACTGACAATGTACTCAAAAAGAAAACCCTGACAACTCACACAAGTATTCTCCTGTGGTTTTCACCTTAATAGCTTACAAAACTAAATAACTGTGAACCTGATAGCGGCAATGAAAATAAGTGCAAACCAGATCAAATTCATGAAATAACAACTGCATGAATGACGTAATTATGCATCTATGCCCAAAGCAAGCACTTGGAATGGTTACAAAAATATCTATTAAATTGTTACAAGCCAAAAATAAAAACAGGCTGGTAAAGCTACATGTACATCATTTTGTTAACAGGATAGATGTATTTGTTTTCAGTCTTGTTCAGAGCTTTGTAACATTGTAGTGTATGTATTGTATTAACATATTAACATTTTATAGGGAAAATTGTTTTGAATGAAAGTTACGTAATTGCTGTGATGGGTTTTCAAATTATGGTTATAATTTTTATACCATAAAATGTCGGGCAAGTTTTGTTTTATCGTTAAATATAATTTCTGTTCCAGGCCTGCATCGAATTATGTATTCATGTAGTAACAATAAATGTCAGTAAGTAATCACAAATTTATGTTGTTGCATTGTAGAAATGATAGAAATGTTAGAAAATCAAGTGGCAATATGGAGTTTGTACAATTCTGCAGTGTTTCTTTGTATACAGTGTTACTCACATTGAACAATAACAAACTCAACACATTTTAATGACTCTTTGTCTGGCATAAGTCTAGATATAATTGGTCTCGGATCCATAGCCGTAAAAAATGTAATAAGTGGGATTTTGTTTATGTGTGAGAAAGAAAAGATGGCGGTAATGGGAATCGTATAAATCTGTTTTCATGGTCACAACAGATTCTTATGGACAATCCTGGGCTATGTGACAATCGCAAAGTAACCATAGAAAACAAAAATATTTTCAGTCATTTTGTGGAAAACTTTAACAATACTACCATTTACTGGTACTTGAACTCCTTTGAGCAGAGCCGCAGAATAACAGAATCGTTAATTTAGTTCTCGATGCTTTGATCAGAACCGAAGTTAACTGGGTATGATTGATCAGATAAGAGATATTGCCATTCCAGACTAGTGATTCTGCTTCAAGTGCTCCGTGGTCATTGCAGTCAAGGGAGAGTAATCTGTAGACCATAATATATAGTAAGAGTTACTGATCTTGATAGGTATTGGGAATTTTCTGTTTCTGTATTTTTTACTGATTTCTGCCAAATATTTAACATAGTGTCTATCTCTACAGCATCATGTTTATTTGATCAGAATTGAGTATTTGAGAAAGGCCATGTTTAGTTCCTATCGTGCTGAGATGTTGTTTTCCCTGTGGTTGTAAACAATATATAAATGGGTCAGTTATGAGTGTTTGTGTCTGATGTTGATATTTTTTCTCAGAGTATTTTCCAAAGAAGGAGTTTGATATCAATAGAATGTAATTGTACACAGATGTTCTAATGATAGTAGAAAGAAACACAAGTATTGGATTGTGTGAATAAAAAATCATGTTGAACACTGAACAGGATGGTGAAACAGGATTGTAAACAAAAAAATGGGATAAATAAGATAACAACTGTTCAACAAAAAAATGTAACAAAATATTCAGTATTGAAATAGTTTTCTTTTCATCAACTTTGGCAGTGTTTGAAATGAAGAACTTGAGATTCTTGAAAACAAGCTGATATTTTATGAATTCGTTAGATTTAAATGTATTTTATCTGGACTGAATTGATTTCCATTTGCTGAATTTAGCAAGCTTATGTCAGTTTAGAATATTGAACTACATGTACTTAATTGGCTGTGCAGTTAAATTGAATGTGAAATATTGTTAACATAAAATCTCTTCATGAATAATATAATAGTGTAAAGAAATCTAATCAACCCATCAATGTTTTATATGATCGTGGAAAAAGGACATTAATTAGAAAATGAAAAACCAAATTGCTTATTGAATGATAGCACTTTTAATTATAGAAACTGCTCAGATTGACAGAAGGAAGTAAAGTGAGTGCTTTTAATTTAGACGAAAACATAATCCAGATTTAAAATTATTGGTTTGTGCTTAGAGAGATGCTACAGAGTTTCATGTTGGTATTTTTATGAGAAATCAAGTATGTTGAACTTATGGGTGAATTATGCTGGTATGTTGAGTGAGAAACTCTTAAGGTATGTTAATGGCACCGACTGCATGTTGCTATGTTAACGCTGGCACTAGTCTCTGATTGGCTAGAATAGAAGGCGAGAAACTGGACACTAGAAGATGGGGAAGTATCTCACTCAGGGATCGTTTATACAAATAATATCATGATGTAAACTAGAGAGCTGGGTTATATCTAGATACAGTTTATATGACGCACCATCCGATACAAGTATAGCAGTTATGATGGAGAAGCAAGAACGAACACATTTCGCAGCTTTACAATTTTAATGGACTTACCTGTAACGTGTTTACAAATCTTGTGCACCCGTCTGATAATAAATTTGAGTGTGTTTGTGATTTTTTGTGGAATTTGGAGTTTATCGTTTTAGGCTAGTGATTGTTTGCATGGAAGATATAGATACACAAGATAGTTTAGTTGAAGGTATTTTATTGATGGCTTGTGGTTAGTTTGTAATGTACAGGGATAATAGTCTATGGGATTTTTATTATATATTATATTTTTAATCACCACTGTTTTATAGGAAGTTTTCCTCATTTTAAAAATTCATTTAGTCTACAAAAAAAAAGTATTTATTTTTTAATTATTATAAGGAAAATAAAAACAGAATACGGGTGTTTATTTTCCTTGTGAGCTACATAAAACTTGAGTGTGCTGTCACTTAGGCTATACTAATTCTGGTTTATGTAATTCAGTGGAATACAAGAGCCAAGTTTTATTTGCCGAGTGTACAATGTTGAAGTGGATTTCAATATTTTTAGGATAACCACGGATTTAACTACAAAACATTTAAACAAGTGAATTGTGTGACTATGGCTGACCAAGAAGACAAAGTTGTTGATGATATCACCAAAGTAAATGGTGTAGAGGTGGGCATTTGCATTGAAAGTGTAGGTCAAACATCCGATGATGCAGACCTCTCTGATAATGTTGATCTTGTCATTGGAGATATACGGTGTATTAATGAGAGATTTCGTGATCGTAACATGAACACAAACCATAGAGTGCCAACGAAACGTGTTGACAATGTTCCAGGTCGTTGTGGTTCGATGGAAAGCCTAATTGATAAAGAGGTGACAAAGAGCAAGAATGGGATGGATATGATGAACTTTATGTTTCCATCCAGGTTGAGAAACAGTGACACAAGGTTGGGTGGTAGCACGCCTTGCATTGTTGACAAAAAGGATGACCTGAAAAATGAAAAACTTAAGTTAACGTTAGGCTTTGAAAAGTGCAAATCTCGTTCACAGGAGCTAAAAATACAGAACCGCTTTGACATGTCACCCACTTCATCAACTAAACGGTTTGTAGCCTTACTCTCAGAAGGAGTGCCGCAAGTATGTAAGCTCTCCAAAAAAGACACAAAGATGTTTGATGATATAAAGTACAAGAATCTAAAATGGGAACAACATTATTTACTTCTAGAAAAGGACTGCATTAAATCAGCCAAGGTAATTTTTTGTAAACTGTATGTAAGAGGTTGGTAAGTTATTTTTAGCATGTTGTGGTCAAGATGAATTATTGAGCTGCTAAGGTAAAAAGACATATGAACTTTAGAGAATAAATGCTGGTCTGTATGAAGTAAGTTGTGGCAAAAACATTCACAGACAAAGCTCAAGACATTACAGCCAAGTTATTTATCGAGACAGCTGACATTTTTTTAAACAACATTTTGTACCGGATATAAAAATTAGAAAGCCTTTTTCATATTGCATCCTGGTTTGGTAACATGTACACAAGAGAACTGTCAGAATTAAAAACACCTGTGTTATATTAATTAGTCACGGAAATGGTACAAAAACAACACTTGACCTACATACATCTATATAACAAACCGTTGACATGTGATATCTCTCATGTTTACTTATGTCATGGATGTGGTTGAATGTTGAAACAAAAACTCATTTTACACTCTGTTATTCCCTCTTAAAGCATGACATTGGGATTCTGGTAGAAAAAAAGAGCTTAGTTAATTACTAACTAGCTAAAATAATCTTATATTCGTTACTAATGTAACCAGTTCAAGGTTTTTGTTTGCACGGAATGGACTCAAAACTTTTCACACACTGTTTAGAATTAGGCGTAAATTTGTACCTGTTGGACTCAGCAAATCTGGTCTTTACTGTATGTCTTTAATGTGGCCGTTCATTTATTATTGAGATTCTTTAAAAAACCGATGTGATAGACAATGGATGAAAAATGTTACAATCTCTGCAAACAGAATAAAAATCAAAAATAGCATATAAATGAAATAAACTCAAAATGTGAAAGTTAACTTCTACTCCTTAATCACACTGTCTGCTTTGATATCTTTTTCTATCATTTATTGACTAGCATAAAACTTAATGTCCTGTAACAAAACTAATGTAGTAAACAACATGCAAATCAATGAGAACACGATGATTTAAGGATACCACGATGATTCAAGGATACCACGTGTAAAATGATAAATCCATACCAGTGAATTTTATGTGTGCTTAATGACCATAACCAAAACATGTCGTGTCTCCAATGCAGCCTGTTGTCTTGCTAATTTGCTTTTGTCTCGTTGTCGATGACAAACAATCCAGTATCTAAAATAAATAATAAGAATACGTCATACGGGAATAGAGAAACACCTACATCCAGTATTCAGCTAATGGACTTGAGTTTTTCTTTTATCGCAGGGTGAATGCAACATGGTTCAAAGTACTTTTTCATAAACAAAGCAGATAGAACCCTTTAGCAATCAAATCCTGGAAATGTTGTTCAGTTTAAGCCTAGTTTGGTCCTTAAAAGCAAAATTTGTTGACTTGTGTTTCAATGTTATAAGGTTAGTACATGTATTTGTGGCTATCTCTTTGTTAACTCATGAGTGTAGTTTAGTTTTATTAGAAAATTATCCTTACTATCCATCCTTCATGTGTCTAATGACCAAGGAAAGAAAGGTTACAAGTCAAAGAAAATATGAAGTTGTACATACTTATGTTGCTTTATACATACCTCTTCTTATGTTTGGTTTTACAAAGGATTTCATTTATGCTTTTGTCAGTAACCCAAAGTTGTAGTCCTATATGTATGAATGTTTAATATACGTCCCTCTTTATTTGTTTTGTTTTACGTCAGGTTTCTGTATGAATCATGTCTGTCCAATTCGTTCATGTCTAAACAAATGTACCTGTCATGTTTTATGTTGTAGTAAAAATTTAGCTGTTTCACTTTGACGTAATTTATTACATTAATGTAAAAACCTTGTCAGAGATACTGACTTACGTGACGAGACACTAATGTAAATGGTAGGGAAAACACGAGTTAAATAGGCTGAAGTTAACATTCAAGCAACAAACAGTGAACTTTGACACGAAGCAGTATTTACTATGTTGTGACTTGGACAAGTTTCAGGTGTTGATACATTTAGTCAAACAGATGAGTCATTTATTGTTCTGTTGTCTTTGTTGTTATAGAAAAAGTCTTTGTAGACCATGAGGCAGTGAATAAAGATTAAAATAAGTAAACTGTTAAATAGGCTGTCTGACTGTCACCCCTTCAACCCATGTTTGATACCCACCGTCGCATGTGAGATGGTTATGTGGTCACTAAGTCGGGCATGTGGGTTTCCTCCAGTTACCACCGTTATACTCACACATGAAGACTACAGGAACGCAATCCTCGGTGCCAACAAGCATGATTATAACTAAGTACTTGTTTAGTAATCAATGTAAAATATATAACGTTTGATTAAAGAGATATATAGGAATGGTATAAAGTCAGGTGTAACAGACAATTTTATATGGAAACTAAAACTTAGAACTGTGGTAATATACCATAGAATTAAATACAGAGATACTAGTTTAACCAAAACATAAACACTAAATATAGTTATTTCTGATTTATAGGTTAGCTTTCCCTTTAGGCTTTGTGGTCATAAAGTTAGCTAGGCTATTGAGGGTTTAGTTGTTTTGTAGATCTTAGTACAGATTAACCCCAACTTATTATATTGCTAACACAGAGGGATCGCTCAAAAACACCAATGTCTGACCAAATTCAAGGTTTTCAAACCAATTTTTGTTGATCAATTATTTTTATATCTTAAATCATCCTGGAGCCATTAGAGAAGTCACTTAATAAGGAGCTCTATCTTCATTCGTTTCTGCAATATATCTATAATTATATGTCCTTATCAAATTTAACAGTTTACTAAATATTTTTATTTCATTATACACAGTTAAACACACACAAATGACATTGACCAAAATAAAACTAGAATGTTATAGTTTTTTCATATAGTCAAACAGTTTGAAGACAAGAATGGCCTTATTTATTGATTAAATGATGTGCCAACTAACAGAAATCCTTAATTGGAGGAGGTCTGTAATGATGATTTAAGCCCTGATCATTACCAGTATGGACTAATGATTTGTTTATAAAGACAGGAGGAATGTTGAGTAATCTATAGAAGAGTGAGGTCACAGAATGTGAAACTAGGAGCATGTCCTTAATTCAGCCTCATTACAGGTGCTTCCTAGACTCTGCCTTTCATTGGATAGCTATTTTGCTTGTGAAGGGTATGGTAATGTTCAGTTTCATATTCATAGATAGATTCTATACCAACTGCACAAACAAACCTTTATTATACAGTCAGCCAAGGGATCTTGTTACATTGGCCACTATTGACAATTAACCCTTCATTTAAATGGAAAGACATTGTGGAGTAGGTATTAATGATTTTGTTAATTTTGACTAATTTTGATAATATGCCTACAAGACTGTCCTAAAATTGTTCTTTCAAATACAGCCATGACAGTGTGTGGTCACCCTTCATTTTGTTCATCAATACTTCCTTGTTTGAACTCTCTGAATTGTTCGGAGCCTTGTTCAGTAGAGCAGTCAGTAGGGTGGTACATGTATGTATGGTAATCCACTTGTTGAGAGTTCTAGCCCAAGCAGGAACACGTTCTTTGGTTCGTTGTGTTGGATATGCACTTCAACGCGGTTTCAAGCAGAGAAACTTCAGTGGAGTGTTGTTTAACAAACACAGATACAGTGAGGTGGGCTGGCTGCTGTTATTCAACTGAAATACGTTAAACCCCACCTAACTAAACAAATCTAGGAAAATCTTAATTATCAAATTGCTAACGGGATATCAACTTGTGCCAACATATGCTAAGAATATGTAGTGTGTGTATGCCTTCCACAAATGCACTTCTGATTATGTTTATGTTTATTAACATTTTAACTCTCTCTTTTTTTGTCTTACTTTTAAATGTTTCAAGAATTCAAGGGGAAAGCATTATGATAGTGACATTCCTTGCACAAACTTTTTCTCGTCAGAGTCTACCTGTTCCCTCAATTGAGCAGTACTTGACATAAAACACAAGTTTATACACATTTGAAGAATGCACTTATAACATGTGCTCAGATATACTTTTATAGTAAAGAAAGGATCTTATTATGAAACAGAAAACTGATTTGGTGAACATTACCTGTATAAGTAAATACCAAGATATTATAGGAATGAAATAGTTTTACCACTTTTCCATTCACCATATGTACAAGTTTGTATCTGACATATTTCTGAACTGTGTGACTGCATGAGTGTTAGGACATGGCAGTTATGAGACGCTCGCAGTGATATTCAGACCCTTGGTCAGAGGGAGTCTTTAAGTGTACATTTTATTATACCTTTTGAACTGTTCTTATTATCCATATCTAAAACAAGCTGCCAATGGAAAGTTACATCAAAACTTGGTTCTAATACATTTTAGGATTGATGTCCAGTTGACAGCTCTATTAACTTACATGTAGTTATTTTATACTCAATTTATTTTCGTTTGATTGTGTAACAAGTAATGTTTGCTTATGTAAATCACGCTCCAATCCATTCCTGGAACCAACCAGTACTGTAGTTAAAAGTAACCAATGCCCAACCATGTGAAAACATAAATGTGGTCTTTGTAAACAGGTGATCTTTGAGAGAAGGTTGGAATGCATTGAAATGTCATCAAGTGGACGAAATGTAGGGATCTCTTAAGTCAGGTGACTTCTCCTAATAGCTGCCCTTTGAGCACAGGTAGCTTTGACTAGTATCACTACATGTATTATGCCTATATCTTAAATACTTCTAAAAGCTATGAATTTTAAAATGATAAAGTGACTGAAGCGGGTACCAGATAATAAACTATGCGTGATTTCAATTAAAGAAGAAGGTAGCTGTGCTTGTGAGCTCATTGCCCTATTGAAATGATGACATGCTAAATATCAATGACCTGCTTGTGTATTGTATTGGAAAAAGTACCATGCATTCACACAGTGACAGTTACTATAGTTGTCTTATAGCATTCTCAATCTGTACAGAAAAACACAGAATGTTGTTGTTAGTAAAACATGCTTGTAATGTAATTGGGATGGTTGGCTTATCAATTAAGGTTGTTGAACTAAATCATTTTCTACAACAACATAATGTCCCCGTGACAAACATCCTACTATAAATGTGTCAATAGTACATGTATATCATAGCATTTAAGTGCCAGCAACCGCAGTTCTCAAGCAATCTCTGGTATAGTATAGTCATTCAGTCTTGGCCAAGTTCTCTATTGAACAAAAACATATTTTAAGTGCAGATTCCTTTGAATGTCCAAAAGTGCAGTGCAACTTATTTTGTTATAAAAGTCTGTAGTTGCACAGAGTGTGGTCATGTTTAGCAGATTAAAGTGCATTTAGAAATTCCTCCAGCAGAGATGTGTGATCTCCAGCGCACGGAAACATCAACATTTCTTCTTGTCCTGCTTATATCCATGCTTATATTGAGTAAAACAAAGTAGAATGCATTACAGATGTCAAATGTCTCACCCTGCATAAAAAAAAACTCTAAATGTCAGGCCTATAGGATGAGTGGAATGTTCATGCCTTGGTCTCAGTTAACAGATGGCCATTTATATTGATTTAGAAAAACTCAACTGTGTGTTTCATTTACCAACATTGATGAAATATATAAACAGCAATATGTGTTGCATAACGATTAATTTTGGGACAATTTTCATTTATAGTTGCCAACGTAAATGTTCTACAATAACACAGTGATAGCCATCTATACTTAGTCATTATAAACCAAGTTGCATTGTGTAAGGTATATATATATCAACATGAGTACAGTTAACTATGGCAGTACTTATAATAGAAATATCAAAAGTAGTTCTTTTTTGCAGCAGACTAATTTTAGTATTGATTTGGTAAAACATATTTAATGAAAATTGATGGGAACTTAAAAGTAATGCAATAAATTAGGATTTGTGTTTAATTGTATTGACCCCATTTTGTCAAGTCAACATTCTTTCTATAATCAACAATACATTCCAACAGTGATTGAATGCAGAAATGGGGGTCTTTTTTTCTATTTTGTTATGTTACAATGCTTATTTGAGTAACATCAATCTAAGAATAGAATGTAATTATAACCTGGTTCTATCAACAAATACATTATTAGGTCTCTTTAATTCTTTTGTTCACAATTTTCGATTTTCATAATTTGAACTTTAACCAATATTTCTTAAATTGTCATTTATATGCTAAATATCCATTCTTTTGAAGTATCGTTAGTTACAAAAGAGTGGGAGTGCACATGAATCCTGTAGAATATTAAATCAAAATAGTTGCCATATAAATAAATAAAAATGAATAAATTCTGTCTGCTATAATTTTGAACACTAAGTGGAACAGTTTGGTTTTCATATCTAGGAATTAGAAGGTAACTATACAATATTGCATTTTAATCATTACAGCACATACATTGGTTGGTGATTGATTGTCAAATTATCCGGTGAATTCCTTCAACATATGTTTCTTTGCCATACATAATCTTGTTGAGTTATAACCTTGTTTCCTAGGCCACGTATTTTGTTATACATGTATTGAAGCATTTTTACATAGTCTTTGACAAGATGCACAGATTTATGGGAATTCTGATTATTGTTTCTAGCATTTTTGTTTCCAACAATAAATCTACAGTAGCAAGGTGGTTTTAATTTGATTTGAGCAAGTACTCACAGAACAGCTTCTTAATGCCTCAGGGTGATCATTGAGTATAATTTAATGTGATCATAAATAAGTTAGCGACTTGTTGTTTCTGGAAAAATAAGTCAGTCAGGGAAAAAAAACAATACAGAAACAAAAATGGAACTAACTCCTGTTAACAACCTACATTAGCAAGAAATATGTTACATGTTACCTATATCTAGTGGAATGAGTTTAGAGTATTCTATCTGCTTCTGTAGTTAACAGCACATAGAACATTCTAACTCTCACCCCAAAACTGTCTCATTAATCAAATAAAACAACAAGAGACTCCAGCAATCAGACCATTCTTGGTGCTTTGAAATATGTTGTTAATACTGATGGTCTTATTAATGCCACTAAGTGAACAATAAAAGCAATCAGTGAATGTAAATGGTTGTCAGTAAGTGAAGGTACCGGAGTTATAGTATTTCAAACTGTTTCATAGTTCGGTTTAAAAATGAACAAACAAAAATGTGTGTTGCAAAGGGGTTATAATATGAAAGCAACAAAACTGTAAAATGTTCTACAAACCATTGATTGATACATTTCTTTGTTTCTTTTCAGGCGAATGGCTACTTGGAAACAGCCATTCCGTACTCAAGTGTTGAAGATGTTCACATTATATCTCGGTGGGATGCTGGTCAAAAGTTCTGCATTCGAGTCACAATACAAGACGGTTCATTGCTTCTTCAGGTAAGATATGGTAGCCAAAAACTGCTATGCTTTAAAGTCATATATAAATAAATTAATTAAAATTCTGTCGTCATTTTACCATACACAGATTAAAGCAAATGACATCATTTCTAGTCTAATATAAAGTTAGTTGTTATGGTAAAAGTACACTGGAAACAAGGGACATCGTTTAAACAAATGTTATACAAGTACTTCTGGAACGTGCCTGTCTGCATGGGTGGTATTAATCTGTCAGGTTTTACAATTGATTACAAGTTATCATAATGGTCAACCAATGGGATGAATGGATACAGTCACATGTCTGAAAATGAACCTTGTCCAAAATCAATCCCTATTCACTTTAAAGGTCTCTTAAAGAGCATCAGAGTGTTGTGAGTTTGTCTGGAATTAATCACTGTTAACTTTAAAGGTCTCTTAAAGAGCATCAGAGTGTTGTGAGTTTGTCTGGAATCAATCCCTATTAACTTTAAAAATCTCTTAAAGAGCATCAGA
>ENA-OREC01001661-OREC01001661.1-marine-metagenome-genome-assembly--contig:-NODE-1661-length-11517-cov-13.474563_pt1 | contig 11517 bp, 5 predicted proteins | sample MGYA00248626_ERZ508543 | MGnify/ENA primary metagenome ERZ508543 (study PRJEB26211, sample SAMN05518279) | marine metagenome | isolation source: Puget Sound, Washington, USA | host: Bankia setacea... | reverse complement strand
ATAGTGTTACCGAATTGACAAACATGTGTTAAATTAAAATCCCACAAACAATAACAATAGCATGAAACAAATGTCTGCTCTTTCAAAAGTTTACTGTATGTTTAGCTAACGTTTGACCCTGGTCAAAGCCTCCATGGATATGTCTTTCCATTGAGCAAAAGATTCAACACACACTTGTATATACTATCTTATTGAGATAATTAAGATTGAGAAATAAATCCATAAGGGCCTTAAAACTAATCCGTCGGAATCACCGACCTATATGTCTGTGTTGGAATTAAGGAAATATTTATCAAATTAATTAATAGTGTTTTTATTTTTTTAGTAGATGCAAGTTTATAAAGTTATCATGAAATATTTACCATATAACATTGATACAAACATGACGGGAAAGGTTAGCAAGTTCTCACATGGTTAAATACTCACCTGTGGGGCAATGTGGCGCAGTGGGTAGCGCGTCTGACTTGTAGTCGATGGATGCCAGTCAGTCGTAGTTCGAGCCCCAGCAAAGGCTCCCGTTGTTTCCTTGAGCCAGATACTTTACTCTCATTGCTTAGTACTGGCTGGTTCCAGGAACATATTCGAGCGTGATTTACATAAGCAAAACATTGCTTGCTTCACAATCTAACTTAAATAAATTAGAATAAACTAAATATATTTAACTAAATCCATGGAAGACCTCTCATGTTCACAGACTACAATTCGTTTAGCAAAAAAAAGAATGTTAACAAGTTAAGACATACGAGCACTGACCGTACACCCATATTAGGTCATTCGCAAAACTGCTGTAGTTTACTAAGTGTATCACCAACTTCTACAGCACTTACATTATGATTTCTACTACTCGATTGTTTCTTTCTCTCTCCAGTTTTTTGGGTGCAGCAATCATGTTAGTGTTTTTGACCTATTTGAAACAAGAGTTGAGTACATTTAACCACAAAAGCCTTTGCCACAAGCTATCAAATACAATGTACTTATCAATGAGATATTTCTCATCGCAAGAAAAAAAGGTGGCCATAGAAAGTTACTTCGGATAAATTATCTAAGCATGCGTTTAATTGGAAAGAGATTAATATTGAAAATATATTGATGCATCTAGAGTGTTGAAGACAACTGTAGTAAGAACTGAATGTCGTGACTCTAAATATTGAGGAGGCAAGGTGTTGTTAGAAACCTGGAAGTCTCAAAGTGAAGGTATTACACATAGCATGAACCAAAACCAAACTACATAGTGTATATAACAATAACCTAGCAGGGAGACATCACAATCTGTGCGATTTCAGTTCACAATAATATTTTTTAGTAATAGTTATTTCACTGTGTATCCACATATGTTTCTCATATAAGTTCATTATTTAACAAATCAACCTTATCTTTGGGTACAACTAACTGCCTTTCACTTTTTAGTTTATAAATGAGAAAACAAAAGCAACTTGAGAATTTAAAATGCATAACAGAAGCAAATGCCACTTAAATATACACAAACACCAAGGCGGTGATAGTCCTACTGACATTTACATAGGAGAACTTACACGTTATCTCTTATTGTAACATTTAATTGTACTAGTCTACAACACATACCAGTGCAGTATATGTCTTGACAGGTGAAATGACCTTTGATAAAAAAAACAAAGTTGAAGGATAATTTAATATAAAAGTTATGACAAAATTCATGGAAACTGTACTTCTGTAAATTCTTTATCTCTTCCTGAAATATCCTTATCAACCGTTCACCCCATGAAACTAGAGAATATAATATATGATACCATGGGGTGAACTTTCATGATAAGACTTGCTAAGAATATCAGGATTCCTCGGATGTTTTTACTGTCATGATTTCATGTTTATGTCGACCTTCAAGTACATTTTGGAACAAGTGCCATGATTTTGTCATAAAACAGGTTCAATTGTGTGTTTTTTATCAACTTTTGGTCTTAATACATTTTCAGAGAGATACCTGTACATTTGCTTGCTCGAAAGTTTGTAAAATTACTGTGATAAATACGTTAACTCATTGGCTCTCTTTATTTCTTCGACAGTTTACAACCAATAAAAGAAACGGAGGAATTCACTAAAAATGTCAATGAATTAATAGGAATATACATGTATGTACATTAGTTGACCATACAGTGAAAATACATACACTATTTCTGGTATGCTATGAGTACATGTACTTTCCTTCCCGTACACTACTCCCATCCCACACAGCTTTCATATGAATGTATTCCTTCTACCTGCAACTAGCATGCTGTACCACACTGCTACCTGTTGTTGTATTTTTAGCTGCTTGTCCTAGACTGCAAGCTATATCAGAAATACCTGGACAAACTACATATATCTAGTGAAGTTGTTTCCGCACTTCATTTACTTCAATGTGTCACTTTCAGCAGGCGTGAAGCTTTACCAACTAGAATGCATTGCTTTACAAACCTTCACATTGATAAAAAAATACTGGTTGTTCTTCTGTTTTACTGCATATTTTATAGACAGTATAGTGTTGTCTTTGCAGATTTGAAGGTTTCATACTCAGCTGGTTACTGCTTGTGTAGTTTGTTTAAAGGACAATTTTGTTTTATTTTAATGTTTTATGGCGCTGGTGAAGAACTTATAATACTGTATATTGCATGTGTAATGTTTGAGATTGATGGTGAAGGAAGCGATTCTGCTAGAATGGGGGAAAAGGCATAATCAATTCTGCTCCTGGAACCAACAAATATCGAGTAAAGAGGGTAAAGTTTCTTTATACCATGAAAGAACAGGGGCCTAATTGCTAGGATTGCAACCTACACCAATTATTATCCTAATGGAAGTCCCATAGAGTATTTAAGATGTCAAAACGGATAATCGCCCAATACACTTGTCACTATAAGAAAAAAGGTTCCAACACAATTTAAATTGGAAAAGTTGCCAGTTACTTGCAGAGAACAATAATAGTATGTACTGGTTAACAAACCCAGGCACACAGTAAGAGAAACTGGCCTTCATCATATGACTTGAAATATTTTGTTCAAACAACGTAAAATCTACTAAAACAAAGTACAATGGGCATCAATTAAAAGGAATTGATGACAGACATTTCAGGGGGTAGTAAACAACAAGATTTCATGGGCACACACAATTATTTCATATAAAAGTTCTATGTAAGTTGCAATGTGAATACTTGGCAATCTGGTTGCAGATAAAGATGAGGTGTTAATTGTGGTCTGAAAGTTTCAACCTGTGTTTTTTTCTGTTACATTTGGTTTATGCTCTTAAAACACTTGGATTGACAAGGCTGTTATTTCTCCTAAATCAGTTGTGCATAACCTAAATGAGGCTAAACTATAATTATGATGTTGGTGTTGTGTTTTTTGTTGTTGTTGTACAATGTATTTTCTATCATTTTTTTGTTGATCTAACTCTTTGCCATTATCATGTGTTTCTAATTGTAATCTTTTAGTTCCATAGTTTCTGTTTTTGGATTTTATAATACATCACGGACCTATATAGGTCTGTGAACACATGTAGTTTGTCCGGTCTGTCTGTATTTATAAAAAATAGTTCCAGCACAGTGGCCAGCTCCAACACAGTGACCAGCTGGACTTTAATCTCTCCTACTCTAATAAGAAAAACATATATGTCAAGGCATAGAGGATGGTCGCAAATAAAGACTCAGCATGTAAACTTCTAACGTTGATTTTACTTTGTGTGCTTTTATGTGTGGTGTGCGTTTTGTTGTTAGTTAGTTCTCTGTTGTTGTTTGCTGTTGATTTTTTGGTATTTTTTCCTCAGTCCTAAATAAATGCCACCTTTGACAGCATGTTGAGGCCAAACAATGAGGATCGCACGTGCTTCCATTTGGCTCCAGTCTTTGTAACAGTTTGGAACATTTTTTAGGCGTTTTTTTCACAGTTGTCCTTGTTTTGGCTACCTTTTTGTATAAACATCCCTTTGAGTTATGACCGAATTCTTATCACACAGCTTATTTGTGGTTTACATTGTTATCCTGTTTTTCCATGTTTGTAAAATTGCACAGTCTCCAAGTTGCAACTGCAGACGACAGCTCTCGCAAGATTATGTTATCTCTGTGTGACAATAAAACCGCAATTGTTTCACGCAATTAAATAAATGTCTAGAATGCAGCCACCGTGCAAATGAATGGAAACACATTCACACAAATTATCACATTTGTGTATGCAGACTTAGATTATTTTAATTGTTTCAAATAATGGGAAGTTGGATTGGATTCTATAAAGTCGATTGATGCAAGAATTAAACCGGCTGTTTTGAAAGCGTTCCTATCAGTATCTAGTATTAAGATTTATTGAAGTACTGATAAATTCAGGCAACAATATTTACCAAGACAACACAAGTATGTTAAGCTTTGTTCTTTGATGCAATTAAGCATAATGAAAATAATTGCCACCGACGTAGCCCCTGTAGGCCCGGGCCTACACTTCATTATGCAGTCCTAAAATTCAACAACATCAAATCATATGCTTCTGTACAGCTTAATTTATAATTGTCTCCCACAGACTGAGATCAATTTACTTTGATCTGTCATGATAACTCATCGTCTGGCACGGTGACACACTTCTGCTGAACCCACACTAAGCGAGAGCGGGATTCCCCCATTTTATATAAGCGTACTTTTGGTCTAGTCTAAACCCATCGTGAACGGGTCATAGAGTTACTATACTGGACTGAACTTGACCTACAACTGACCCACTGGACACACGTGTGTATGGGCTGAATGTACCCCATGTTGGTCTTATGTAAAACACACCTACCGTATCCGTTTCGTCTGCTGCACCTTTATAAAATAATATCAGTTTTAATCAGCTGTCCTAGCCAGTCAATGTATATAAAACATTCCGTTACTTTGTCTTTCACGAAGGTGTACAACATCTAAAAGCTAATTGTGACGTACAATATAGACTTAGTATTATATATATATATCATGCACATCATGTGTAGTGTCCCAGTTGGTGAACATTTGTTTGCAGATGTGTTCTGATTGGCTGATATAAATAAACGGCTCGTTATTGGTCTGCTGTCAACTATCCATTCTCTTGAACAGTGATCACGTGTGCGACCTTGACACCCGAACACTCGTCAAGTAATGGTTTTATTCTTGAAATAAGCTTGAAACGGGAAAGACGTGCCTTTGTATTCATGAGCAGGATTGCTATTAGTTCTCGGGAATAGAGTTAGACAATAAAGTAAGTATTATAGTTTCTTATAGCTAACTTTTAACTCTTGTATTTTAGATCTTGTATCATTATCGGCGTTCTTTGAAGTTACCGGTGAACTACGATCAGCTGTTAAAATGTTGCGATCGCCGAAAAAAGCTTGTAATAGTCTACCGTCTTAATAATATGAAGAATACAAAACTATTAACAATGTAACTTTTAATATAGTTGATAATCTGTATAAGGTATAAAGAACTTCTAACCGTCACAATACTCCACCCGTAAAGGGTACATGTATGTATTTAAGAAATGATGTGGAGCTATAAGTTCTAAGTGTGTAAGCGGAGTACGTGTCTGATTACTCGCTGACAGTCGGCGGTACACATACTAAATCTATGCAATTATGTTCCGAAGTGTCCGCGTCGTTGAGCGAAACTCTCGTGCGCAGATTGATATGTGTATAAATGACGGGAAAATCGTGAAAAGTGTTTAAAAATTACAGTATAGCATTGTAATCTAAGTTCACTCACATTGTGTAAAACTCGCTAAAATGATGAACAGTTAAAGTACTATTATACATGTTGGTTATATCCTGGCATTGTTTAACTTTAATGTGAGATCACCTTATTTACATCATTTAAACAAAAGCTCATTGAAGCAAATCTTGCAACAAGAAGTGTATTAAAGCTTAAGGATACAGGATTAGATGTAAGTGTTGATAACAAGCAGATTGAGAAGAGAGAGAGAGAGTCCTATTATAGTCGATCTAATCGTTGTTCAAGGTACTTCAATGTTGTAATATTAGTGTCGTCAGAAAAGGAATGTATTTATTGTGTTGGTATTTTATAATGTGCTTATAGGGTGTTTATTATTTAGATATCTATATTCTTAAAAAGGAACAAAACTGGTGTAAATGTCGTATAAATAAGGTGCATGTAAGGGCCATTCTGTGTATGTAATTAAAAGTGTTGTATTGAAAGGGGTACCCGGTATTGACAATGTTATTCCATGTAATAAGGACTGGCTGTGGTTAATTGGGCCTGTAGAATATGTTGAACAAGGTATTTTTATGGGCTGGGTATAACATTGTAGACTATCCTTCAGAAAGAATCCCAAGCTAAAACGATCCATTCAATATGTTCTTACCTGTAATCTGTTCTAATACATATCAACTATGATAACAATATTATAGTTTGTCTTTTGAGTGTATTCACAATTTAAACTTTATAAAACAATATGTTGGGAAAGAAACTGCCTTTATAATATGCCGATTGTGCTGGCAGTGCATACTAAAGCTAGCAGTTTGTATTCACAATAATGTATACCTACTTAAATCGTAGTTTTAATTACTAAAATACTATTGAAACAAAATTAAACCATCTTATTTTATAACTAAAATACTATTGAAACAAAATAAAACCATCTAAATCTTAGCCTAATGTCTTTAGTTTTAATCTGGTTACATATTTTAAAAACTTAAAACGTACTGTTTACATTCATTGTATTAGATACTTGTACATTTTCCAAGAAAGAAATTTACTCTATCTATCTTCCAATAATGTCAAACCCCTGTTGGGGACCTATACATATGTGCGTCAAGCTGCAGGAATATTAGTAAAGCTAAACATACCTTGGATACCGCTGCTCAGAAATAGCGCACACTTGTAAATCATTAGACACACTTATATAGGCTAGGAACTGTTTCATGAATATGTTTTGAACCAGAAGCATTCTAACAATTTCCTTATTTCATTATTTAGTTTTGTCAGTTTTGCCGGAACTTAGAACTCCATATCAGACTGTTGTAACTATGTTGTTATCTCATATAGGCTAGCGATAGAACAGTTTTGTGTTGGTCCTATACATTTCTGACAAATCATGTTTCTAATGTAGCTAACAAGCTTTTGACTCTCGACATTTATACATGTACTAATGATCAATATCAGGCTTGACTTAGCCGAGGTAATCATCATACAAAAGGAATCATGCAAGCACAGCGTGTCTGTACATCATGTTCAGATGCAGTCAATACCTTTATAACTCTGAATACTGTATAATATATAAAGATCGTTTGTTCTTTGTGTCAGTGTCAGTAATTCAAACTTAATCAAAGAACATGTTGGATTTTGTCACATGTTGTGTAGCTTCGAATTTGATTTGATTGAAGCTTGAATTTGTTTTGTGTTACTATTTCATTAGTTTGTATAGTTTATGATTTTAGATTAGTTAATAATTTATACATGAGATTGATTTTTCCGTTTTTTATATGACTTGCTTTTAATCGTTGAAGTACAGTGATGAGAATATTTTTTGTTGTGTTTTTCAGAAGAACCAATGTTAGACCTTGATACAGTAACTCGTGGGGCGCCGAATATGTCGGTAGATTTCGCTCAGTACTTGCTCTCCACCTCTCCACCGGCTAGTAGTCTGGAACTATTGAGCTATGCCTTCAGTCCAGAAGCTGCTAGAAACTGGTCACAGAACAGAAAGAACGAAACAAAACTCGAGCAGAACAACAACATAGAGAAGATTGATAATGACTTTTCGAAGTTGAACATTAACGGCAAGGTAAAACGATCTGCGAAGGAAATCAAGTCAATCATTATCAGGAAAGAAGATGCAGAGGAGGACTGTGATTGGTCAGATTCAGCGTCTGCTCACAGCTCAGGGCGGGCAACTCCTACTAGCCCTTGCTCTCCAAAAATAAACAAAAAAGTGTCCTTTGCAGATCACAGAGGTTTGGCGCTAACAACAGTGAGGATAATGTCTGAGCCTTCAGATCAGCCGCCTAGACTTGGACCGGAAGTCTTCAAAAGTATAACTAAGGGTGCTGAGGCTGTTGGTTCTGGATTGCCTCCCTTTAAATTACATTTTCAACAGCCAGCTTCAGACTATATGGCATTTCGTGAAAAGATTGAGAGAAGTTATGTGTCACTGGAAAATGTAATTCTCAGAGACTACAATGTACTTGGTACAATTAAAGTAAAGAATATCTGTTACGATAAGAGAGTGCTTGTTCGCTGCACCTTTGATTCTTGGAAAACTAGTCAAGACTATGAGGCTAAATATGTTAAACCTTTTGGTGGAGGGATGGCAGTCAATTTCGACACATTTTCTTTTGAATTTGACATCGATTCACAAACTTCGAACAGCCAAATTGTGCAGTTTGCCGTGTGCTTTGAAACCCCAACGGGCCAACATTGGGACAATAACACAGGCGACAATTATCAAATTTTGCCAACTGACTTTAACTCTCATCAGCTTCACTTAAACATGGCGGTATTGCCGACCAGCACACAGTCTACGTTAAGCAGAGTGGATTCATGGACGGAGTACGGCTGCTGGAATCATGTGGACACCACTTCTCCGTACTACTGACAATGTAACGAAGAACTGACCATCAAGGTTGCTTTAAATCATACCGTCCTCTTAGCTTAGGACAAAAGATATGCCATCCGTGAGGCGAGAACAACAAGTTCAAATTAGGAGGTATTGAACTTTCCATATGGGAGCTATCAAGGGAGGTTAGCCAAACAAAGTGGTAACTTCCAGTTGTGCTCCCCCTGAGCTGCCGTTGTATGCAGAGCTTTTATAGACAGGAAATCACGATCATGATGTAGATCCCAGCAGATATCATTTCATTGCCAACTTCATGACAATGTCTTTCTCATTTTGAGTGGGATGTGAAGGACGGAAATGTAGCAGTGATTAAATAGATGTGTGAGTGTTAGGTAGAGGAGAATCGTTATAAAAGACAAAAGTGGGCATTGAAAAAAGTTATAAAAGTAGGATGCCACTATTGGAGGTGGGAGGATAAGCTAGAACACCATAGATATCCTAGGAAGCAATTACCTGCCACAAGCCGTGAGTGAACATGGTAAAACACACTAGATGAGAGGGTACTGTAGGCTAACCTGTCTAGAGTGATTAGCCAGATCTGGGCTTAGTTAGATGTGTAAGCTTAGAAATGGTCGTATGATAAGAGTTAACGACCTCTGTTACATATTGTAGGTGCCAGAGTTCTTACTGTAAACATTATCAGCAGAGATATGTATAAGTAACAGTCAAGTATTAAACAGACTAGGCATTCTATCAATAGTTCTGTCATTTACCTGTTGTTTGTTTCTTCTAGATATTCTAGTCTTACTTAAGTTGGATATGTCATACAGTAATTAGTATTGATCCCCATTTTGGATACACAAGACTGTTAGAACTCTGGGCACATGTAATACAGATGGTTTGATATGATCAGTTAATTGGAAGCATTGTATGAAATATAATGTTAGCTGTGTTAAAAAGGTGTATGTAGAAATGTCTTTATAACAAGCTGTATAATATGTTAAACAGAAGCTTGTAAAACAAAGAAGTACTGTAGTTATAGAAATCAAATGATATCTCAAGAAAATTGTAATAGTTGTATAATACTTAAATGAATTGCTCTCTCGCTATATCGAATAGTAAAACTGCAGTTGCTTTCTGTGCGAACAGAGCAATTCATTTAAATTTTAGATATTGACATGTCTGATTGGGTTTTAAGGATTTAAATACTCTGTTATGTATTCACGTAAAGTTAGCATCTGATACATGTGTTGAAATCTAGAAATTTGAATTTGAATAGAACATAAACACATCTTGCCAAGTTAAAGGATTAATTGATTTGTGTTAGGAAATGAGCACGACTAAGGGTCTAGGTGGTATCAGAATGTAAACAACTTTCAGGACATTGCCATTGTGCTCTGTATAGAATGTGAAAGGCTAATAGATGGTTGGACGTCTTAACGACAAATCTGTCTGCCACTGCCAAAGTTTGAAGAATGTTTTATTTGACAATAATTGTAATAGTCTCAGCTCTCAAATATGAAAAAGAACCATTTACCAGCTTACCTTTGTTGTAAAGAATCTGACAACTTTCTTATTTTTCAACCAACATTTATTTCCTTTTTTGCATTGCTCGTATTTTTTGGGTAAATTTTAAGCATATTTGCGTATATATTATAAATAGAGTTACCAACACAACTGCATAATTATAAGTACCTACATACGTGTGATGCAAACTAAGAACTTAGTAATGTTATAATGTGTTAATTGCTTTAAATAGTCAAATTAACATAATATTTAATGCACTTATATATTTTTTAAACAAGGTGGTAGGGGGCATTAGTGTTTAGAAATGATGTCTGTTGACTGAAATGATATCAATCCACAAAGCTGCAGTCTTATTACAATTATTCAGGCAGAAAGTTAGGAAGCGTAGCTGTGAGTGTCTTGGTACATAAACATGAAGCTATTGTACGAGGTGACTCTGTAAAGATTGAAAAAATATCACCGACTTTCGTGTGGATATGGTTTTGGAGTACAGTAGAAATTACCCACTGTACTAGTGTACACATGTACCAGGGTCCTAGTTGTTTATGAATACTAACCAGGTTAAGGCCGGGATATTTATACATACTCTTGTAGAAAAAAACTAAATATATAACAAATACCTGTACTAAATACCACTTACACATGAATGTCAACCTAAATCCTAACCTATATTTGAAGGCTAAATGAGTTAAACCATCGATATGATCGTAAATACACATACAGGTGCTTTCTTTATGGCAGGTTAGATGGATCCTTTTTAACGCGTAGTCAGCAAGAAAATTTCAACTGTCAGTGAGTATGAGATAGCGCTACTGACTGATTGAACTTGAACCCAAACATATAGCGATATATGGTAAATCAGATGGACTTTTAAATGTTTATGTGTCTGAACTGAGTACTCAAATTTGTTCATAACTTGAGATAATTTATTTAAAAACCCACTAAATTTTCACCTTGATTAATATTTATAAATGTCATTATTGAACCCATGATTTAGAATTCAATGATGTCTTTATCGATTTAATCTTGACAATTTGACGATTTTATCTGTTCACCGATCTTATCACTTATTTCAACACAACTGACCATAGTGCCTGACCAACTGGCCAATACATTTGTAAGAGTACATTGTAAGGTATTGATGCAAAACTGATCTAAATACAAGCTACCTCATTATTTAGTTAGACCATGTAGTATTGTACACTAAAACATCTCCTGACAGTACATTACAGTGAGTGGTCAGCGAAAGAGAACAAACATTAACATTTGTCTCTGTATGTTATGCCCTGCAGCTGTTTACATATATTAGTGGTGTCGTGCCAAGAAACACAAGGTCACTCATTTGTTATAACATATACATATGCGGTCAGACCAATGTCCAGTCACTAAGTGTACAGAAGGCTCTCAAAGTTTACTTACTATATACAATTATAATTGTAATGAAATAACGTTAGCTTAAGAACAGTTAGTATGAATTTAA
>ENA-OREC01001660-OREC01001660.1-marine-metagenome-genome-assembly--contig:-NODE-1660-length-11518-cov-13.602133_pt1 | contig 11518 bp, 7 predicted proteins | sample MGYA00248626_ERZ508543 | MGnify/ENA primary metagenome ERZ508543 (study PRJEB26211, sample SAMN05518279) | marine metagenome | isolation source: Puget Sound, Washington, USA | host: Bankia setacea... | reverse complement strand
ATGTTTAATCTTCAATGTTTAATCTTCAATGTACGCCTTATTATGACTTCTAAACCATGTTACACGTATACATACATGTTGTTCTACTGCGTAGTTCTAAGATGATTAGTTTAAGCATTTGAAAAGTTCAAGTAACATTATACATACTAGGTGGGCAGTAGCCATAAAGCTTTGTTCACAAGTAGCGTTATATAAAGGTCCTACTATCTGTTTTACGAACGCGTACAACGTTATAAGTTATCAGTCATCATTAAATACTTCTCAAGATCCTTATCAAAAATGATCAATGCTTATTCTTGAATGGCAATACGTTTTTTTTAACAAACCTGGACAGATGTCCATACTGTTCGGGGTTGCTTATCTTATCTCAACCCAAGCGTCTTTTATTTTCCCCAGCAACAACTTTAGGTATCTTCATGGGAACGTACTCGAGCGACGCGTCTCTATGTCTCGGTGTTCTGTTTTCATTCAGACGTTTCTTATCACAAAGTCCAGTAAAAGCATGAACCAAGTAGGTCGGTGTTGTACTAACATTGTATAGGTCTTAGTTTACGACACGAGCTTCAGAGGAGATTCGTTTGACAATGCAATTTCGTTCGACGCCCTTAACACGCGTTTGTTTATAGCTGGCGCCTTGTCGAGAGTTAAAGTGTTATCGTAGTATTGCTTTTATAAAGTTTGCGACGATGAATTATGCCCTTTAATTGTCACACAGATCGCTTTAATAGTGATGGAACTATTATATATGAATAGTCTTTAACCGAACAGAGCAGGATAGTGTATGTATTTCAACTTAAAAACATCGTTGGTAATAAACACGTATGTATACATGTACAATAAATGCGCAAGTGACCGTATAATATGATTAAACATGTGAGAATGCAGATAATAGAAAACTGAAGTCTTGTCATGCTACCAATACACTTTCAATATTAATTGTACATCTAACAATTCATTCATGGTATAGGTCGAATGGTCGTTTTCCGTTCACATTTATACATTTGTACTAGATGTATAAGTAAATGTGGAAAAGGCAGGAGATATACTCGTACATATGGAACTTGCACTCGTCTATCTGTTTAATCTACCAGTAACGGCTATTACAACTCAGCTCATGTAATGCTACCTATGATTTACATGCTCATGAAGTCACTTGATAGGTCGTAAAAACCTGGGCATGGTGTGCGGCTAAATCAGGTGCATGTCCTATTTACCCTGACTGAAATCTGCCGTCATGAATGCAGTAGCGTAGCGCTCGCAACTTCATATGAGTCTATAGATACGGTACCCTCAATAAGTCGGATGGGAACTAGGTGTATTGCACGAAAAATAATATCTTTTTACGTATTGTTGGGATATTGTTCGTAGTGTTAAATGTTTAAAGCATGATTCTGTTCTTAAATGTCAGCACTTTAACATACGGGCAAAACACCGTTGGTGGAATTTAAGTTGTGAAATAAATATAGTGAATTACAACTGGAGTATAACTTATGTACTGTTTTGTGTAAGATTGGGACTTTGAAACATTGACACGTTGTGACATTTGCAATCATAGAGTCAAATGGAAAACCGTCTTAACAACCATATTATTTCAATTATAGTTCAAATATGTTCACTTCAAGTCATGATACAATCATGCATATACTATGTAATTTACCAACAAAATTAAACATCCATTGCTATCCTGTGGTCACATGCGAAGGGGGTGTGAGTGTGACACCGTCGTCAATGTAAACCTTACTACCTACGCCCCTGTCAAGCAGTTATACCAACATCTAATAGCACCTATGCACTGTTAGGTCTCTACAACAAAGTACACCTGGCTATCGTGGCCCCGAAGCTTACTTCCAGAGCTGTAAAAAAAATAACAACCGTGCCGAGGCTCGTAAAACTCGTGCTGGAATTTTACCCATCTGTCACTAACTAACCTAAGACAAAACCTAGCTGCTTGTATCTTGGAACAACATTGTGAGTATCTTCTTTCATGATGAGATGAAACTAAGTTAAGTTCCAAGCACATGCCGCAAGTCTCTTCATCGATCGGGACACGTCGGTAATGTTCGGTGTTTTCCGGAAGTATGGCCCAAAACAGACTAAGTCACTTGATTAAACTTTTGTCATGTTTTGGTTTCTGCAGGTTAACATACAACAATTCATTTAATATTATTAAGCAAGATTCCAACAGTTTCCGTACAGCGGCTATACATTCCTCGACATCGGCCGATGAGAACCGAGAACACGAGTTTACAAAAAACAAACAAAAAACCGAAATGATAATAAAAACTCAACAACAAACAAAAGAAAATACAGACAACCGTTTGAAACACAAACAACAGAACACAGTCGACCTTGTAAAACATGAACACATAGACTATTAAGTAAGAACAACACTAAACTGGCATGTTATTTAATGGAGAGACGGTGTGTCGACACGGTGCTCCAGTTCCGTGGTAGAAATCTAGGTTTCAATATTTATTAGAATTCCTTCACCTTTTTGTCTGACAGTTTATGGTCTAATTCAAACTAAATTGACTGTTTTGTTTCTTTTGTAGCTATAACCTGTTGTCTCAGAGCCTTTATGTATTGAGTCTCGAAGGAAAAAACGATTCACTTAATACTTGATGATTGACATTGATTGAGTTAAATGGAGAATTTTCTCTCTCTACTTCTTCCGAATTTCAAGTGCATTTTTTTCTCAATTATATAAATTGATATTAAAGGTGTCAGCATGTTCAGTTTCGACTTTAATTAAAAGAAGGTAAATATACATAAAGATGGACTGGCCATGTTGTACGTAGACCACATGAGGACATGACTAGAATTGCCCTAAGATGGAGACCAGAGGGGAAAAGAAAAGAAAAAAGGGACGCCCAAAAACAACATGTTGAAGAACAGTTGAAGCTGAAATGAAAGATCAGGAAATCAGCTGGGGTGTTATTAAAAAGGCAGCAAAAGACAGAGAAAAGTGGAAGTAACTAGTCCTTAGCATATATGTACCTCCAGCCAAAATAAAAAAAATAGTAAAGTAAGTCAGTAAATGTACATGTATGTTTTTCATGTACACTTAAAAATAGTTCAACTTATTACAAGTACAATGTATTAGCCTTTTTTAAAACAAAAACGAAAGTAAACATCGACTTTACCAGGAATGTTATCTGTGGCACCGTTTCCCAAAAAATGTCATTCTTAATACTATCCATCTACAAGAAGATGTTGGTGCTAGTGAGTAGGTGTATAGCTTGAAGGTGTGGTATCCAAACATAGCTGAAATGTTTGTCTTATTTCTTGAATTTTTATAATAAAAACACCCGGTTTCTCTTAAAACCTTTCAGAGAACAGATATAATGTGTGTTCATTTTTTTGGGGAAAAAACTCGATCGTTTATCAAGTGGATGGGTAACAAAGTTTAAAGAAATTGTTAAATTGTAAAACCGAATGAGAATATTTGCAAGTACAAAATGTTTACGAAAAAAAGCCATGTAATACTCAAAACACATATGCACATACTTAATACGTTTGTTCTTCTAGGGCTCTCAGCGGGTAAACACCCAATTCCATAACATTCTTATCTGTTGGTCTGCTGCTTTGTCAATATAAAATTATTCGTGATTCGCGAAGTTATTGATAACTTGTAGATGCTCCGGGCACTGACAACGTCTTTGTACCCATAACAACTCGATCACGTACTTTCTGGAGTTTTTTTCGTGTTGAATGGTGAGAGATATTGTAACCGTTTGTGGATACACGTTGTGGAAATAAGATCTTGTTAGAAATTCGTCACAATTGTCGAAAAATGATGGAAATCACCGAATGTTTACGGAAAATACCGAGATTCTTGTTAACGGAAAATATCGAAATTCATCGATCATGTTTACGGGAAATACCGAAATGGGTCGATCATGTTTACGGGAAATACCGAAATGGGTCGATCTCACCACACGCAGCTAAATGAAAGACAATACACAAGAAGGGTTTACGAAGAATGTCTACCTCACACCAACTAACAACATCAGATCGTTTACACATCATCACACGTTATGTTAAAAGCAAGTTAGCATGAGTTATGTCAAACGGAAAAGAATAGAACTTGACTGACGATGTGCTACAAACATGTTGAAGGAATGAGGTTAGCGTTCATCCTTGCGACCACCTCGGCGAAAATTTGTTAAACAAGGAACAGTGAGAATATAGTGTACGAGTACATGTATTATTACTTAGAGGAAACTTGACTTTTGGATAACTGAAAAAACACGTCTTTGTTAGTTTATTTAAGTAAAGTATAGTGTGTTTATTTATACTATATTGATGAAGTTGAATTGTGAAAGAAACAATATTGTTTTTGTCAATCACGCTTGAATCCATTCCTGGAATCAACCAGTACTGAGCAATGAGGGTATAGAGTCCATTGCTTAATGACACAACACGTTCAAACTCACGCCTGACACGCAATTACCGATGACAAGTAGATTGATTTCTTTATTTTCTGTATTTCAAGTATGACATGGTAACCATTGCACCGCGTCGATTCCTCTTTCATTATTCAACATTCTGGCACACAAGCAATGAATAATTCCGGTTGATAGACAACATGTAACAACGAATATATTCGATAGAGTGAACAACATCATGATGACCTTGAAACGAAAAGTAAATCTATTTGTCCCAAGTTAAATATTATTTCCGTCTACTTTGATTAAGAAAGGTTTCTCCTTGAAATAGAATCGTTTGTATTTAATTTACATTAGCGTACAAATAGACCAGTATCTATTGGTACTTTAGACTTTTCATATATATTCACTACGCGGTAATTATTTACATATTTATTTAAATACATGTGTAGCATAACATATCTTAAACTGTTTTTTTTCAAAGATGATAGTATCCATACTTGTACAATGTAATAAAAACTCGACGTATTGTAACAGTCTTGGCTTTGTCGTCATTTGCATCACATTTCTAGCATAACACCTGTAATCTTTATCTATTTTGCTCACTTACAATGTTCGTTACGTCATGACATTCTTAGCACACTTGACGTACAGTACACGTCGATCATCTTGTATTTCCATACGAGTTTGTTTTTTTTGTTCAGCCTCGATTGTTTCAGATTAACCACTTGAATATTGGATAGACAATCACCAACATTACAATGTACTAAGTCACTGAAACTGGTTATACAGGGTAAATAAGAATCGTGAAATAATAATTTGAAATCATTCAGCACTTAGGGTGTATATTTTATGAAACAATGATAAGAATTCAAGGGTTTTATTGTGTATTATTTTGTTCAGAAAAAAATGGATAAACAGATTACATCTAAAAACAATAGCGCTTTCTCTAAGAGCTCCTGATTCAGACATGATTTAATATACGGTGTACTGGGTGGGTAAAACGTCGAATATGTAGCAGAACACAACATGCTTTGGGTACGGGTATCATTTCATACCTTCTCACATATTTTACAATCTTACTCGTTGTCATCGTCATTAACATTATTCATCATCATCGTCATTGTCGTCGTCATATTTTTCTTCTTCTGTTTCTTCTTTCTTTCTTCTCCATCTTTATCTCCCTCTATATCATCATCGTCGTCGTCTTCATCGTAGTTGTCGTCGTCTTCTTCATTACCATGAGCATCATCAACATCAATGTCACCTTCTGTGTCTTCTGTCATCTGGTCGATGTCTAACACACCGATCAGCTGACTATCATTGGTGGCGACAAACGTATCAGTGAATTTCACCTATTGGCTCAAGTAGAACAGAACTTGCATACAAAAACGTTCCCAAAAACGAAAATTAGTCTTTTATGTGAAAATGATGTAGAAAAACATGACAACACACAGTAAACTATTTAGAAAAAGAAGCCACACGTGTACGGTTTTTTGTATCTGTGAATAAGGGCTGAAATGCTACACCATAGTTTTACAAGCGTATATTAACAGCAGAGCGTCTAAGCCAAAAACCTGCCCCGCTGCTGCCAACACTTTGGGCTAGGCCATCTGCACCTGCATGCCACAGATACAGCCTGATATAACGAAATTCTGATAGAACGATATGTTGATAGAACGATATCGGTAAACCTTAGTAAATAAATGAAAGTGGTTAACGTATCTTGAATTAACCAGAGGCGTTTTGCGTCGCCCGAAAATTAAATTGCTATCAGTTGAAATATAGCATGTATCAGCTAAAACTAAATATTTCTGTAATTAACTATTTGTCGAATGCATGAAATTTAACATATATGTATAATACGTTGCCATAGTAATGACTTTTGTTCTTATCTGTAAAAGTGTTCTATATGTATTAGTTAGAAGTCGGTTGCGTGTGTAAGAGTTTCTGTTATTTTTTGTTAGTCGTTGTTAATTAACAAGATGATACTATTAAATCACCGATTCACGTAGTGTCCCGCCTTTGACATGGTTGACGAATTCCAGACTAGTTCATTACGCAAAACACAAGTTAGTTCAAAAAGTTCGTTCTAAGCAATCCATTATTTAGCTTGAACATTGATTTTGTTAAAACAGCTCGACTAGACATTTGGTGTTAGATATAGTTAGTCTCGCTACTGGCTCTCCACATTCAGGTAGGTGTAGAAACGTAATCGGGTGAGCGACACAGGGCCGTTGTTACCTTCTTGTTGGTGCACTCACTGGTGTTCTCAGTGGTACGACGCGTTCATAAATGGAAGAAATCTGCGTTACTCACACGCGCTTAAACGATGAAAACAAACCAGATAGTGTTTAACATCCCAACAATCATTAAGTAAAAACCCTTATGCACATTTGTGTTCGTGTTTGTAATGTTTTTTTTAGACTCTTGTTTCTTCTTTCTTTATTGTTGCTTTGCTATCTCTTTTACGAATAATACATAAATATTATTAATCATAAAGACTATTCTACGAGGGAACTTAATGTGTGGTATTATAATATGTTTACATGTATGTTGCGTGTTTGTAGTTAGATGACGTACACAGTTTTATTTGGTTTGCGCTGCTGTTCCCTCCATGGCAGACCTTAATAGGTCGAAGTATGTAGAGAATGTTACATTTCTATTCAATTTGTAACTGTATAAGGGGAGAAGGTCATCTGAACGTACCCGTGGTTAATAAACTGTGTCTTATATAACTCACTCTTATATATTGAAGTAAAATATACAGTCACTACTTGGCGGCCATTTTGGATTTTCTCGAAATAGACCATGATGCGGCACGATCACCCTCACGTTTCTTGCACCTCCATCATTCCTCTAACATAGTTTGCAATCATTATGCATGGAACTGTTTTGTACACAGGATACTCACAAGGGACTGTATTATTATTTAGTGCGCAATAACCATCCAACAATATGTAGAGTATCATGTTTCAAACAATATCATTTACATGTTTAGTTTATATTAATTTATTTTAGTTCGATTATGAAACAAGCAATACCATGTAGTTCAGTTTATACCAATTTAATAAGTACATGGTTTGTATGGAATAATGGAATGGAATGTATGGAAGACGTAGTTTCCTATCATTGACTTTAGTCTCGGCTAGATCTTAAGATTTTCAGGTTAAGGTGGATTTGAGGTATATAGTTGTTTTTCTTTTTGATTATGATTAAGGGTATATTCAAGGCATACAATCCGGCGGGTACCTTTTTGTTACCCTTGAGCAATTTTATCACCATTTTACTGAGCATGGTGACATTGCTTTTTTGTTTGTATTCTTTCACCATATGGATACCATGCTAGTGGTTTTATTAGTCTTTTTGAACCTAAATTTATATCTTAAGATACCCAGATTGATGACGCCTATTTTTATAAGTTTTATGCATATCAATGTAGTCCTGTAAACTACGTTACCTAGTTAAACTACATACGTTTATGTTACTAATCACATTTAATATGATTCATATATACTTTATATACATATTTAAATGTAACCTGGTTTATATTGTATTGTTAATGTGTAACGATACACATGTACCACATAAGTTCTTATTGCAAATGTTTATTACATGTTTCATGTATATGTTTGTTACATTTATAAAGGTAAAATGGGATATAGAGAAAATGTGGAACATTAAAAAAAACCACTTTAATTGTCTAATTAACTCTAGTTCAGCTATTCAGTAAAACATTGTCCATGTTAACTTCAACAGAGACACCGTCTTACAATAAGGAGATGCTAGGCTAAACAAAGGTATGATACTGCACATTCATATATTAATCTTCAAATGCTGAATGTTTGGAAAAGTATTTTAAAATAAGACATAAACAGCACACCAAATGTCAATAAAATAGAATTGAAACTCATGAAATGTTGAACTATAATATTCATTACATCTCCTAGAACTATTTAAACACTGAACTAGCATGAAAGAGCAACGTTCTAATTCACTGATGAGCTGGGTTATATTTTCATTATTGCCGTTAATACTGCAGTGACAGACACAGAACATGGTGCATGATAGCTTTTGGCTTTTACACTTGCGCATTTGAGATGTGCTAGGTACATAACTTCTTTATCGTTTTCTTCTCGTTCGTTGTTACACGGTCAGGCCAGTCGCAATGATGAAATGTTGTCCCCTTGAGGTTCTTGTCATTGCCATGTAGTTTCTGATTGAGTGTCGTCTCAATTGGTCAAGCTGCAGATCTTTCCTTGTCATACTTTTTACAACGTTGGGGTATATGCTCTTTGGTATGATCTTCCTCAAAACATGGACGAGCAGCACATTGTACTAACCTTAGCTTGTTTATGTATGTGAGCGTTCATCCGAATGTGTCATGTGTTCAGTCTTACCATCATCACTTGCTCTGACCTACTAAAAGGGTTATAAGCATCCTTCTCTTGACTTGGCATCATACGCGCTTTGGTAATGGCGGCCTCTTCTTGGTAGCTCACATTAGCACCTGGTTGTTCTGCCTGTGTACCTTCCATTGCGAGCGTGTATGCTTGTTAATTAACAGGAATGGGCGAGTATCCACTGAAGGGCCACTCTGCAGTTGCTGAGCAGTTTCAGAGCTTTTGCTAAATGTGGCAATTTGGTGTTGGTCAGGGGTTGTAAAAATGAGAGCGCATCTGTGAGAAATACATCCATGATGCTCTTCTGGTTTTGAGTCCACGGCAAGAGAGATGGCTTTCACCAATGCCTCTGACTGCTGCATTGGATGTTTCTGTGCTGCAGTTAGGGAAGAAATGGCGATATCAGCACTGAATGAATGATCAATTTTGACTGGATTCATGGTACCAGCCATACCCAGGGGAGTAACGGGCATGCCTAGGACAACTCACATCTTCATAGTTGTCAGATGGTCTGATAGCCGCCTGTTTGCCATTCACCATATCACCATTCTCTTTCAAGGTGTTGTAACTCTCTGAACGTCCTTGTCATTCAGTTGTTTGACAAGTCCCCAAAGCTTCTGATCATTAATGTTAAGGTTCATGGAAGTTGCTAGCGTATGCCTGGAGAATTTGGCCCCCAATTAAAGCACTATTATGGCTGTTCTTAAACTGATTAGATGTTCTTGTGTGTGATGTACATTGTCCATCTCTAAGGCTGCAATTGTAAAAGCCAAAAGCTACCATACATTATTGTACGTGTCTGTCACTGCAATATTGAATACACTAAAGAGAAAACAGTTAACGTGAGAATTAGATTGTTGCTGTTTCATTTTCTTGTAATATTGCAAGAGTTCTAGAAGAGGTAATATAGCTATTAGTTCAACATTTCATTAGTTTGACTATTTTATTGACATTTGATTTGTTGTTATCGTCTTATGTATACATATTATATGTCTTGTTAATACATATTATAGCAACAATGAGATATTTGAAGATTAATAATTGACTGTGCACTGTGACGCCTAACATCTCTTCTTTATAAGACGATGTCTCTGTTGAAGGTATCAGGAAGAATGTTTTACTGAATAACTTTGTTAGGGTTTAGACAACTCTTAAACATACACAGTTACATTTGTAACTTGTAGTTGTACATGTCTATGCATTAAACATCTTGAACTTCATGCTGAACTGTTGTGTTGAAGAAAAGGTTTTGAAAAGCTTAACACTCCGCAATTTGGTAACGTAAACTAATTAAAGTAACGTAGTTTACAATCTTCTTTCCATAGACCTAACATGTTTAGTTTATTACGTTTAACAACAGATCAACATGACTTGCCTTATAAAACATTTGAAACTGGAATTAAAATAATTGAAACCATTTTTAAATGTTAAAACCTTTACTCTAAATCGGTTCAATCTTCGTATTAAAAACGAACATATACAATCAATATGTAATGCACATTTACAATAAAAGACTTAAGATGTAGTTATGTTTCTTTACACAATGTGAATACAATCTAAACTTGTTTACGTTTAATTATATATATAAAGTATGTATATATCATATAAAATGTTATTATTAACGTAAAACTGTGGAATTATATCAGGTAACGTAGTTTACAGGACTATATTTATATGCATAAAACCTACAAAAAATAGTCATCATCCAATTGGGTAACTTTAGATTTAAAGTAAGGTTAAAAAAGACCAGTAACACCACTAGTATGGTATCCATGTGGTGTAACACTATAAGGAAAATAAGGCATGTCACCGTGGTTAGATTGCTCAAGGGTAACAAAAATGTACCCGCCGGATTGTATGTCTTGAATATACCCTTAATCATAATCAAAAGAAATACAAACTATATACCTCAAATCCACGTTCACCTTGAACTAGCACAGACTACTTTGATTCAGTCACAATAAAGTCGTTGCTCTAAAAAGCTAAATGATCTATGTTTCACAGTGACAACTATCTGTTTTGTTTACATCGTTTGAGCGAGTGACGTGGCATACTACCATTGCAATACAGCGAGTCAGACTGGGCGTACCCGCACCATCTGATACACGGGAGAACATGTTTAAACAGTTATGCAGAGGGAATACCGAAGCACCTATTTTTACAATCATGTGTGCAATAACAACTGACACAAGTAAAGGTTAACACTTCAAACAGTGTAACAACTATCATATGTTCGTATGTTTCTTTTGTCTCAGATACGCTGCGAACGAGGCCACGTGATGCACATCATAGTATTACGCACACACATTAGAAACATTATGTACACATTAATGACCTTAGTTATGCATTCTAGTGGAAGTAAAATGGCTACACCAAATGACTTCGGTAATAAGCGGATTTAGTAGGATTTTTAAACAAAGCAGATTATTCGAGTGTTGGTTTTTCATCTTACCAAAACAAACAACAAGAGAGAACGCTTACAAGTATTATTAAGTAGTGGAAGTCCGTACTTGCTGTCATGTACCTTTACTCTATGGATATGAATGCAAAACGGGTGTACTGCAGTCCCGCTTTAACGCACTTTTTGAAATGTTTCCATTAGTTCATAGTCTCCTACTTGTTTATTTAAGCTAGAGTGTTAAACAAGCAATCGTACTTGTTTATTTAAGTTAGATTGTTAAACAAGCAATTCTACTTGTTTATTTAAGTTAGAATGTTAAACAAGCA
>ENA-OREC01001659-OREC01001659.1-marine-metagenome-genome-assembly--contig:-NODE-1659-length-11520-cov-13.204667_pt1 | contig 11520 bp, 5 predicted proteins | sample MGYA00248626_ERZ508543 | MGnify/ENA primary metagenome ERZ508543 (study PRJEB26211, sample SAMN05518279) | marine metagenome | isolation source: Puget Sound, Washington, USA | host: Bankia setacea... | reverse complement strand
CGCACAGTGGCCATCAGCAACTCCGCTTCACCAGAAATTATATGGGGGCTTGGAGGACCTGAAGAAGACCACCAACTGCATCACTGCTGCTGGACTGGTCGTGTAGGCGAACGAGACGAAGAAGAAGAATAAAGTAAAAAAACTACATTGCTGCCATTAAGCACATAATTCAAGTCACAGCATGTATTTTAGTTGTTTCTTCATATTTTACTTCCTGGTTGATACTATTTATAGAATCCTATATAGTTATCATTAAATATATACTTTTATGAAGAATTTTGGGAAATTTTGTTCACTAAGCCTTTGGTCTTCGTAATGGTTACATAACATTAGAAATAAGGTTAGTTATGTGATACTATATGAGGCGGCCTGGCACATTTTATTTTAAAGGATTTACAAATGTTTAATGTTTTCAATGAACATGAAATTAGAATGCAATCTTCCTTTCATTACATATTAACCATCTACCTATACTACTCACATCTAAACATTTGGCTGGCTATTTCTGAAAACATATATGTAATGATCATGATTTGTAAAAGATGCGGTCCATTTTTAATGTAAACTAATGGTTTCAAGGTTCATGTTATTGGTGATAAGTTCTTGGTGTTTAGTTGAAGAGTGTAAGACGATTAGTATTTAATGTTTGACAATGTTGACTACCATTGTAGGAGACGTTGGGAGAGGACAGGATTAAGGTTGTGTTAAAGGAACGAGACCTGAAAGTGTACTGGGGGACAGCAACAACAGGCAAACCACATGTTGGGTACTTTGTGGCCATGTGTAAAATAGCAGACTTCCTTAGGGCAGGATGTGAGGTAATGTAATATTGTTCTAGAGGTCACCATGGCAGTTTTAAGTTGAAAAAATAAAATTCTCACAAATATAGAAATGAAGTCAGTGATAAGATGGGGTTTTTTTTCAAATTGAACATCACAAACTCTGAAGCTGTAACTGTAAAAGAATATAATAGATAAACATGTCAATTTTACAAAATGCATTCATATTTGAAATAATAACACAAACGTTGTTTTCATGCTGATTATGTTACTGTGTACTAGGGTTTATACTAGAATGTGTAGCAAAACATCTAACAATAATAATCATGAATGGAACTAACTTACTAAGTGTTCGTTTCCAACATCCAAGTGTTATAATCATCCTACTGTATGAAATCTGTTCTGTATTTTATTGTGTACTACCATACCCTATAATAAGCAGGATGAGTTGAGATTTTGAGAATGTTCGTGCTCTGATCATTTTACCCATGTATTTTCAGGTGACAATATTGTTTGCAGACCTCCATGCTTACTTGGATAACATGAAGGCCCCCTGGTCCCTCCTGGCCCTTCGTGTAGAGTACTATGAAAATGTCATCAAAGCCATGCTCAAATCTGTAGGAGTCTCTCTAGAAAAACTCAAATTTGTGAAAGGAACAAACTTCCAATTGAGCAAGTATGTCTGTTATAACGTTGACCTTTGTCTGAAACTTTCATTCGGTTTTATCATCTAGTTTAGTTGGCTTTGTACTGTGAAATATTTGTGAAATTTGTCACTTTGTTGATAGTAAGTGGCAAGTTACATTTCTGATGGTTTGGAAGCAGCATTTAAAATATCATAGTTTATCCCTGGTGTTGTATACATCTTGAATTTGTTCAAGGAACCCCATAACATTTAAATAATTACAACTGTTTAAACAAATAAACTACTTCATAAAAATGGACATGATTTTCAGGCCCTTAATATTTAAAGATACAATTTTTCAGAGAGTACACATTAGATGTATACAGACTGTCGTCCATGGTAACAGAACATGATGCCCGCAAGGCAGGAGCTGAGGTGGTGAAACAGGTGACCAGTCCATTACTCAGTGGACTTCTGTACCCAGGTCTACAGGTAAGGGAGAGAAGAGAATGTATGTGATATTGGTACATAACTGAGCGTAATTGTAAAGATGGTGGTAGTTTTTGTTCTATCCACACTGTAAGTTGAAAGTGTGTCTACTGCCACCTTTCAAATTCTTAGGTCTACTGGTAACTGAATACCATTGACCAAACTTATTGAGAGTCTTACTCCGTCATAGTTTATGTATATACTGTTAACATATGCCATTTATTTGTTATTGTGAGTAAAATGTCATCTTTCATTATTTGTAACACTTCAACATTGTATTGTGAAGGCTTTGTGTGACCTTTTTACCTTCTGGTCAAGTATCTTCTCTTTATGCAGCTTAGCTCTCCATACATACCATAGGAATACAACAAATAGGTTTTATAAAAAGTTCAGTGTGTATAAATCAATGATATATTTTAAGATTCAAGAAACATTGTTTGTGATATTAATTAAAACAATGGCAACTTTCTATGTTAATTAAAAACAATATTATTAACAAATGTACTGATAGAACTAATTATTCTACATGTAGGCATTGGATGAAGAGTACTTGAAGGTGGACGCACAGTTTGGAGGAGTAGATCAGAGGAAGATCTTCACATTTGCTGAAAAGGTATGACATTTATAAAGAATAACCTAAGCTACAAACATTTTTATTTTATTTTAAAGGTCAAGGTCACTGGACACATTAAAAGATCTGAGTATACATGCTCTTGTCCGCACTTTAACTTACGTATGTATTGATGGATTACCATCTAACTTGGTACAAATGTTGTCCTCATTGAGACGATGTGCAGTGACCTTGACCCAGATCCATAACTCAAAGGTCAAGGGCACACAAGACATTTAAAGATCAGAGTACACATGCTCGTGTCCGCGCTGTAACTAACGTATGCATTGATGGATTTCCATCAAACTTGTGACCTTGACCCAGATCCATACCTCAAAGGTCAAGGTCACACAATATCAAACAACTTGTATTTCCTATTTTCCCATTCTTGACCAGTGGTAGTGTACAACTTTGGTCACGTTCAATACAAATCTTCTAATCTAGAATGATTTATAGCACAATATTTGTAGTGATTAAATAGTGTCTGAAGTTTATGAACTTGTGTTGGCTGCACAGAATCATATAACATCTTATTTCATATTTACTCCTGTTTTAGTACATGCCCCACCTTGGTTACGAGAAGCGAGCCCATTTAATGAACCCAATGGTACCCGGTCTCACAGGTGGAAAGATGAGTTCATCTGAAGAAGACTCGAAAATAGATCTGCTTGATACAGCTGCACAAGTGAAGAAGAAGTTAAAGAAAGCATTCTGTGAGCCAGGCAATATAACAGACAATGGAGTACTATCCTTCTGTAAATCTGTTCTCTTCCCGCTCTCAAAAACTGGAGGTAAGCTTGTATATAACTGTTACTTTGTAGTCTACAAATATATATCTGTAAAATATTAGCAAGACTGAAATGTGTTGTTTTTGAATGGCGATTAAACAAATGATTCTCATAGATACTCATACACTAACAATATACAGTGGAACCCATCTAAACTGAACCTAGTCGGGACCGGATAAAAGGTCGGTTTAGAGGGGTTTTAGGAAATGGTTGAGTAATTTTCCGGGATAGTATCTTTTACCTTTCATTCTCAATGTATTTAGACGTTTTACATGTTTTGACACAATCATTTCAATTAAAACAACGATGGCGGGCATCATTTCGAATTGTCATATGTTTTCGCGATGTCAAAAGTCTGCGTGCATTCCTATGTGAGCTATTCTCAATCACTAGAATCGACCAAGAATTTCTGCTTGCAATATAGTTTAAGATACTAAAGTACTTTTGAGAGAGTAGTAATCGCGTTAGGCCTATTTCGAGGGAATTCTGGTTTACTGAGGTTTCGGTTTAGGCGGGTTCCACTGTAACACATTTACAAAGTTCAGGTAGGAATTTACATTGGTCAAATGGAAAACCTTAGGGCACATAGTGGAGTTTATATTTTGATTTAAATATTTTAGATTTCACCTACAACTCTACTGAGTGAACTTCAGAAGCTGCCCTCAGTGAAAATCAAACATTTGTGTTTCGAACATATGTTGAGTTATTGAGTAGCTTTTATCAAACTAGAGCTGCTTAACCATGACACAGTTAGGTTACAAGGATATAAAGTCTACTGCAGATGTTTCCCAACAAGTTTGTGTCCACTGTTAATATAACACTCATTCCAAATCTACACGTTTACATTAACAAATTAGAAAACTGTTTGTGATTTCTGTTTGTAGAGTTTGTTATAGTGAGGAAACCAGAGTTTGGTGGCAACAAAATCTACCTGAAATACGAGGAGCTCGAAGCAGACTTTGCTAAACAGGTATTTCAACCTGCCCATTTATAAATATATTAATAGCAAAAGGGTTTATATAAAATACTAGTTTTTATTAAGGTTTATCAGTTTGTAAGTAAAATTGTATGTCTGAACATCTAATTTTAGTAACAGCCTTAGTACTCTCATTTCATCTGTCTTTGTTTTTCGTTTGTTTGTAAGGTCATTAAATAAACAACATACACAGTTAGGATAAAGAAAGCTAAATGTATAAGTGCTGTAAAACCCACTGATTTAAATAAAATAGCTTTTCTTTCAAATCATCAGAGCAGTTGGCTCAACATATCATAATATCACATATCATAAATTATGTATCAATTTGGCTTTTTCGTGTTTATGAATCTTTCTTATTGTTTACAGGAGTTACACCCAGGTGATTTGAAGGTGTCTGTAGAAGGTTACCTCAATCAGTTGTTGGATCCAATCAGAGAAGAGTTTAACAGCCCAGCACTGAAGAAACTCACAGCATCAGCTTACCCTCCACCAACAAGTAAGTAGCTATCTAGTTGTAGGAGGGACATTCAGACACTACAAACATGTTTGGATATTTACCTTTTGTGGATTTTGTTTGTACTGGAATAACTGTTTATTTAGGAGAGGTGCCTTTAGCTTAAAATGAACATTGGAAAATAACATAAAACTTGGCATTGGAACTTTATTTATCTGTGTTTGATAGGTAATATTTCCTCATCTGTCAAAGTGGATGTTTATACAATTGGAATATCTTCTTTTTTCAATTGAAAACATAAAAGCATGAATGATACTTTTAACATTAAAAAACCGTTGATCCAAATGTTAACTAGTGATTTGCATAATAAGTGAGGAATAAATAATTTAATGATACTAACATTTCTTTCTTACAGAAGGGGGAGCAACTGGTGGTGACGAGATATCTCCTTCCAGACTGGACCTGCGTATTGGCAAGATTCTCAAAGTAGAAAAGGTAACTAATCAATGTGAAAGGTTTTTCTCTACCAAAGTCAAGTGAGTAAAGTACAAGAAATAATTGCCAGATTGCAGTAATCATCTCTGTTAAGTGTGTCAATGAGTTTAGCCCTTGTATAAGGAATTCAAAAAGTGTTTATTTCTCTTCAAAATGATTCAAAAGTTTGCACTAGTTTATAGTTTGAATATTATATATGTGTGTATAGACTAATTTGATCCCAGTGGGTAATATTGTTATACATGTATGTAGCTTACACAATCATTATGTTCCTGTTATATTTGTTAACAGCACCCTGATGCAGAGAAACTGTTTATAGAGACAGTGGATCTAGGTGAGACTGACCCAAGAGTTGTTGTAAGTGGACTAGTTGGCCTTGTACCTGAGGAACAACTCAACGGTAGACTGGGTGTCTTCCTCTGTAATCTGAAACCAGCCAAGATGAAGGGGATAATCTCATGTGCCATGTTGATGTGTGCTTCTGTGTAAGTTACCTCCCTTGAGTATAGTTGAAGAAAATGGTGTCTTGAAATCTCATCAAGTACACCTACAAACACATTTACATAATTGAGATGTCAAGTTACTGAAGCAATAGTATAATTCTTTTACCATTACATATGTGTATTTGAAGACTACCTGAATAGTAACAAAGGTAAAAAATACCACCGGTGTTTTTTAGTTCATACCTGATGTATTCTTCTAGATCTAACCATTATTATAATACAAAGACTTTGTCTAATCTTGAATTGAAAACATTAATACGGTATGGACGGTATAATGGGACATTTCTATCAAACTTGAATGTCTAGTTTTATGAACACGTACTGTATATTGGAGAGAAACAGTTTTGACCCTTTATGACTTATCCTTCAGATATTTATTTTTGTTGTTGTTGTAAATCAGTCTTTGAAATATGGGGTCATACGATTTTGTTTATTTCTAGATGACACAGTCTTGTTCGCAGAAGAAATAGTGAAAATAAACTTCCATATTACACTACGAGCTAAATGTACAAGACATAGGCACACCATATAAGGTTTTGTTTTATTGAATCTTATTCCATGTTTCAGGGATGAGCCCCGTGCCGTAGAGCCGTTGAATCCACCAGAGGGCAGTGCACCAGGGGACAGGGTCTACTTTGAGGGCTACAGCTGTGATAAACCAGACGAACAACTCAACCCTAAGAAAAAAGTCTGGGACAAAATACAGGTACATAGTTACAACCAGTACTTGTTAAGATGTTTACGCCCTTGATTGTAGACTAGAATGCAATTTCCTCATTGTTTGTTAGAAATATCAGTCATTTCTAATTTTAGGTATCACTTAAGTTTAAGTTGAATTTACTATTTAACTGTTAAATTATGCTTGAAAACACAGTTAATTTGTAACTTTGTGACTTGTAAAATGTTTGATTGTTTCAAAAATAGTCAGCTGTTTCTTTTATAATTTGCATGTTTTATTTGCAATTACCATTATTTTGTTTATGATTTCAGGTTGACATGCGAACCAACAGTGAATGTGTGGCAGAATGGCAAGGCAATAATATGATGACTAAACTTGGACTTATAAAATGTCAAACTTTAAAATCGGCACCTATTAAGTGATTATATCTTAGAAGTACCAATTTGTGCATATTTCGTTTTCATGTGAACATTTTCATCCGATGCAATCTAGAAGCAACAGTCCCTCCTAGGTATTTAAGGGGTTTTGTATTTATTTATTTAGATCAACATAATCACTTAAACAACTGAAGTGTTGAATACTAGAAATTGAATTTTTTAACAATTTATTTTACTGATTAAAGCTGTGGATACATTAGTTTAGTTTATATGACAGTATGACAATATAACAAATGAAAACTATAGTGCTTTAAAAAGGAATACATATAATAGCTTAAACTCATGCAATTACTCTGGATCTTATTAACAGCTGTTTCTATCCTAATAGTTGAAAACAGCTTTCAATACAATCAGATGACAGATCTTAAAATAGATGCTACTGCATTTAATTAAGGAGACTAGATTTATGCCAGCCCTTAATGTGTGCGTTAGTAAAAGTTTTGTATAAGTGGGGTAGGTAAGTCAAACGGTACGCAGGTCTTGTAGTGATTCTTGTATACTGCTAGTAATGATTTGACTGTCTGTTTCATATATATTCTGATTGTAAGTTATGCATATATACACTATACAAATGGCAATTGCAAAATAGTCTCAACAAAACATGCTAATTATCTGGTATACAGGTATATAAAGTAGAAGATGTGAGTCTATAAATCAAGTAGACTGTCACATACACCTGTCACATAGGTATGTCAATGATATGGCAATTTAAAGCTTAACTATTATCCACATGTGTACAATAGATTCAATTATCTCAATGTTAACCATAATTATGAAAATGTAGCTATGCTACTGGACTTAATTGAAGCTCTTAATTGGGACTCCAGAATGGGTATGTTTTGATGGAATTGCTTTCCGTTTTGTGTAATAATTGTGTCATAAACTGATAATGTATTGTTGACATGTGTATCCAGTTTTCATGGAGCTACAGATACTGCTTAAAATCAGATGAACTGTTGAAAACAATTCACAATATTTGAGGGTAATATAAATATATTATGTGCATATTGCACACTTTTAGACCTCAACAAAACCAAGTACCTTATTACTCTGTGACATGTTGGAATGCCAGTCTGAGAGGAACTAACATAATATATGTGTCTCATTGAAGGTATGGTTTAATCAATGATTCCTAAAAGTATGTTTTATAAAAGACCGTTTTAGAATGCTGTTTTAACAAATCTGGAAAATAACATTATTTGTTTACTGGTTGACATGAGACTTTGTATTTTGGCTTGTATAATACTGATTAGGACGAAGTTTTTTTGGTGCATTTTTATTTAAGAACATTGTTTCTCTAGTCACTTATAGCTACATCTTACATAAGGAACATTTTAACTTAAAACACGTAAGGAACATCAACGTACTTAGAATAAATTCTGTGTGTGAAATTACAACGAGATAGTCAAATATTAGTCAACTACCAATTTGCAAATACAAAAGTACTGTCATATTCACAATTTGTATAGATAAGAAACGTGCTTATTTGTTTATCTACAAAGTAAATGTTTTGATGTTAAACTAAATGTGCCTGTATACAAACATGTAATTGTGTACCTTTATACATTTCACGTGTTTACAACCCATAACTAGAAGTGCTGTATGGTTTGTTATTGCATGTGTTGATTGATGATAAATACTTTTACATGATACTTGTTTTTTACGACATTAATTTTTGGAGACTGTTGTTATCAATCATGGCAAATAAAAAGGTTGACATAGTTTACGTATTTTGTCTTTTTAGCTCAGACTTTTCTTGGAATAACCAAACATTCGACGACCAACACCATCTATCTGTCAGCCCCTGGAGTACATATATAAGCACCAGAGAATCATCACATAACAGTAATTCACCGGCTTTAACATGTGATGCCTTCTAAATTACAAGATACGTTTAGAAACCGTTGTAGAACATAACACACTTTATAGCGACTTAAGCATTTTAATGACTTGCATTTTATTGACATATGCATTGTACGCACATCATATGAAATACACCATTCTTAGTGTGACAGCGTAAAGTCTAGACAGCGCTACAGTTACCCGAATGTAAGAGTGCTCGTCTTTATAAATACCAAACATATACACATAACAGAGTATACTTGTACAAGAGTTTCAGCTGTTAACACCCGTAAACAACACAATTACACAGTTAACGGATAACCATAGTTAAACAGTTACATGTCTCAAAAATACAGACATCACGCTCGGACCCGCTTTGTTCCGATGACAACGCATTCTGAAATCTTAAGAAAACAACCACAGTTTTTACCAAACCTTTTTGACAAGCCACGTTTTCTGACCCGTTTCAGTGTCGTCATTATTCACTGTTACGACGAGAACTAACTGTAATTTGTTATCAAATGACATCGTGGACTGAATGTATCGAGACGTAAAACAATGTTTATTTAACTGAATGCACCGAATAGCAGTTGACAGTGCCGGAAACTGTGAATTTAACTTTAAATGGTTCTGAATAGCGCCGGCGCCGGTATGTGACACGCTTCCGTCGACAGAGAAGAAAGCCACGTCAAACAAAAGAAAGCGTGAGTAGCCGGGGTGTCATGAACGTTACTTGTCACAACACTGGAAACATTGAGACGTCGGACTGCAGCATGAAAGCACAAGACAAATTGAATAAGCACCTTTCCCCTTCTAGTTCTCCTTGCTCTAGGCTTTCATTTACTTTCAAAACAAACCAGATAAAGTCATCAAAAGAGAGAAAACATAACGCAAAAATGTGCCTTACCGGCTAGATTTTCATATTTGTCGATCCTTACATATTTGCTCCCAACATAAAACAGTGTAATATTCATTTCGGAATACCAACATGTGAAAACATCACCTCCTGTTAGTGTAACGTTAAAACTCCATTACCAGAGGAATGCCGTTTGCGGACTAGTGTGTTTTTTCTCTAAAATAAATCCGCAAATTATTACGTTGTCGTCGCAGACTAGCAAAATGGTTCTAATTAACTGGCAGATTAAAGAATTTCTCTAGCGGTAGATTTAATTGTTTTTATTTCTTATTACTTATTCACTTATTCCCCGTTAAAAGAGGGTCGTGCATGGAACTACTTTCTTCGGATCAACTCATAGGACAAACGTACTCAACTCTTCAACAATAACTCTTTTATTTGTGAGTTCAGTATTTATCTTCTTTGTGTCTTTGATATCAACTTAATTATCTTATAAAATGAATAACGGATAATCAGAAATGGGCGTTTCATGATGTCTTTACCTTTTTAATAATCACAATGAACATAGTTGTATTAAGCTACCAGAAACAGTGTCTCTGCATATGTTTAATGTAACAATGTTTGTTTGTGTTTATTTCGGATATGATATTTTACTTTATTAGCCTTTTACCGTTTTTTTTTTAGAAATTAAACTGTTAAGATTTGTGTCGCACGACAGAGAAATATTAACTGATTCTTGGAAGTCGAGTTGTTTTTCAAGAAAAATATTTCTCTGAGGTCATTTAATTCTACGTTTATTTTGTAAGCAACCGTTGAACAACCGTTTACCGTCCTAGTATATAAAAGCGTATATATATAGGACACTCTTTGAAAAAGATTTTATAACGTCGGGTTTTTTGCATTTAACTCCGCCCTTTGTGCAACGTATATGTGGAGATGAACATGTTTATTCTAGTACAAGTTTATGGGAACATTATGGTGAAATAAAAATTTATATTCCACTTCTGAGTAATGAAAATAACACTACATTAAAACAACGTTTCTACGACTAGAAGGCTTTTATTCATTAAATAATCATACTTTTCAGTTAAAGGTTGAATTATGTTTCACTCGTGTTGACCATATCTTATATGTTCACTCGTTAAGTATTTCTTTGCACCTGTCGACCACCGAATCTCTCTAAGCAGATGCACGTCCTGTAATTGTATAAGTGGACAGGCTCTCGGAGTTCTCGTGCCAGTCCATAACCCCGCAAACACCTGGTGCTCACCGGACCTCGAATGGCAGACGAGATCTCACGATATGACATCTACAGTGACCAAAAGAACTGTTCTCTGGCAGTCTACGCCATGTTTGTTCCATTTAGGATGTCATTTATGTTATGTTTTCAGCGCTTAGTAAATGTCAGTTAGAATTAGCGTTGAGTAGAAAGGTTTCTTTTTTCTTTTTCCACTTGAATGTATGAGCTTAGCCTATAAACAATTACTTCGTTCGCAGAATAAATGTCAAACCTTTTCTTTGAATGCAACCAATACTTAACAATACAAATGACAAAAGTAAAAAAAATCTGCGTCCCCCAATCAACTTATAAAAGTAAGTTAATTAAATTTGAGATAAAAAGGTACAATCAAATTACATTGTATACGCCCAGATTCCGCTTTTACCAAGGTATACGCGAATAAATTTCACGACAGCGGCAGGCTGTATCTGTTTTGTTCACGATAGCGGCAGGCTGTATCTGTTTTGTTCACGACAGCGACAGGCTGTATCTGTTTTGTTCACGACAGCGGCAGACTGTATCTGTTTTGTTCACGACAGGGGCAGACTGTATCTGTTTTGTTCACGTCAGCGGCAGGCTGTATCTGTTTTGTTCACGACAGCGGCAGACTGTATCTGTTTTGTTCACGACAGCGGCAGACTGTATCTGTTTTGTTCACGACAGCGGCAGACTGTATCTGCTTTGGTCATTACAGCGGCAGACTGTATC
>ENA-OREC01001658-OREC01001658.1-marine-metagenome-genome-assembly--contig:-NODE-1658-length-11522-cov-13.038532_pt1 | contig 11522 bp, 7 predicted proteins | sample MGYA00248626_ERZ508543 | MGnify/ENA primary metagenome ERZ508543 (study PRJEB26211, sample SAMN05518279) | marine metagenome | isolation source: Puget Sound, Washington, USA | host: Bankia setacea... | reverse complement strand
CCCGACCCCCCCCCGCCCGTCCCCCAGAACTGCACTGATCTGTTATCATTGGCAGTGTACATTCAACATAAATACAGTTCAGCTTTACCAGTACAATTATCTATAGTTTGTCTTTATTTTGTATGATTGTGCTACTTTACAATAGTAAACATTATGTTTCTCCTCCTTGTTTTGTATCATATAGCTTTATATATATTTGTTAAAAGGTATATATGATATTACAGCTTGTTGCCTGTCTTGAGTAACATAAACCATCTGTTAGATAAATGTATGTATTAAGACTTTTTATTATATTGTATGATTGTGTTGACAGGACCAAATCTGGCGGTACAGTGAGGTAGGCTGCTATATATTGTATTGGTTTATACATGTTTACTGCATGTGTATCACACCATAGTAACAGCCCAGTCTGACTCCAGACAACACACACGGGTTTACCCAAAATCACTCTATCAATGGATGTTGTACAACAGTAAACCACTTTCATCTCATAAAACTCACACCTGTTCGATTGAAGACATTCAGGAATAATATCCTCTAGCCAGCAATTAAATGAATTTATGCATGCAATGTATGCCTGTGTTAATGCTGTGCAATGTATGGTTGTTTGTGATCTGAGATAGAGAAGATGGGATGCATGCTGGAGTCTACTAGTATACCACATGGCCAACTTTATATATACGCTACTGATATATTTATTGTAATATCTCTGAAAATCCATTTGCCATATAGTGTATAATGTTTGGGTAGTATCCTTTGATGTGAAATCCAGACATTCTACTTAACAGATCATATTATAAACACTAAACACCTCACAAAAGTGGGCGTTAAACTTTGTGCATGAATGTTGGTGTTAAATGTGGTAGTGTCAGCATGTTGTAGAGAATTCACAAGTTTTTGTGTGACCTGTGTACCATGTTGCCTTCAATGCCCATCCTGCATGAACTACAAAATTCAATATACCTTAGAACATGTAAGATGCAGTGTACATTTTGGATAAAGGGTCAGGTCTGGTTTTAGACATGCCTAACAATTTGCAGGTTTATTTTTGGCCCTCCTTATACAGTTATAATCTGTCCTAATAGACACCCTCTCTACGGTCTGTCAGCACAATACCTTGCATATAATTGGGAATTTATTAAGTGTTCAGGGCATTTAATGGGATGTAAATGGACTGAACCAACATGCTGTAGACACCCTGGCAGATCAGTCATTTCATTAACCCTGGCAGAGAAATCCTAGGTGATAAGTAAGCAGTGAACTATCAGTGAGATAGCCCCTAGAAATAACACATTTACCAGTGATAACAGTATCAATACTATAATTGATTTACAGAATAACAAACATGCAGCTGTCATTGATAGAGGGCCAGTAAATCTTGACCAGGGTACCAGACCGGAAGCAGCAAATTAAGAATGAAAACTTAGCCTTATCATAATAGTCAGCTTCGTTGTAGTTAAATGCTATATGTGTATCTCAATTTCAAAAATGGTTCCCATACTTTGCACCTGAATGTGATGTTTTAAGGGTAGGGCAGTGATTGATTGCTTTTTCTAAAAACCTCAACCCTAGACTATCATTATTTAAAAGGATGAGATTTCACATTCCCCTCCTCTTTAGCTAGACTTTAAAATCCGCTGTGAAACTAGCTGTGAAGTGTTTATTGTTTGTACTGAAAGACCGGAGTACATTATATTACCTGTGTTGTGAAACTGGGCACTGATAGTACGGAAAGATAGGTGTTGTCTGTGGGCTATAAGAAATCGGACACTGTCCAGCTCATAGTTTATTTTGGCTAGATAAATGGTGTATAAGTTTGTTGCCAAGAAACTGATTTCATGTTTTACCTGGAGTATGTATCCTGGTGAGGCCAATTATCCATCTACTTTACTGTCTGAGTAGAGATAATGGCATCTAAATGGGCTCACCAGCTTCCTTCTACATTTATTCACAAATCCAGTGTCAGATATTAATTGTTGAGCATTTCTTACAATTAATCATTATCAAACACCCAATACATCCCATAGATCTAGTTACATTTCCACATTACATTGTCTTGTCAACAAGTGGACCAGGCTCTTTTGTTGTAACAAGTCGCTGATCGGACAAAATGGTAGGAAATTACCGTCAATCAGTAAATCCACTATACCTCTAGGAGGGCTATAAATTGGACAACTTGAACATTTAGTTGATGAGGAGAAGTTTGATATGATATTGTGTGGGTGAATGCTGAAAATAAGTAGATTAATTCCTGTTTCTTCTTCACTTGACAAAACAGTCTGTTGCATCATTTCTTAATATTCATCATAGAGCTTGTCCAAAAACAGTTCTAGACTGCTTTATGATAGATAGGGATATCAGACATATGTTTTACTCATTTAGGTTTCAGTTGAAGTGTAGTTGAGTAGATAATACAAAGTAACTAGAGGCACAGTAGTTGTATTTTGACTGAGATTTCAACTGTAGTTAATATTACTGTGAAATCAGAAGTTTTTGGGCATACTTATTTTGTGGTTTTCTTAAAGCAACTGCAGTCGACATTTTTGTGTAATCTTAAATAAACTTGTTGGTGTTTATACACAAACAATATACTTTGTTACTCATGTTGGTTGATATTTGAATTTTTGGTTTATTCTGACCCACACAATTTACAATCATTTTTTCTCCACAAGGATTACTGATTCTACAGTATTAATGCCATAACAAGGTGTCAACTTATGGATTGCAAATCAGACAGACAAATAGTACTTTAACACCAAATATACTGGTCTAGGGCATGAGTGGTAAGTAATATTTGTAAGAAAGTTGTGTTGGTTCAGTTTTCCCAATAACCATGTCTTGTTTGACTTTTCAGAGAACCAAGTCTGTCAGAGAAGCAGGCCTATGCTGACTCCCTCGTCAAACTTAAGGAAGCTGAGACATATCTGGGCCAGGCCTATTGTGTTCTTGTGTTGGGCCTGGGCCTCGAAGATCAACATCATATGTCATGTGGATTGTAAGTAGTTTGTATTATATATATCAAGGTGTGATCTGCTTCTTTATTGAACACCACTAAGAGCCCATATCAACCCTGTGTAAATATCTGGGTGCTGGTTTCAGATATATTTTGAGTGACATGGACTCATATTGCTGCTCTCTGTTAGAACTTTTAAATAAATAATAAACAATGTCACAATCTTGTTGTATAGCTTATACTTATCACATGTATTATATCATTTAAGACAAGAGAATATATATTGCCACTGGTCAAATGTAAGTCATAATGTAATTAGCAGTATTAACATAAGTAATTGTATTATATGGCTTGCCAGTCCTGTGATAGTTATTATAATCACGGCACTTACCAGCCTTGTTACAGTGATAAATGTATTATCTAGACAATTATAAGCCCTGTTAACACCACAGATTACATAATGACATTACCAGAAGTGCATACTGAGTGGAATCTAGACTATTTTGCTTAAGAAAAGAAAAACAATTAAAACCTGTTACTGTATACATCCTTCACAGCATGGACAGAGCCTGTGGTAGTCAGATCATTAGTTGTGCTTTCTAATACATCCTCCAGAGCATGGACAGAGCCTGTGGTAGTCAGATCATTTGTTGTGCTTTCTAATACACCCTCCAGAGAATGGACAGAGCCTGTGGTAGTCAGATCATTTGGCGTGGTTTCTAAGTTTCATGTACAAAACATTTCATAAAATTAAAGAAGTAAAATCCTTCCTTTTCCGTATCTCATCTGAGTTTTAATTTTTATTTTAATTTAATTGTTAATACATTTTTGTCCAAGTTCAATTGCTGATGCGTTTTGTCCAAGTTCAATTGTTGATGCGTTTTTGTCCAAGTTCAATTGCTGATGCGTTTTTGTCCAAGTTCAATTGCTGATGCGTTTTTGTCCAAGTTCAATAGCTGATGCGTTTTTGTCCAAGTTCAATTGCTGATGCGTTTTTGTCCAAGTTCAATTGCTTATGCGTTTCGCCTAAAAATCAGTTGTGGTCCTTTGTTGCCTTAATTACATAAGCTGTACTTTCTTATATTTTACATAAGAGGTCCCTCTGATACCAACTGCCTTTCTATTACACTTAAAGTTTTAAGCAACAAATCTTTTAAAATATCAATAGTTGGAAAACCTTGAGAACTATAAAGACAGAATTTTAAAAAGATCTCAAAAATATGCTTTGGTGCGTGAACTCCTGCAGATAAGTTCAAATGTTACTACTGAATTCCTGTATGTTTTATTTTCCTGGCCATATGTTTACATTCATTTTACACCCATGCTGCAATCTTGGAGCTTTTTATTGAAATTTGGCATATTTTTGACATTGATGACATTATCAGGTCTGTTATGTCTACAAGCCTCTGACAAAGGAAGCAGAACTCACATCTTATCACAGTCACGCACCCAAACAGACGCCTGTAATCACTGGCTGCACGACTGTCGGATGCCTATATTGACGTCAAAGCAACAACATCTTACCTCATTTCTGATTAAATATTCAAATTTGCACTAACACTATCATCACTCGACATTGGATAGCAGCATTTCACATGTTGCCCTATTAATCAGGAACTTTTGAAATGAAGAATGTTGAGTCTTAGCTATGATAAATCTAGTTATAGACTTTGTTATACAAAGGTAAAATCGGAATTAAGATGAGGTGGAATCTCTAGACTGTGATTACAGAGAGCAGTGTTAATGCATTCTTCACACTACATTACAACACTCATAGGAATTACAGTCCTTATTTTTACAAATCTTATAGTAAATAATACTCCCTATGATAGAGTCAAGTATGAGTTCTTCTAGAGTTCTGTGGCATGTATTGTTAATCAGAATCTAAATCTGGCTATGAGGAATAGTTGTAGGTATTGTAAGAATGTATCTGGATGTGTAGTTAGGTGTGCGAGTTACCACCCATAGGCTTGACGTAGGTCCGACACATTGATTGATCTGCTGAAATATTTACATCACTCCAATCTCAGATTTAACACTTTTTTCTACTCTCTCTGAATAATCCAGGTTATGATCAAAGCCTGTCTGATTGAATCATTTGTCACTCCATGCTCTCATTTCCTCCTTGCTCACATAAACCCAATTTTCAAACATGAACAGTATTTTATTACATTCTTTGGTAGTACATGTCTACTGTAAGAGTATATACTATAGCCTGTGTATTTAGCTATGACAAAGTTGCCATTTAGTGGTGACATGTGTTACAAGGTCTGGCAGTCTCCCCACCTCCAGTATAAGTCTGTGGAGTTGTATGTCGTACTGTAAAGGTGTCAGGTAACCTATACTCAGTCAAGAGACAGAAACCCTATCTTTTTCCAACCTTCAACAGTCTAAAGAATGAGAAGAGTATTCCGAGGCTCAGGTGGGAGAGTCAGGCGAGAGGAGTGTGTTATTTTATACATTTGTCAGTTCTCTTCAACCCACATTTTCATGTCTCTAATTTCAGGAGCAGAGTGTCATCCACGTTGAAGGACAGGAAGATGTTTGAGGTTTGTATTTCAACATTAAAGCAATTACTTTATACATATTCAACATGACCATGCCTGTTTCTAGAGTAGGACACATACACATTACATAACATAGTGTTTAATCCTCAAACAACCAGCAATTTAAATAAATAGTATTGAGCATGAAACATACTAAATGATATAGGGTTGGTAAAACTGTGTGTCAATAGTTGTCAACCAGACTGGGCTAGCCTATTTAGGCTGAAAACAATGCATTACTCTTTACAATGTGATGATAGAGACATTGTTTGGAATAAAGAAGAACAACAAAGCACATGTATTCAATGAGAGTTCTGTTTGTGACTCTATGTTATGGAGTATGGTTTGGCATCCCTTGTTTTAAGAACTATGGGTAGATGTTTCCATTAGACTGTTTCCTTGACAGACTGTTGGAGTTTCTATTTAAATGCATTGTTTGTTTGATGGCCTGGGGGTTTGCACAATATAACTTTGCTCTGTATCTTTCTCCCAACTGTTCTGTTTGTTTTGAAGACACAATCTGTCAATGAGTGAATCTTCTTGTGCAGTAATTCTGAGAAGAGTGGGCATGATTTGTAACAGTTTTATTGACGATGATAATGAGAGTTAAACTAACTTAACTGCTACAGAACATGGGAGCAGATACAGCTGTTTGTCCTCTGTTCTGCCCAGTGTGAGGTTGTAATTATAGACAACTGTACCACTTGAATTAAATATCTCTTTTAACATTTTAGAAAAATTCTCTAGAGATGCAAAAAATGAGCATATGTTCTGCAGTAAGTCAAGTACCTACACCTCTATTTGTAACTAAATGCAATCTTTTAACCTGAAGAATGAATATACTGTATGCAGTATGTCTAGCTATGTATTTAGGTGTTTTAACTTACAAAAGCTCTAAAGCAGGCAAGTATTGTAAAAGTCAACCAAATGGTCTCCATACAGATGTTACTGTGGCCTTGGAAACATGTACCCTCTACAACTTAGCCTTAATTAAATTACAAGTCTTATGGGGGAAAATGTAACACATGCTTTTGGCACACTCTTATGAAAACATGCTTTATGGCTTGGTTTTGTTAATCAATTATAGTGTTAGACATTGTGTACCAAATATTCGGTTAGTAGGTGAGCATGAGAGTTTTTACACATATCTTGTAAACTTGCTCAGTGTTTACAAGTTACAACTCAGACCCACATTCCTGGAACTATCATGTTTAAGGTCATGTTTAACGGCAACATTTACTCCAACTTGATCATGAAAACAACACTTCTTTCAGGAATTTTCAAAATATTATTTTAGTATATTATTATGTAATGTCATCAATCATAAAGGCGCTATTCAATTTGTACTTTTTATCTGAATACATATACCAGAACACTATAGTTATTGTATTATATATAAGTCTTTAGTTTAACGTATGATCTTTTAGCTATGTTTACTATTATAAGATGACTATGAGGTTACATACCCTGTTACAAATACGAGTATGTGAATAATTATGTCTTTGTATAATAACAGAGAAAACAAGTGTGCCTAAAGCTTGTCTGACATCAATAGCATTTCCAAAGGGATGTGCTGTAGTAAAATCCCCAACACCCAAATCATTATGGCAATGTTTACTGTTCGTTGTTATCTGTTGTTTCGTGCATTTCTGGGTTCTTAATTTCACTGCTGCTGATTCTGGGGAAACACTGTTGGCAGACCTTGGTGCAGACAGCTTCTTGTATCAGGCTAGAAGTTGTACATGGGTGTCTCTGCATCTCTAATTGTCAATCTAGTCAGTATATCTACATTTGGATAAACACAACAATACAATCTCATATCATGTCTTATCTCTAGATTAGTTGATGGAAGGTGCTTTATTCATATCCCTTTACTATACTTTTAGTTTTATATTTGCATTTTGCTTTTAATAAAATAATAATTAAATTTCCTAGTTCCTCTCTGTTCTCTGATTGGGTTTGTATATATGTGTTGTTGTTTTTCAAATGTACAACACCAAGGAATGACTTAGTGTTTCTGGTGTTATAGACAACAGTTATCCATTGTTTTGTAGAAAAGTATTGAAGTATATTTTGTTCAAGTTTGTTTGGACTGAGAAGAGCAATTTCAGGCAGTCTTGTAACCACTTGTGGATTTTCTGAGTTTATATAATTATATATATATATAAATGTTGAATGGAAAGTTTAAGCTTACATAGGAAGTGTATGTGCCTTTAATTGCTACAAGTAAAGTTGAGGTCTATACATGTACTTAAAAGAATTCTATTTGTTGATTGTTTCAATAAAGTTCAAACCGTACTGTATAACCATTCAGAAACTGTTTTGAGCATTTATTTAAAGACTTTTCAATATGTTCTGAGACTGTCTGTAATAAAATGTACATAAATCAAGGTAACCTTTGTGAATAACCTGCGGTAGATATTCCAGTTGTAAGTTATAAAAGTTGAAGATGGTACTTGAGTGTAGGAGTCTGTGGGTTGATATGGCATGGTCGCTGGGCAACAACCTCTGCTACTATCTGTCTACTGAAGAATGCCTCATTAACTCAAAGTTGCTCGCTCCTTAACTGGTTCGCTAGTTCTCTTATCTTACAAGACTCAGTAATATAATGGCTAATCAGAAGTCAGACAGGTTTCCATGACATAAGTACATCTGCCTTATCTACTCCAGTAACGTAGTTCCCATACGTTTTTACAATTTCTTTGAATTCGGTGAAATGTTGACCTACTTTGCTATACATGGCCAGAAGTCGGCGCAGTTATTCATGCGCACGACCAGGTTACAAAATTTCACCAGAAAATATGAATGAACAGATAAAATACAAAAACTTTCTGCAATTTAAAGATAAGAAATACATTTCTTGGCAGTAAAAGATTTTAGACTAGGAAAAAACATGGTAGATATTCATCTGATAAATGCCTTCAGTTTATAAAGATAGGTCTCCGTGGCAACATGAACACAAGCTTGGAATCCATTCACTTATCACTAGTACTTATGCAATGCCTGGCCTGATCAGACAATCTGTTTATAGGCTGCATGACTCATACAAACAATAAGGAAGGTAAAAAACACAACACATACTATAAAAGTGTACATTTTACATATTGATACTTTGTAAGTATTTTAAAACATTGGTTTATTTGATATTTATCATACCAGAATAAGTCGCATCATTTTGTGTTACTTCTTGATAGTTACAACATTGGGAGTGTGTTATATTCTAGGTTATCAGTTCTGTATATTGCCCAGCCATGCCTCTATCTGACATTGGAATGTTCAAGTTGGTAGTAAACATAAACATATTGTGTGTATCCTAGTTAATTATTGTTATAACGTCAGTCTACCCAGTTGTTGGAAGGTTTGTCAGTATCAGGAATATATTGCAGTAGGAAATGTTTGATGTGTTCAGTCCCACTCTTCCCACAGTTTTTCTATGTAAAATGTTTTGACAATGTGTCAGATAGGTAGTTCATGTAATGGTGTATTGCCTGAACTTTGATTGAAACCTTGGTGCCTGAATGTTGACCAGTTTGTTTATGTTTACAGGTGCTGTATGGGTTCTGTACATTTGTTGTATGGATCACATTTCGCAGGAAGGACTATGAGGCTGTGAGGAAGGAGGTTGGCAGGTAAGATATGGACACTTAACATTCTTTCCTCCCATTGGCTGCTACACTGATGGACGGAAACCGGAGACACTTGTTTATATACATTCACACCAATCTATTATATAACACAACACAATTTGTACAGTTTTACAGTTATTAAACTTTATACATGCACGAGCATAGAGTGCGCAAATATAGTTCTTCAAAAGGAGTATCCTGCAAAAGAAAATCCTCCTCCATTCAATAACACATTTACAGTTCTTTGTAAAATTGCTATCAATGTTGACTTCTTTCATATACAGTAACACTATTATTACTATACAAGCTGTTATATGGGTTTGGAACTTGTCTGTATGTAGTAATGACTGCCTGTAATTGCTGAATGCTTCAAGTATTTAATAACATGTACAAGATGCCACCGGATGTTACAACAATACCAGCTTTGAATCTTGGTTTAGACATCATACCTAAATACACAAATCTTGGAAAAATAATTATTTAAAGATAAGCCAATTTTGGGGGTTTATTTAGGTTTCAGTTGAGATAAGATTGCACACAAAGTATGTTTATAGACCAGAGAAAAAATTGAGTCACAAAAGTCTAAAATAACATGTAAATTCATTATCTTTAGAGCTTACATGAATGCATGTTGAAGTACTTTTACTGGTACCTCCCAAATTGTTTTAAACATTCAAACATTGACTTTTCCATTTAAAACAGCAAGAGTAGAACATTTACAAACAGACAAGTAGTTTATTTAACATTGTGTTTGTGTTTTTGCCGGAAAATCTGTTCTCTATAATCTCAATCTTATCTTTTATACATTTTTGTAGAGAAGTTTGAAGGGTTCAGAGAAACTGTTACAGATCCTGCTGATGCTCTATTTCACTCTCTCAAGTTTTTGTTGTATGTTTTTTTTCAGGATTCTAAGGTCTGATACATTTAATCCAGCCATCAGAGTGAAGAATGCACCAGAAGGTAGGTGTGATCTAACAAAAATAGAAGAACAACTGCCTGTCCAGGTTACCAATGGATACTAAATCTCATCACTATTCATTTAAAAGTGCAAACATTTCTTCACCATTGATTAAGCTTCGTCTTGCATAAAGCATTACAATACTTGCTAAGAGCAAAAAAAGCCCAACATACATGTGCTTCTGGTTTGACATTTGGTTATCAAAATTCCCTAAAACATAGATAAAAGAGTGAATGGAAGGCTGTACTGTGTTCTTGTAGAGAAGGAGACAGAACCAAAGGAGAAGTCAGCTGATGGCAAGAGAGAGGTCAAAGTTGAGAAGAAAATCACACCAGCAGAATATCGCAGACTTCATCCGTAAGTATTTAACAACTAGAGCTAATGTGATTCATATAAAAATACATTTACCACTTAAAAACACAACCCAAAAGCACAAGTGTAGCTGTAGTATAGAAATGTAAACTTGAAGAGGAGCAGATGTTAAATTCAATAACAAGTTTCCAAAATAACAAAAGTTGCTATTCCAATGTATAAGACTCTTATTATATATATTTTAAACATTTCTCTATAAACTTTCACTTACCCAACCGTACTTACCAAGTATCCCCAGGCTAGTATCCCCAGGCTAGTATCCCCAGGCTAGTATCCCCAGGCTAGTATCCCCAGGCAGTATCACCAGGCTAGTATCACCAGGCTAGTATCCCCAGGCAGTATCCCCAGGCTAGTATCCCCAGGCTAGTATCCCCAGGCAGTATCGCCAGGCTAGTATCGCCAGGCTAGTATCACCAAGGCTAGTATCCCCAGGCTAGTATCCCCAGGCTAGTATCCCCAAGGCTAGTATCCCCAGGCTAGTATCCCCAGGCTAGTATCCCCAGGCTAGTATCCCCAGGCAGTATCGCCAGGCTAGTATCCCCAGGCTAGTATCCACAGGCAGTATCGCCAGGCTAGTATCGCCAGGCTAGTATCACCAAGGCTAGTATCCCCAGGCTAGTATCCCCAAGGCTAGTATCCCCAGGCTAGTATCACCAGGCTAGTATCCCCAGGCTAGTATCCCCAGACTAGTATCCCCAAGGCTAGTGTCCCCAGGCAGTATCCCCAGACAGTATCACCAGGCTAGTATCCCCAGGCTAGTATCCCCAAGGCTAGTATCCCAAGGCTAGTATCATCAGGCAGTATCCCCAGGCTAGTATCCCCAGGCTAGTATCCCCAGGCAGTATCCCCAGACTAGTATCCCCAAGGCTAGTATCCCCAAGGCTAGTATCATCAGGCAGTATCCCCAAGGTTAGTATCCCAAGGTTAGTATCCCCAGGCTAGTATCCCCAGGCTAGTATCCCCAAGGCTAGTATCATCAGGCAGTATCCCCAAGGCTAGTATCCCCAGGCAGTATCCCCAGGCTAGTATCCCCAGGCTAGTATCCCCAGGCTAGTATCCCCATGCTA
>ENA-OREC01001657-OREC01001657.1-marine-metagenome-genome-assembly--contig:-NODE-1657-length-11522-cov-13.898820_pt1 | contig 11522 bp, 3 predicted proteins | sample MGYA00248626_ERZ508543 | MGnify/ENA primary metagenome ERZ508543 (study PRJEB26211, sample SAMN05518279) | marine metagenome | isolation source: Puget Sound, Washington, USA | host: Bankia setacea... | reverse complement strand
TAAATTGTGCTACTGCTATTATAAAATGTTGTTTATATGTCTGTTGTTACCAAAATGTAACCAATGGCAATAAATGGTGTTTGTATTGTATTGTATTGTATGACTATCAGAATAAATGTACATGTACAACTTGCACTAGTTTCAGTATGTACCCTTTTTCAACTTGTTTAATATGATGTCACTGTCGTGGAATGTTCAAGAATTTAAATGAAAATATATACCAAGTAAAGTTCGTGTTACTACAAAACTACAGCATGAACACGTGCAACACAGTTAGTTTCCCGTTGTTTACTTGTGGACTTCATTGACAATTAAAGTAGGGTATGTGTTGGCCGACAGCGTGTCTGTAACAAATATATCCCAGCATGTATTTCACTGTATAATGTTAGAAACCAAGGCTTTTGAACATGTGTGTTCTTTTGTGTGACATGATATATGTAGTGTGTGCCTATATAACCGTATTATATGTGTGCTTTGACATTTTAAATATATTTCCATTTTATGAAATCAATTACAATGTACTCAATTTCTTATTTGTATGAATTTTCAATAAATTAGAGTAGTCTCTTACCGCCCAAAAAATGAAAATCCAATAATTGTCCTTCTCAAAAGATGTATTGAATGTTAAATGTTGGTTTTGAAAATGTCGAGCAAATTTATGTTGTAAAGAGCATTTAACGAGGTTTGCGTTTACATTTATACCCTGTGTCATTTCTATCTTCCATTGCCATTGTAATCTAAAGCCCAACATGTTTAGATTTTAGTTTATGTAGAATAACCAATGCATATGTCATATCTCTGGAACCTAGTATATATGGTGTGTAGAAATGCTTCCGGATGACAACATGCCGGATATATACCAGAGACTCCGTGCATTCCTAGGTCTGACTGTTATTTCCAACATACACTCAGGTGTCAAACTCATCTGAAGGCAAAGCTTCGTGGCCCGGTATATCTGACATTGTAATTGGCTCGTTTCACATGACAGTGTGTGTAACACGATCAACAACTTGCCAACTTGTGTTTCTTAAATCATGCACCTCCACTCTATCCAAGAAATCACGTTGTCTTTCGTTTCTTACCTATAGCGGCTCTTCTGGCCGGTTCTAAAACAGCATTGTCAGTTCAAATACTCTTACTGGTAATATACTCGTATTAAAAATATATTTCTCACAATATCGCATGTTTTGATAATTATTCAAACTCCAGAATAATGAGAATACCTCGACCGAAATAACACTGCCTTGTTCCTTGACAATTGAATTAATGCAGAGCCAATCAGTGTAGGTAACTAACAAGTGTAAATACTCTTTAGATAAGGGTGGAAGAAGGAGTCTCTAAAAAAGGTATGTCGATCGTCGAGTCCGGTGCGTACCTGGACCAACATACGGGTGCCCAAATTAAAAATATACTTAACTTAAGAGGTTAACATGTGATCGTATCTCAATTTATATTGATTGTATATTTTTGCTCGTAAATATATTTGTAAAAATATGACTACCTGACAAACATCACATAATCTTAAATATTGGCCAAACATCGAACAAAAATATGTCATTTAATAATACATGTATTTCTTTTATCTAGTTTTATGTACCAATACATTTTTAAAAAAAATGCTGCCCTTTTAACCTAAAAAATGTATGTTGAAATGTAAGAAATTGTTGTCAATAAAAGATACTATCCTTGACTTCACATTTATGCATACATTAACCCAAAACATAGATTATGGGGGTTGCAGTGATGTGGTCTGATATTTTTCCTTCCTTCCATTAATGCTTAGTTTTGTTTTGTTTTGTCTCTTCGACGAATAGGACTTTAGATATGTGTACATGGTCCTTAGTTACTAGTATGCCTTACGTGAGATAAATAATGTTGAACACTTTAAATGTAGATTAGTTGCTTTCACAATCGCAAGAACACTGAGCTTTACTTTGCACTTTAGCTGGATTTGGTACAGTGTGCTCTGAACTGTGTTACTCGTTTAAACCAAATAGACGCCCTGGTGAATGTACAGGGTAAAAAAAACTATTGACGGCAGTCCTTTCAGGGCTTTTTTGAATAGTTTTGAATACTACATGTATGAGCATAATTTGCATTGACCTGATTAATGAAGGCATGCAAAGGCTAGTACTCTTTTGATGGAAAAAGCAGACAGTCGGTAAACTAGTTCGGCAGATAAAAAATATTGCGATGTTTGGAAATACTTTTTCTGGGTTGACATTGATGTCAATGATATGTTACTATGGAAATAACCCGAACACTGCCAGATATTTTGCCTATATAAATGATACTCGTCTAGGTGACCATGTGTTTGCACTCTGTTGGTGTTAGAAGAAATACACTTGCATCTGTTACAATGGTATTCACGGTAGCTGGACGCTCTTCTAGCAGCAGGTACTGTCTTTCATTCCTAAATTATTACATGCAATTTCATCCTTTCAATAAACTTGACAATGAGAATGAGAACACTGAGGTATTTACTCAACTTACAAGTGCATTCCTTCGTGTCTTGTTTGACGAGAATTTGTCATGTATCGTTAGTTTTGTTAAATAAAGACGTAATGTTCGGAGTGAGTTCGACAATGTATGTTTATTTTTCTAACTCTGCTCTAATCTTCTTTATCCTCATGTTCATTATTATGACGGTCGGTTATTTATCTATGTCTGTAGTAAATTGGCTGTGGCAGCTATGTGTTTGATGGCTGTAGCGTCATGTGTTACGGTGACCAATGCAGCATGTTCCTGTGTGGCGACACCCATGTACTGTGATGGAGACTATGGTACGTGATTATATTCTTTGTTAGTATAGTAACTATAGCATCACATACGTGTATAGTTCTGCAATGCTATACACATACATTAAACATATACCTTTTAATTTATTTTTTATTGTGTTAAGTCTACTTCATGTTATTAATTCTTAAGTAAACACAGCGTAGCTGAAAATACACTTTCTTTGAAATGAGTCCTACAAAGACAAATACAACTGCAAGTTTGTCTGAATACATTTGAAGACAATGCAGCATGTTTTACGTGTTTTATATATTATATTGTTATACTTCAATAAACAAATCAAAGACGGTGTATTTATTATGTAAAACTTTAAAAGTTTAATATCCGTAGTTTTCTAACCATCACATTACTGTGTACAGTGGCAGCTGTGTACATTGAGGACAATGGTACTGTGGAAGGTGACAACATTGTATACAAAGTCACACTGCAGAAGCTCTACACGGCTGATTCAGTAAGTGGTATTGCGGTAGTGTACATATAACCCTCGTAGCTGGCATGTTCCATTAAAACCATCTATAAGACAATCGTATTGTTTTAGTACATAGTCATCGTATCGTGTTTACTTTAAACCATATAGACTGGCTGTGTTGTACATATACATGTACCGCATGTCGTGTTCATCTTAAACTATATACGGCTGGCTGTGTTGTACATATACATGTACTGCATGTCGTGTTTATCTTAAACTATATACGACTGGCTGTGTTGTACATATACATGTACCGCATGTCGTGTTTATCTTAAACCATATACGACTGGCTGTGTTGTACGAAGTCATCACAACCGAATGATTGAAATTATAAAATACAGGGGATTAAGTTATAGAAAAATCTATACGTGTTTAATTGTTGTGCGCTTTCATTGTCGCCGCGCTGGGGACTGTAGTAATGCTACATTTTTTGTACATGGGTGTGAATTTATTTGTTATAAAGTCGTTCTAAATAGTAATAATAGGTATAAATAGGTGCACGCGGTCAAAATTTTGAATAAAAGCTTGTAAACACGGTTGATAAGAATCCCCGTCCAACTGCTAAATAACAATTATTATCACATTCCTTGTAAGTAAGACATGTCTGATTCTAACTTTAACTTCACATTTTGTATTAACATCAAATACATGAAACAGTGACTGCAACAGAAACCTTGTTTAGAAGTGTAATTGTTCTGAGAAACTGACACGTGTCAGTTGAGTGAAAGGAGATTATACATGATCAAAATGACCTGCAAGCTGTTAATAGTGGTCTGTATAACAGCTCTTACTCCCATCATCTATAATAGTGTTTACAGGGATTTAATAGCAACACATTAGGTGATGGAAGAAACAGGTTTAAAGTCATAACCTTAAAATTTGGAATCATCTATACTGTACTTTGAAGCCTAGTTGTGTGATAGCTGAGCGTATTGACTCTTGTGATAGCATTGTAACATGTTAAATTGCTCAAACACAATTTAACAGTATTATCACTTTTCTCTTCAAATTTCTTTAACGGCGACCTTTGATGCATTGCATCAATAGTTTTCTTGCATTCGTTTAGATAACTGATGAATTGGCACATGGGGAGATTTCATGTGTGTCCATGCCAGTCTAAGTAAATGACACTGTATACATTTTTTTTATTTATTACAGATACCATTTTCGTTCGTCAATAGGACAGCAGTGTTCACTCCTAACAACGATTGCGCAGTCTCGCTAACTCAAGGCACAAACTACATTTTTTCCGGTAGGTAGAGTCTACCAAACTCTTATATATACAGATAGTACCATTCTGGGTAATCATTTTATCACTTAACATGTCTTTCTCTGTGTGGAAACTCTGAATCTATATTTCAATGGGTCGGGTGTCTAACCAACTTGTTAACGTAATTAATCCATCTGACCCATATACTAAAAAGAAACACTCCACGAGGTAGAGACTTTTCCCGTGATCATCGCTAGCATCATACGTTAGGTTACCACCTATTTTACTCGATTTTATTGAAATTGTTGGTATTCCTGTTTGCCATCCTCTACCAGGTTCGCTGATTTACCCCAACACCGTGTGGAACCACTGGGGATTCCCTTTACAGAGGTTGAGCATACGTAAGTGTGACATAATCATGACCTTCAACCGTTCGCCAACCATCTGTGACTACCCAGAACGTCAGAGTAAGTTCATTTTCCTTAATTTAGTAGCTGTTGTTGGCAAAGTTTATTCTAGCTGTTCTACATTGTTGTTGTTTGCTTTATGTTCTCGTCAACCCACAATATATTACTAATACCTTTTATCCAAGTGTCCAAGTGTCAAGTGTTTGAAACATGGTTAATAGTGCTGCAGATTGCACGTTAACTCAGGGTTGGATACACTTAGATAGACTACAACAGATCAATTCTTCAGCAAGTAGGTCAAGAAATAATATAGTAGAAAAGCTACGCGTTTGGTTTGTTACCATGACAATACATGTAAATACAAAATGTACTCATTATATGGTGATGGTCGTTTCACCGTGCCAATGTCTCACACTGATTCTTCAAACCTACATAGAGATACGTTTGTCCTTGGTTACCTAGTACAGCTCATAGAGAAAATGTGTGTGAGTTGTTGATCTTGATTTGAACAGAAACAAATAAAGACTATACCATGGCCCTGAGAGTTTGAAGAAAATACTAGTTTCCCCATTTGTCTTTCAATAAATAAATTTGTGAATGTTATTGTGAATTAGATATAAGCTACTGGTAACATGTGTGATTAATTGAAAGTAAAGTTCGACATTTGCTATGGACAATGCGGTTTTCCTCTTGTTCACTTGTTATTCACATTTGAGTAACAATACACTAAGATTCTAGTGATGTTGCTGAATTTCTTTTTTAACCTATCAGCTTCTTTTGTTACACATTTCAGTTCACATGTCATTTCTTTATTTGTAGACAATCCAAACTACATCACCAGCTAAACAGAAAGTCAGTCATAACTGTTGCCATAGTTACCCTACAAGCAACACGTTATTTGAACTAGAATATATCAGTATAATTATAACACTGTTTATCCATTTAAAAGCATTACTGTAGATGTGTACCTATTCACTTTCTCTTTTTCACTTTCTCTTTTACTGAAGATAATTATTATAATTTTAGGTCAAAATGTTCAAGTTCTTTGTCCATGCTCCCCTACAACGTTTATTCAATATGTGAGACCACTTTACATGATGACACATGTGCTTATGTTATATCTCCTGGGCTATAAACTATAGTTGGCTTTGTTATATGTTGTAGCATTGTTTTCAATGTATGCTTCGTTGCATGTTTACATCTGTTTGACTTTCTCGTGTCATTAAATAGTGCCACAGTTGAATATATAATGAACACTACATCTGTTTGACTTGAACCTTAAATTTGTATGACAATGTTTAAAAAAATTGATTTTCAAAAACTGATTGCTATAGTCTCACCTGTATAATTCATAAAACATATACTATATATACTATTAAATATTTGTATAGAAAAAAGTTTACTTATATAAACAACAACAAGATACATAGAATAAAAATACCTTTAATCGTCTCTGTACTGTGTTTATTTACTATGTAATTTCTTATTCTATAAAGGGTTAAATAAAGCAACAAGTAATGCTGAAAAGAGAAGTCTCCTTAACGAGACAAGGGCAGGAAATAAACAAGTGTAACACATGAAGTTCTACAATTGGATCTGGGTTATACAAAAGCTTTGTTCACTCTGATCAGGTCACTGTAGATGCTTGCTCTAAACCTTAGCAACAAGACATGTTACAGCAAAGTGATCATGTTTAAGCTTATGTGAGGAGAAATGTTAAAATAAATCATTGGTATCAGATTATTTTACATTTTACCCCGACATTTTACTTTGGTTGTTGTATACAAATATAGAATACAATGCAATAGGATATACACAAGTAGTATAAGCAGTAATATGTGAACTTGTCTACACATTAAGGTGTCTGGACAGATATAGAAACAAACTGTCCTACGACTAACTACATTGTTACATGTTAAATCTGGTGTACATGTATGATACAAGGGAGGTAACCTAGCAAGCATACACAAACAACAGGTATGTACTATACTCAGTGGCCAGATCGGGGGTAGGGTCTACATTTCGTTTAAAATCTTACATTAAAACATGACACTAATACAAATATATATACATATAAATATGTTTGTTAATGATTTCTAAATCAATAAACTCAATTTTGATAGAACTGAAAATAACCCAATTACAATTCAAAGTCAAGGTGACATGGGCATGTAGAGGTAAATTTACAAAACTGGTGTAAGTGAACAGTTGTTGTATAGATAAAATGTTTAAAATAATATTCAGATTATGAACATTCTTAGCTTTGTTTGTTTTGGAATTTTGTTTTTGTTTTTTAATTAACAATTATTTTTTTCCTGTTTCATGTAAAATATACATTGGTGTACATCATGCGTTTATAAAGCTACACACAAAAACACAATGCCTATCACAACCATTTACAACTAGCACATATAATTTCATCTTAGTTTCTCTTTCCAATTGACTTGCTGGTCAGTACACTTCTAAAAGCGTTCTAAACACACACTTAACAGTACTATTGTTGTTTAAATACATGTACATGTTTTTGTACAGCTTTTTTTATACACTTTATTTATTGCTGACTTTTTCATGAAATAAGCATTATAGATACATGTATATATGCATATTATAAACATGAATATATACTGTATGTACCACCACCAATACAAGCCAAGTTCCATTAGTTTACACTAATCCACCTCGAGGGATTAATTGAGAAAGGGTTCTGTACTTCTTTCAACAGCATTTAGAACCCGTTCATTTCCACCCCTCAGATTATTATACAAATGTCAACAAATAAACAACTTCATCATAACCAGGGTACATGTTGTAAACACAATTTTTCTCTCTTGTGGTTTTGGATAATGAATTTTATGTTTATTGTACGATGTATACTGTGTAGTTTGGGTTAGACTGCTGCTATGGTTACAGTTATTCCTTCCCAGCAGACACTCACATTTCGATCATTATACAAAGTAAGCCGTTCATCAGATATGCTTCTTCAGATTTATTATTATTATTTATTCTTCATATGTTCGCCAAGAAACATGAAAATTGCAAAAGTGGTTTCGTAGATGTTCGCCAAGAAATATGAAAAATTCAAAAGCGGTTTCGTAGACTACTAGTTGGTCTAACTAATATGTAGTAACGTAAAAAGGGAAGACAACTTATATTGGTTTAAAGGGAGGTAATAACCAGAATCCTACGGACAACTAGGAGAAGGATTGAACATTATGAAGATAGCATAATACAACTGAACCATGACCTTCTTCAATAATAACTACTCATTGATCTTCACCGGGAAATGTTTGCTGTGTTTGATTGAAACATGATTTGTTTAATCTATCTTGATAGTCTTGCACCAACTATGCCCTTCTAAGTAATTGCTACATCATCTCTATATATTCTAACAACTATGTGTACTGACACGGAGCACAAATTACACACTAACATAATAAGCCACTAAAAACATTTCTCTATCATGGCTGCTAAGCAACAATTATCAACATCAGGAATTACAGCTCTAAATAACTGTTAATAAACACATCTAGTAATAAACAACATTTTGTATCAACATATACTGCAGTAATGCCCAAAAGTTATGAATGTTGTGAAGAATTAGTAAATAAAACATATTTTAATTACAATTTAAAAAAATAAAGTTCCAAGAAAGAAGAAGGTAAAAAAAGAGAAAAAAATATAAAAAAGACAGGCTTTTTTATGTTCAACTGAAATTGCTACATTATAAGTTCAATGGTAAACTACTGTTATATTCTTGTTTTGCCATGTCTGGTGTTCCGTTTATGATGTCATTTTTATAACCATAATCTGCAAGTTTGTTGAAATCCAAACAACTAAGTTTAAAATTCCACCCAACAAATCATTAATTAACATTAAACAAGTTGTATGCACTAGTTAACATATGCTCATAAATCAAAATCAAACTTTGGTAAAGCCGACTGTCATCTTCAGATCTATTGCCAAGCATATATCAGTAACAACCAAAGTCTAGGCTTTCAAGAAAACATTGCAAAGTAAAAAAAAAGAAGTTAATATGGCACAGCTTTTGCACAATGGTATCAAATATATGCACCTTACATGTATACAGACTAAAGTGATTGATTAATTATCACTAATCATTCAAATACAAGATTACAGATAGTATCTTATAACATACACATGGACATCCCGGTAATGAAAGGTCGTAAATCGTTCTTTAAACTATATCACTTACAACGGTTTGTATGGAACAGTGTAAGAGAAGACTAGTGCTAGGCTTCTTTATTAGAACTCCAATCACATGACTTTAATGCTGAATACTATTTTTACATTAAGAGAATATTTATATAAAACTAATAGGGTTGGATCATTGGAACGATACAGTGTGTTTTGATATCGAGACTATTCAAGCTGTTCGCCATTGGCATCTATACACAAACTCTCAAGGTTAAAACAAGGGAAAGATGTGAAGATTATAATAACAGTAAAATATGACTTAAAGTTACCCTAACAAGAAATTCATCTTAAGATAATAACAATAAATTGAGGCCCTTATGAATGGTTTATTTTACAGATAATCCCGACATTTAGACCTCTTCAACAAAGACCATATTTAGCAGTTTAATGTGGTCTTATTATCAAATCTTTACCCAACCTCATACAAATGTAATGAACCCAACATTTCTATGGTACAATGTAAAGAGATAAAAACAGTCAACAAATCTTTCCACTACAAACTTCTCTTCTCTTCAAGCTCAAAGCATACATGTAACTTGTCTCTGCTTCTGTTTCCATGGTTACGGTTGTATTTAGAATGGATCGTTGAAGGTGTAATACTTGTGCTCTTTGGCTCTGGAGATAAATAAATAACACAGAGTTCTAAATGTCATGGAAATACCCACTTTTATATTAACATGACAAACAAATCTGGGTCTGGCAAAAATGCAACTAACAAATTTGCCACCAATGAACATGCAGTATAACGTTTGAACAATTTGAGGACAGCTGGAAATATTTATGAAGATTCTTCAAATAATACGAAACATAACAGAACCTTTTTTTAAAGGTTGTGATTCTAATTTTGAGGTAATTTCCTCATAGAGTTCAACCTTATTATTTGATATATTCACTTCTTTGACGGTGAAATGAAGGTCTATTATGTTACACAAGCGTTAAAGCAAGGTATTTTAAAACATCAAAACAATGTGTCCTAACTAAGTACAGACTCGAATTTAGAAACATGAAATCGGTCGAAATCGAAATAGGTGCACGGGCCAATATAGAAATTGTCATCAAAATCGTGTCTGTTAAATTGTTCGTCATTGTTATTATAGATTTCAAGCGCTACCTAGTTCATATTGTTGAATGCAAGGTAGATGTTTCATTTGTAGCGACTTTTAAAATTTAAAACATTTTACCTGTTAGGGATAACTTCTGAATTATAAATAATGTGCCATAGTTTAACAAAAGTTAAATGCTAATTCTTATTTACAGACAACACTCATACTTACATGGGTTCATTATTCAGTCTATAATCTTTGTTCACTGCTAACAACATCTGCATTTCCTCTTCACTCAAATCAAAGTCATACACCTGTAGGTAATGAAAACAACAAATTATGAGCCTCAAACAAATTCAATTAATATGAACATGCTCATTAAATGGAACAACACTTTGAGAGTCAGTTAATAACATAAGTACGATAAATACATACTGTTACTGCAATACTTTCTTTGGCAGGCTTGTAATTCTTTGGGTGTCAAATATCTAATGCCAAATGTTAATACAACAAAAAGCTGCAGCTTAACGTGTCATAAGTTAACATTCCTTGATACTCGACTCCTTCTATTTCACTATTTTCCTTTCATATATAACAAGAGTTCTAGGAGTGAATTTGAAACTGTGTGCCTTTCATTGCCATCATCCATTGTTTTTGTCTGCAGGATGTTTTAGACAGTATACTGCAGTCACAGCATCATCACAATCTGCCTTTCTCTCAGATTCATAAATAGATCTAGGCTCATTAACCAATAACTAGGAACATATCAAATTAAAACTTGAAGCTATATTTTGTTTACCGAAAAGTTTTCCTGAATCCTGTGCGGCTTCACACTTTTAGGGATTACACATAGTCCCCTTTGCAGGAGGAATCGTATCGACACTTGAGCAGGGGTCTTATTCTTGGCTTTGGCGATTTCCAGTAAGGTTGGTTCCATTAAACAAGGTGTATCCGGCTCACTGAAACGGGAACCAAATATAGAAAGTAATTCTCAGGGTTAGGGTTATATGAACTCATTATTGAATATAGAATTAAAATTAGTACAGTGACATGTACTTTTTTAGCTTTTTTAGATTAAAAATATGTTGATCTTTTCTCATAAGGAAAATAACAACTTCCTATCGAAATTTGTAAAAATGTACACAATTGACAACATTTTTTGCTCAAATTCAAGAACAAAACATTCAAAAAAAAAAATCTTCAACTAGTTTAGCACATTTTGTTAGATCTTTTGGTACATCTTATACATACACAAAACTAACAGACCTAACCTGTTTAGTGTTTTGTTACAACTTTAGGACTTGACAAATAAAGTCAAAATTCTTGGCAAAGGTGGGTGTGTTCAACATCATTTTTCAATGAGCATGGTGACCTATTGTTTT
>ENA-OREC01001656-OREC01001656.1-marine-metagenome-genome-assembly--contig:-NODE-1656-length-11525-cov-14.681167_pt1 | contig 11525 bp, 7 predicted proteins | sample MGYA00248626_ERZ508543 | MGnify/ENA primary metagenome ERZ508543 (study PRJEB26211, sample SAMN05518279) | marine metagenome | isolation source: Puget Sound, Washington, USA | host: Bankia setacea... | reverse complement strand
CTACAGAATAAATTACATCAACCAATACATTACAAATAGGTGTTACGTGTGTATACAATGGACACGTGTTCTATACTCTGTTGTAATAACATGACAATCTAATCCACCTATTTAAAAATTCAGTAGACTGTGCAATGAATTCACAAGTCTGTGGTCAATGTTCCCATACAATAACCTGGATAAACAAACTTATTGATAATCATAATACATGTTTACTGCTGCATGTAAGCTTATAATTCATACCAAGCACTATCACACTTTCTGTTATGTGATATTTTAATCTCCAGTGTTATGCCCCAAAGATCAGAGGGAGGGAGCACATATGTTCAGTGTATACAAAAACAGTGTCAACATCCATGTACAAATGTAATAAAGTAATTGTTTGACATCAGCACTTTAATTCAGAACGTTAATTCAAATGATGTTTACTTTGAAACTAGGTGTCAAGATAATCTGCTGAACTGATTAGGTACTGGTGCATCTCTTTTAATCTGGTGTTTAAATCAATTCAAGTGAGTGGCCATTATCCATTGTTGTTGTCCACTTCATAAATTATCTAATGTAGAAATTGTGAACACATCTGCGGGCCAATACAGAGGATCATTTATAACATGTGTTAGTGAAGAACTTTGTCATATCACAAAAGATTCTCATCGTCATATGGTGGTTAGGGACCAACATCGCTACATCATTCCTGGTTTCCCTTTCATTAACAATACTCATTCCAATTTGTCATCTTTTTTTCAAACAGTAGTTTTTGGGGAATTTAAGGATTTATTGATCTTTCCATGTATTCTGTGCCAAACTAAAAGCTGCATGTGTGATTGTGTCATCTGCCTGTGAGAGTTTGAATACGTGTTTGTAAATGTCTTATTTCTTTCTGGTTTGCAACAGCTTTAGGCCCCTTATTTTGTTTGCGTTTGCTCAGCAGATGGAAAGGGAAAGCTTTGTTTAAGGTACATCATGACCAGTTGTTGTATTTTGTTGTTCACAGATTTGGTACCCTTGTGTATTGCTATTTAAGACAAGGTGATGTTTTTTATTTGCTCAAGAACTCTCACATTTATTGTTTTTTTTAGGGTTAGTAACAGATAAAAAAAGATAGCATGTAATGAAAGAATCAAAGGAATTAAGAATGCTTAATAATGGTGCTTCCCTTCTTGTGGCTCTTGTCTGAAAATGGCTTACATAGATCTATACATCTCAAGAATATCACTTTTAGTTATGTTGTTTAAGAGTTATGTTGTTACTTCTTAAATTTACACTCCAAACCTAGACACAACATGACAACATAAACAATTTGTTTGTTCTAATATCTCTAATGGATTATGTTCTCAGAAAAAATGCATGCATGTTGGATTACAAAGACAAAAAAAGTGAATTTTACCCCTCTTCACGTAAATATCACATCTAGCTATGTGAACAATTGGTAATTATTATACATGTTTGAAATGTAGTGTTTGCTCTATTTCTAAATGTACATGTATATTGTTCCATTAGTTGTTTTGAAAAATATAATTGATTATAAAAATGGAGAATATAGGATTTTGGTTATTATTTTCTGATCTCATTGAATTAAGTATCTGTAGATATGATGAAGGAGTGAGCTCAATACTGTTCCTCTGACTTTCCCTCCTCAAGAAATAACAGTAATTCTCTACCCTAAAATCTCTAGTTTCTCATTCTGCCCTCTTTGGAGGAATTGAAATATCATTGATTTGTTTACTGTTAATATTTACTTAATATAAGTTCAAGTCTTAATGTGCAATAGCTTTGTAATCCTGTATCATTCGCTGTGTTTTGAAAGAGCACTTAATAATGTTTTAATTCAGACTTCCTTCGTTCACTTGTACATTATGTTCAAAAGTGTTGAACAGACATGTCATTGATGTACACGTGTATGGTAAAACTGTTAGGATGTGTGAACACCATGTCATCTACTGCAGTTTGTAAAAGCTTGCTCGTGAAAAAGATGTCATGTGTGTGGAAGAGGAAGATTTAAGTAACAACCCTAAAGACTGTCAGTATGAAGGGTGATATTTGTGAATAAAGGTGAATTTGTATATATTTACCTCTTATGGTTAATACTATAGGTAAATAGCGAGTATAGAGCCTTGACATTTGGTCTATTCCAAACATAGACAGTGTTATAGGGTACTCCTGTGTGTAGACAATGGTAGTTTTCTGTTAATATTCAGTGTTTTCAACTGGGTTTAACACTTGTCCCCCCTATTTCAAAGTAGAGTCTAAAATTACACGTGACTTTGCGGCTCAATGCTCGATGTTTACCTATAGTATTTCTACCGGTAAAAGAGTATGTTTTACAGATACAGTCAGGTGAAACTTCAGACATTGTTTGGTCACTCATGTTTTCATTTTTATTTTAGGGGTGTCAATAAAGAAAGGCAAATCATTCAACAGGACATGGTTTGACTTACTGTGTTCAAATGTCTCAAGCTGTCTTAAAGAGTACCAAACACTCAATTACTTTAACTCAATGTATTGTAACATGTAGAAAATACATCGGGTGAAAGCATAAACTTGAAAGTATATATACTGGGAAGGTGTTTTTTATCTTAACATTTCTTTATGGTAGAGGAAGAGAGTATTTTGACAAGTTATGTTAGTAAATGAAAAAACAATATATTTGTCATTCAGCAATGTTGAGGAACAGGTCAGTGCTAATTAACTGTAAATTGTTTGAAAGATGCTTGTTTTTATATTTGTCTTAAACAGAACTTTGTCACTAACATTTTGTCCTGTAGTAGCTTACTTTTATAAAAGCAACTTAGTAGATTGTGTTGTTAATATCATTTACAAGTATTGATTGTTTTTAATTTGTATGTTATTTTATCATCAGTAAATATTCATTCCATACCATTTGGTCTTTGTTTTCTTTTGCTTGTTCTGACCATATGGTTTTGAACTACATGACAAACGAATTGTTTAAATGAAAAGTTCATGTACATGTGCAAGTATTTCTGAATAACTTGATCATAAATTTTACACCACAAGCTAGTAATTTGCAAATATTCCAAGTCCAGCAAAGGCCCATACAATTGAATAATGTTATTCAGAGCTACCCCTACTTCTTTAAAGGTTGTGATTCTAATTTAGAGGTAAATATTTTTCAAACATTTTACCCCAAAATGAGAATCACAACCTTGAAGGTGTACACATTAGTTTCATTTTTCACAAGGTTATGATTTTCACCGTTTGGCTGTACAAATACTGGATTTAGTTCTGTTGGTAAAAGTTTGTGTCTACAAATGTTCCTTTAGATATGAATGACATGTTTTGTGAGTCCGGACCTAGGTGTTCCCGAGTTATATCAGTGAAACCTTGTTTACAGAAGCCTTGCTGGATCCCCTATTTCCTTATTCTAGCAGGTAAACTAAAGTGTACTACATTGTATATGTACTTTCAGGACTGAGCTTGTATCATCAAAAACACCAGATATGCTTTTATTTAAATTACTTATGTATGATGCATACGGTAAAATCATTATTTTATATTGGGCATTTATTTTCATTGGTCGTCTGAACCATGTATTCTAATGTCAATGAAAATTAACCAAAATAATATGTAAAACGTTTGACAAAATCTGGAAGTTTATACATTGTCTAAAAAATTACCTTTTTCTGGACCCGCCTCAATATCTCACCTAAAAAACAAATAATACCTCAACATCTCATGATCTGAGTGTAATAAAAAAAAATACACAATTGTACTAGTAAAGGACAACCCCAGAAACTGGTATTTTCAATGTTTATTTTCTCCAAAAATGGCACACAAACAATATATAGATATATAACAATATTAAAAATGTGATAAATGTATTCACCAACTTGAATAATACATGTACATGTATACAAGCACTGTACAAATGTAGTATAGTAAGAGCATGTTCCTTACATATAATAACAGAGAAACCTACATGTAATTACTGGTAGTTGTTTTTAAAAAATCAGAGAACAAAATATACACACTGATCACCTTTGCAACAAGTATATATTTAGAACAATTTGGCTTAAACAACTTTTATAATAACATAACTGTAACAACAAGAGCTTTAGTCTAGTTCAGATATCTCAAACCTCCATTTGACATTCTGCAATAGTAGACGTTAAGTGAGGTCATTACAAATTATCGACCTGAGCAAAGTGATATATAACGAGGTGCAGAAGTTGAAATCTTTCTAACATCTAATTATGACCTAAATATTTGTTTATCGTATTTTCTCTTTCATTTCTTCTTATTTTCTAGGTTAGATGCCATCAAAATTCTTTTTAATACTTGAAGTAATATTGCATGCAGTGATTTTCAATTGGTCAATAATGTGTTTTATCAGAAAACATGTGACATTTAGTTGACAAATTTAACATTATATAACCAATTTATTTATAGATAATAACGGTAAAGTTTAATCTTAATAGTATACAACATGCATTACCAACCAAACACAAAACAGTTCATTGAAAAGAAGGTATACACATCTCTATTATTATACCAATATATTTGCTTCATATTCCAAAAAACTAACAAATAAAAAATATATTAATTACACATACTGGTACATATCTAGGGATTGAACAGAAAACTGTAGGAGCTGCCTTCTTATTCCATAAACAGTTCAACAGTTTTCCGTTAAACCCATGCTATATGATTGAACATTACATGATTAAATATGTGACATTAACATAGGCTTTCTCTGAAATATTTATCACATAAGTGCATGTAAACAATGTTATATTATTTTTTTAGAGACAGTTGTAAGAGCAGACATTATTGTCATACAACATTCAGTTGAATTCTGGGCCAACATTAACTATTTACTCAACTGTTACAGGTTATTCTGTTATGTCAATGCTTGTTCTCAATGCTAGTTATTAATGTCTGCAATAAAGGAGTGGTAGGGCTCAGTGGTTAACGTATCTGCCAAGTAATCATTGGATGCCTGTAAGGCTGCAGTTCAAATCTCAACATTGCTCAGTACAGTCCCAGGAATGGACTTGAGTGTTATTAATAAAGCTGATTTTCTGCTTTAACAATCAAACTTAAATTTAGTATAAAACAAGTGATTTCAATCATGTTGTATTCCTTTAAATTCTAAGAATATAAATCATTTACACAAGATGGCATCTGACTCCATTTGTGTCTCGACCCTGTTGTGTATGCAGTCATTGTCTCATCACTCATTGTGAAAATACATGTACTCAATTAAAGTTGTAAGGCTATACTTTCTTTATTGATTATTTAGTGTCTTTCTTCTCAAACAGAATACAAACTTGTAACAACAGGGTAAGACTAAGTAATTATACACTGTATCTTGACTGGTGACAATATATTTATAAAACCAAATCAATGCGTATGTGCAGTCCTTTTCCAGGGGTAAATGCAAAAGGGTTCTATTTGCTTATTTCTTCAATAGCATTTAGAACTCTTTTGCTTTCACACACCGTTATACCTATCTGATAAAAGCAGTACAGGTATAATGTGAACTTTGGCATACATGTACAACAGGGATAAATGATAAAACATGTTAAAAATGTCCTTAAATGTGGATCCTGAGACCACTGATTGACCTTCATTAAAACCTTAATCAATGATAATACATGTATACTATAAATGTTCAGTTTGATCAGTTAATAATATGGTGCTCTTTTTAAACAAAGTTGAACCATTGAAAACCATGTCCTGCATCAATAAACAACATAACTTCACTGATAATTATAATATTGACGAAATAATTCAATCTCCATTAAAAACAGGGCATGTGTGAACTCTAATTATGAAAGTCAACTGTTATCACAACAAATACAGAAGTTATAAGCTGTGATAAATAGAAGGAATAGGAGTCCATGATTTATTGATTCACAGGTTTAACCCTAACACTAACTCTATTACAGTGAAACTCCCCTAACAACACCATCCTCGGGGCAAAAATAATGTGGTCTAAATAGCGAGGCGGTCTTTATAGTGTAAGGCAAATACACTGAATTAAGATTCCGGGATCTAAAATAGGTGGTCCTAATACCAGACCTTTCTTAATATTGAGTGGTATTAATCAACTTTATTGTAATTTCTTTAAGTGTAAATATTGTATGAGAACATTGACCAGATAGTCCTGAATAAATTACATGGACCAATGCATTACAAAATAGGTGTTACATGTGTATACAATGGACACGTGTTCAATACTCTGTTGTAATAACACGACTGTCTCCCATGACAGTTCCCGTGATTGATGTACGAGCCTGTAGTTCTTTCGGCAAACGGGCGAACCAGAAAGGGGTACACCCATACCCCCTCTGGTTTTCTAAACGGATTTACACGATTTGGAAAAATGACTCATGAGGACTTCCAAAAACCGTAACACTTTCATTCCTGAACTCTAATCCACCTTTTCCACAATTCATCAGTCCATGTAATGTATTCACGAGTGTTCGGTCAATGTTTGTATACAATAGCAACCCTGATCATTACAACAACACATGAACATACAAGTCACTGATATCACACAACTTGGATACAAACTCCTGAATCTGGATTATGGAATACTGTGAACTGTTTGCGGCCATGATCAGTAAAACTTCTTCCTTGTGGCTGTAAATCTCTCCATGTACTAAAATAATAAATGCACATACATGAACATCAGTGCAACACTAACCTACAATAGTCAGTGCCAAAATGAAGACTCTCATGCAACTGCAAAACAAGGAAATTAGTTGTACATGTAGCAGAATAGTGCATGGACAAGTTCACATTGCTCTACCTACTTATGCCTGGGCTTCATCCCCAACACGACAGTCGGTAAAATGATGAGTCAAGGTATTCTCTCTCTCATCTCCTTAGTTGGGTTATACTTTGTTAAGGTGGTGCAACTTATTTCATAATTGTTGAGGAGTTTATTTGTGAAGCAACCTTGTTAAATTCTGTGACTTGAGATATTTGAAGGAGTATTAACAAGTAAATTTAGAGAAAATTCATATCCCCCGCCGAAATAACAACTCGAATGACAAAATATAGTATTCATAAGTTTTTACTGTCTGCAACCTGTTTATTTTTGTCTGTATGGGGTTTAACGCCATTATTAGCAATGGCATTTTTAGGCCATTTCAAAGGTAGTCAGTCTTTTAAGGATCTACCTGGGTGCCATAACCAGTGCTTTCCTCAGATCTTTGCAAGCAACTGACAGCTTTCCCACTTGGTCAGTGGTGGGAGGCAAGTGACTTCACAATGCGCCTTTGGTCAACTTTCCGTAGTCCATAGCCGGCCGGCTGGACAGACGGACAGACAACACCAAAATATTCCCCTTCAAAATCTTTGACAGGGGATAATAAAATCTGAAAATCCATTACCAAGATGCGTCCGGACAGAAAGTTTATCTGTCTACTATGTATATTTGAAAGTAACAAAGGGCCATAACTCTATTTCAAGTTGGTGCAATGCAATGAAACTTGGTGTGAGCTGTCGTCATATGCAAGTTCATATTCTGTGACAGACTTACGGAAAGGCTTCGTACGGACGGACAACGCCAAAACAATATCCCCCTGAAAACTTTCGGCGGGGGATAAAAATAACTTTTCACTAATTGGATAATAAACAATATCAAGTAAAGGTAACGCTGAAATTGATGTAGATGGATTTTTAAAAATGTAAGTAGTAGTGACTGGCTTTAAACTACAGCTCTAGATGGTCACAATTGTACCAGTGTAAGTAAAAGTGAGTTTCTATCAGGTAATGGAGAGATTTGTCAAATTATATAGGAAAGGGTTAATATCTCAACTAAATATCAAGCCCTAAGGGTTTACAATCTTACCTCATCATATCCATCTAAGTTATTGAACTTCTTCATATCAAATACATTGCCTTCCACTGCCAGCAGGGCTATTGGTGACTCCTTCATTATCTTTGGCGTAAGTGCTGTAATCTCAAGACAATTTTCTTCAAGACGTAACACTTTTAGTCTTGGCCATTGTGAGATGCTCTCTGGTAGAGTAGATATCTAGAAATGAGTAAAACATTCTGTTTACATTAAGCTATATACTAAGTTCATGTATACTTTCTTTTAGCGCAAAGACCTCTTTTCACTTAGACGTCTTGCTAATAGCATTATACTTTATAGACCAAACGGAACAGTGGCACATTTGTCCACAATTACTGATTGATGGAATTTTTTACTGTAGTTTAGTACTGACACTTTTCATGTTCATGTACAATTACAATTAAGTTTGGAATGAATACATATGACAGACTCAGACAATTACTGTATATCAAAGCTAGAGCAAATACTGAATCTGGAAAATGAAAGCTAAAATGATTTCAATTTGGATGGAATTTCTTTTGCATATGTTTTGCCATGATTACAACATTTACATTTACCGGTAGGTACAACTAGAATTGTGAGTCAAATCACAAAAGGATACCTCCAGTCTCGCACTGTTAAATTAAGTAAGTTCAATTATCTCCCTTGAAAAAGTTTGTGCAGGGACAATCCTCCTTCAAGCACATCTTAATGCTATAAAGTGACACAGTGGTTTTATCAGTATTGGTTCATCCATTAAGGAAAAGGAGCATTTACAAGCGGCTGCATGGCGCAGTGGGTAGCAGTTATCGGTCAGTTGTTGGTTTGAACCTTGTCAAAGGCTCCCACTGTTTCCTTAAGCAAGAAACTGTACCCTCATTTTTTTGGTACTGGTTGGTTTCACGTACGGATACCAGCGTGATTTCACAATCAAACTAAACTAAATTGAGGGAATTACTTAAATGTCAAATAAGCCAAACCCCTTGTTAAATAGCAACAAAATCAAAACTCCCAATCAGACATAAATGGACAGACGGACGGACAGGGTGATTCCTATGTACCTCATCAAAACTTTTATCGTGGGGGGTACAATAACAGTAGACTAACCTATATTTACAGTCAGACTGATGGTCGTTTCAGATTATCTCCTTTCATTTAGTTGTAGGGGTGTAATATGAAAGAACCAAACTCCGACTAACCTGATTTTGGTTGAGATTAAGTTCTATAGCTTGACAAACTGCACTGCTAGGAATCATAGTTATTCTGTTCCGTGATAAATTCACTGCATCCAAGCTTTTTAGTCCGCACAATTCCATTGGGAATGTTTTTAATCCATTTCCACTTAAGTTCACAATGCGTAGATTTCCTAGATTAGCTATAGTAGGGGGTAAAGATGTGAGTATGTTATTTTCCAACATTAATGTTTCAAGTTTCTTTAAATTTCCAATCTCCTTCGGTAATGCTCCTGAAAAAAAAAAAACATTTAAAAGTCAAACAAACTGTAGGAATGAAAGAATAAACATGATATAAGAGATGGTTTACAGTATTGTGAAATACCAAGAATTGTATTCAGTTTATATATCTAGCATTCATGTTTTTAGTCTGCATTTCCATGTACAAAGTCTCTTGGTTGTATACTTTTCATGAGTGTTTCATCAAAAGCCAGTTTGTGGTTATAGAGAACAAGAGAAGATGTTATAAATGATAAATTGTATTTAATATGTTCTAATGACATTGCTGCAATTACTACATGTATACATAAATATTATCTTTTAATCACACCATGCCTGAAATATATCTATCCTTCTTTTTGTTGTAAAGCTTCCCATTTAGTTCCATTGAAATTAAGTCGAAAGTAGTTTAGAAGAAGAGTGGTCACCAAAACCTGTTGTAGTTTAACAGAAATAAAGACACAACTTCATATTATCGCACTCTGCTTTGTTTATTTAAATGATTTACCAAACCAAACAAACCTATCCTGTTGCTACTCAGATTCACCGTCTTCAGCTGGGAGAAAGACCCCAATATTTGTGGTACAACTTCTAGTTTATTATCTGAGAAATCCACAGTACGAAGATTTCTTTCTAGCCTCTGAAGGTTTTCCGGAAACTAAAAAACAACAATTTTTGTTATCACAGATATGTAAGTGACTTGTACAATGATTCAGGTGGACTGAGATTTTCTACATTCATTAAACACAGATCTTTGTACTCTAATCTGCTAACTTTACAAACCAATGTTTTAACACTGTTTGCCTTGCTGCCATTCTTTAGTAGCCCTACATTACATGTGGCGGAGCTGTTCCACTTAGTGAGACTATGTGAACCACGCATACAATTGGCTCACTCTTGTTTGTTTACTTTGGAATAGCTACAAAAACTTCCATATCACTCAAAAGTATCCTCAAGAGTATCCGCTCTTTCTGGTATTTCATTGTTTAGCGCGGCTTCTCTCTGAAAGCTAGCAGTTGCTTCAAGTATAACAATATTTTGGATGTGCAAACAAAATCATTATACTCAATATAAAAGTGGAAGACTTTGAAACATAGTTGTCAAGCAGACGGTTACTTCTATGCATTAATTAACTTCCTGAATGGAAAGAATTTAAATGTGTTAAGTACGGCATTGCGCTTAAATAAGTGTACATGTACAGTATGTCCTGTAGGGCTCTAAAGTCACGTGAGAAAAAAGATCTTATGCTTGTTGTCATTTACAGTCCACACAGCGCGGATTTTATCTTGCACGGATAATCGCGGGGGACATACAGCCCTATAATGGTTTATAGATGATGCTCCTGACAAATACATCATGGGGACGCTGTGTCTATTGTCTATTGTCAGTAAATATGTGTCAGTTAGTCTATTGTTGGTCAATAAACGAAGTGTCAGTTGCTCTTTGTTTGTCAGTTTAAAATAGACTTGTTTTTCGCACCTTTGCACGATGACACTGAGCAGTTTGTCAAATTTAATCACTACACGCTTGGGCTGCATGAAAGCATGGGTCGCATGTAACTCGCTAGACTGGGTTACATGTTTGCCTCTCCACTTCACACTTCCGTATATTGTATATCTAGAATCACGGACCCGTCAAGTTGTTAACATACATGTACATTATGGCGTCCATGGTGAAATGTACATTGGAATCGCCAGTCGTTTGATTGATTTGTCACTTTGTTGCATTATTTGTTCTTAAATACAAAAGATTAGGGTTTTGGTTGCCAACGTATAAACTTTTATGAAACTCGTTCCAGACACGTTATAAAACTCACTTAGTCGCTAGAGACTCGCTTAATAACATTCCTTAAACTCGTAAAAACTCGTATACATGTTTACATTAAGTGAAAACTCATGTAAGATCCTGTTTATACATGTATGAATATGTATAATTCAAGTATGTTCATTATTCTTTTTTTAAATTGTATCATGTATCTGATAATTTTCTAAAACACCATCGCCTGAGAAAGGTTTTACCAAAGCTTGTATTATTCTATATGTGGTAAACATCTTCACCCTAAGTGGTACACATAGTATCGGTAGTGAAACACGTTGTCTGTAGTTCTTTTATAGGACCAGATTCTATATATCCTCGTCTAGTAGGTTTTCGACGGATTACGCTATTTTTGAGTGATTGACCTATTAAAACTAAAGCTATATTTCAAAATACCTAGACAATTTTAACCTGCTATGCAACCTTTATCGTTGTCATTTGCTTAAATCTTC
>ENA-OREC01001655-OREC01001655.1-marine-metagenome-genome-assembly--contig:-NODE-1655-length-11526-cov-12.581448_pt1 | contig 11526 bp, 7 predicted proteins | sample MGYA00248626_ERZ508543 | MGnify/ENA primary metagenome ERZ508543 (study PRJEB26211, sample SAMN05518279) | marine metagenome | isolation source: Puget Sound, Washington, USA | host: Bankia setacea... | reverse complement strand
ACAATCCGGGACATTGTTAAAGATACGTTTCTCTTCACAATCCGGGACTGTGTTATAGATTCGCTTCCTTCACAATCCGGGACATTGTTATAGATACGTCTCATTCACAATCCGGGACATTGTTATAGATACGTTTCTCTTCACAATCCGGGACAGTATTATAGTTTTAGTAAGAGAGTTTAGAGAATACACCAACATGAGAGAGATCGGTTTTGGGGGAAAGAATTTCAAATATTTCCAAAAGTTAAGCATGTTTATTGGTTTAAAACATAAGGCAGTCACTCAGCAACGTTTGAAATCTAAATGAAACTTACAAGTAACTATAAAACATGAATTCGATGACACTGCGTGCAATTAAGAGGTTGTTTACGTTGTAATTAAGTAGAGAAGTTGCATTCCATGGTGGCGTCAATTTGTATGAGTTCTAGAAAGATCAACTCAACTTTTGCAAACATATGTCTCGAGAATTGTAAACGCATTTGGATCAAAGTCAAAGACCAAGATTTTAATAGTACATTTCGATAGGGGTTTACTCCAAAATATAAATGTGTATTATGTTTAAAACTGCAACACGTGACACTATACCAACCATCAATATACAGCAAAAACAAAGTCAATGATTAGAATATATCTTTGGGAGTATTTATATAGTTTATTGTCAAGTGGGCAGTGTGATTTCTTTGGTTGATTTTGGGTTGTATACAAATAGTGATAAAATGTACGAAAACATGGAATCAAGATTTGCCGCAATCGGAACTTCTCGGTCGAGTCGGCGATATTTGCTTGATTCGGCGGGATTGCCCGAGGAGTTCCGATTGAGGCACACATTGTGATTGAATGGCTGAATGAATGTTTGAATGATGTTTGCATTATCTGAACATTATTAGACATACCACGTGATCTTTTTTTCTTGTGATACACTTTCAATTTCCATGCACTTTGAACGCTAGGTTCTAGTTCTATGCAAGATGTTGATGTTGTAACTTCATTGGCGTATCTTGCGTACATTTTAAAGACATAGCTTTACTGAAAGAGAGTGAGTTTCTGTCGATGTTGAAGCAATACTATTACACTAGAATATCCATTTGAAATATCTGCACTGTTACTGATATTTATAGTATTTAAGTTATAATAAATACATTTTCACACATTTCTACTCGATTTTTGTTATCTAACTAAAATTATGATCTTACTGTATTTCCGACTTGATTTGGAAATAAGAACATTTAAAAGAACCGATATACATGGCACATGTTAAAGGAGTATCAAGCTTGTTTCGATGGTTCCATTTCTCTTAACGTGAACGTAATGGTCATTGACTTAAATCAAAACTTGTGTCTTTCCTGGAAGTTGAAGTTTAGTACAAATACCCTTAAAGGTTGCTTATCGATTTTTTTCTTTCGGTTACAGTATACTTTCAGTTGAACAATCGAGAAATAATTAAATGAAAAACGTTATCAGACGCCAAATGCTGTCGAAATAATATGTTGATTGACGAAGATTGAAATCACTTATACAAACTGCTTCGAGTTTTTCGTACAGATATCGGCATCACTCGGTGTGTGAAGGGTAAATAAAGTTGTTATTACGGAGAACTATGAGCCAATCAGAGACCAGCGTTTGAACTCGGTATTCATCGGTATGCTATCATTTATAGTGTTAATTCTTTCTGTTTGTATAGACTTCCATTCGGTGTAAGTTATATTGTAATGACTGACAATCGATGAGGGAAATAAAGAATTCTAATACATATTACTTTATAGACAGGAGCTTGAAACCAATAACCATGGCGACTTGGAAGATACATCTTAGAGATCACGTGTCATGCTGATCTCCCGTACTGAGTTGTCGTACCTTGTACTCTCTAGGGAGATCACTACGTAGGAGATGGGTATCATGAGTGTTCAAGGAGATCCGATCAGTTATAAGTTTATTCAGACCTGTGAAATACATGTATGACAATTAGATCGGTCTTGTTTGATATATAGATATATATGCGCTTCAGACTGCTAGACTGTTCATTGCACAATGTGTATAGACCTGTGTAGATCGTATATCATCCCAATGTGCGTTATATGAGAGTGTTTTCTCGTCAGACATTGGTACAAGACGTGTATGGTGAATAGAGAGAACGTGTGAGATGTGAGCTTTTAGAGAACAAGAGACGAAACAAAGGATATGATAAACAAATAGAACGAATGTTATGTAGAAGCTTTATACAATTGATATTCTATAGTTATATGCACATTTACTTGTAAAATTTGCACATGCATTATTTGTATGATAAATATATGTACATTTATGTTATTTAGTATCATTTATAAATTATGTACACGACATCAAATAAATTTGTTTGACACTTACGCTCAGTTGTTGTAGTTTGTTCTATAGAAGAATAGATTTAATACAACTCTTTTTAGTAGCTCAAACTTACATACTACATATCTACAGTTTAACACATGTACACGAGTAAATCAACCCTATATTTACTTGGCCAACTCATGTACACACTGACGCTAGCACATAATATAGCACGGTCCTTTAAGTGATAAAGTTTCAATACTGTTTTAAAACTACAAGGAGATTCTCAGAACAACACACACTTCCTGAACGTATAGATATACACTCTTTGAAAACAGTTTAACTGAAGATCTAACTCGTTGGCTGCGTAAATATATATCTAAGATGTTTGTTAACAAGCCATGCTTTGGACCGTGTTCATGTGAAGTTGTAGGGTAGAATAATTTGTATTTTCTTCCTCTCACGAAAGTTATATCGTAAACTGATAGCGTTCCTACAAAAAAACCATGACAAAACATTGACAACGCTGTCGTTTTTGCACCAGACGAGAGTTTCCAGTTTGTTACAATCGAAGGGAAAGCACTCTTACAACCATGATATGTAGTATACTTATAGTTACCATTACACCGGTATATAATCAAACACTGTAGACAGCAGATAGGGCCGTCATGTTCACACGTGTAAACGGAACCGTTTCGATTAGTACCAATACACATTTACACAATCACTATCCGCGTACAGGATCTATTTTTAATACATGATGTATAATGACGTAAGCACACAACTCTTTAGATTTCTCATTAATAAATGTTATTAAATCGAGTAGGAGATGGTTAAATATTTGAATCATACACTGGAAGCATTATGGTTACCGATAATTTTTGGAAAAAATGATGGTTTTCGGCGACCTTTCGGCTACAGATGTGTTCGCAACTCATCATTTTGATTTATTTCATTAACTATTAATTGTCAAACATTATAAATAATTCTTTGGCGAGTAAGTAAACTATTCTACCGATGTATGGAGTTTGATCCAACAAAATACACTGCATGTCTACGTTCATTTCCATGTCTTTTCTTTGTAAATACACATAGAACAATTATTTAAACAAATGGTCGTTGAATACACATACAGATTTAGCTTGTATCTTATTATGTTATCACAAAGAAAAATGCTTGATTCTTTCGGCGATCAAAACCTCATTTTCCCGACCTAAATACACGTGATCGAAAAGATCGAAATTATCACTGCGATCGTTACACACCCTTGAAACTTTGGATATTACTATTGTAACGACTGTGATAGTTTCTTAACAGGAGTTTAACTTATTACTATAAAGCTTTCGATTTTGTGAATGGTGACGTCGCGAAAACATGTGACAAATCGCAAACATCAAATACAACAGAGCGGCTGCATCGACACTGTCGACTGAGGCCAGTGGCACCTGAAGCATGTGTTAAAGGATTAGACTAGTGAAGAAATAGCATATCATTTGTGTAGGTCAAATTGAATATAAAATATATTTTACAAACATTCAATGTATATATACGTGACTTACAACCGTAACATGTCCCACATGTTTACCTTTTTATGAAATTATGACCAGAAAGACATGCAGTAAGTTAAGATGATGGTATTATGGGCCCAACCACGCACATATTTCAAGATCAATTAATGCTGTTTCGGCACTTTATAATTGTTAATTGGCGTATGCATACCAGTTACGTGTAAACGGTATCGTTTCAGTTAGCTCTAATCGTGTACACGTTTACACAAATCTGTAAACGTGACGGCCTTAAAAGCAGGTGGATTTAAAAATATGTAACGTCTTTTATTGTAAGTGTATGTGACTACACTGTGATTGATCGATATATAAATCATACACACGCATTCACTTCTTCATGTTATAACATTTTCTAACCGGTCAAACACATATGAGTTACCTTCAAACATTGAAATATTCAAATAGAAATTCATGATACTTGTGTATGTTATGGTTTAGACATTATTGTCACAAGTTGTATAGAACACGTTTCCATTGTATACATATGTAACACCTATTTTGTAATGCATTGGTCCATGTAAATTATTGGTGAGTATCTGGTCAATGTTCTCCTACACTATGTATTTGTTATTTGTCGTTGAATGTTCGTTGTATTTGGACACTATATATGATGTACATTACGAGTGATTGGTAAGCCTTCGGTAGGCTCGCTATCTTGTTGTTTTGTCGAAGCTATTTTAAAATGATATGCTTTTGAATTGTTCTATACCTGTCACCCTTAATAACTAAAACAAATAAATGATCTCGTATACATGTACGCACACATGTAATAAATTTAAATAACATAGATATGAAGTGCTTGCTTTGTCCAATCGGTCTTGAACTGGCGGTTGCCAATGTAGATGCGTACCGAAACCGATAGTACATTTCCAAATTACATCTCATGATTTTGAACAAAAATTCAGCTTGTTGTGCAATCTGAATTCTCACCGATAAGCGTGTCGCCCGCTATTCAGTATTTACTTTCAGTTTCGGATTTTTTCAAAGGAAGCGGTATCATTTATCTTGATTATTTTATTACAAGGGCCGTCACGTTTGTAACACGGTGTGTAAATGTGTGAATGCTTATTATTATACCAAATATAATGTATCAGCTTTTCCCAAAGTCTTTTTAACACTTATGCCAGTTACGTGTAAACGGTATCGTTTCGGTTAGCTCTAATCGTGTACATGTTTACAAAAATCTGTAAACGAGACGGCCCTACTATTAACATAGTTTATCTAATCTATGGCGACATATTTCTTATCAGTGTTTCTCCTTATTTAAAACGAAAAATCGTTGGCTCTATGTCAACTAGTTATATCTATTTAGATATCTCAGAGCAATTGAAATATCAACATACCCATGAATTAAATTAACATGTCAGAACAACGTAATAATAAACACACTTCGATTGTTTAACAATTAAAACCAGAATTACACTCTCAATAGAAATGTCCGCACGGAACGACACATCTGTATGGGAGATTGATTGATTACATGGTATATGTTCATTGGTTTGATGCTAATTGGCAAATACTGGTTTCCCAAGAGCTATCTGTAGCATGCTGGATGGCCAACGATTGGTTACTTATGAGTTGAGATAAATAGTTCCCAGATAACAGTTTGCAATACGCAAATCCAGTGTACATCTACTGTTATATCGTACGACCGTATTTTGAAAATTCGACTACGCAATAGTGAATGTTGTGAGTATTTTGCTAGATGTTCAACCAGCTCGGAGACATGCACATTTAGGAAACATATGCTTTAGGGTTACACATCCTATTCAGGTATAGACAACTCATACAAACACGCAAAGAGAAACTTGAACTGACGCAGCACAGAAATGATGAGGTAGTGTGGTCGTATAATTACTGAATTCATACCACAGCTGTCTCTTTGAGTCGGTATAACTTTAAGTGTTGCCGTATATACTGATACATGTGACCAACCTGATATAAGTACATGATTGGTTAACTTGCAATTACATTAGCTTTTATTCATACACAAAATACATACCAATGGGTGTTATACAATTATCAGCATTATCATTACAAATAGCTAGAGTCGAAATTGAACAACCAACGCTGTGGTTTAGGTTATAAAAGCAACATGAGTGAAATACAAAGTGCAACAAAATGAAAATAATCTGTCACTATTACTGCTAGAATGGAATGTCTAATTTCATGTACGATACTTAAATTAATGCCAATATAAGTCAACTGTAAGTCATGTACCCTTCCCTAGGTAACTAGTAAACTATTTAGTCAACACTAAAATTGGTCCTGAATTCAGGACTTTCCAGTAACAAGATGCCCGGGCCAAGTGATAAATAAGATAACTTTAAATTTAGGAAAGTACTTGCCTTGATTGTGAAATAGGTCACTGTGCTGATATTGTGTACATACCATTCCAGAACCTAGCACATGAGTGTACCGACCTTGGAGTTTTCTAGAAATATAAAACTGAAAACGAAAGTCCATTTTACTATAAATTGAGCTCGTCATGCGCTCCAAAAGATATAACTCCAAAAGATATAAAAGAGATACGCCCACACAACGACTTATATTCAAACCAGCAGTTTTAACCGATGTATACAGCATTTGTAATTTGTCTTCGTGAAGAAAATACAAAAACGTAAGTAAAATAATTATAATTATTTCATTTTAAATATAGATTTGGTTTATTTTTAATGTTCTATATTTTATGTTATTCATTTTTTTAAGATATTTATTTTCCAAAATTTCAGAATAAATCGGCAGTAGCACACCGTATTTGATTTTCAGTAACATGTTCGTTTGTTTCTGTTGAAGTATTTTGCTTTGATGTTTGACTATACTTTAAGTCAAGTATCTTTCTTTTTTTCATTTGTCAATATTAAACATTATATATCGGAAGCTTCAGGTCACACTGCTGATCCTAAATGTATATATAAATCGAATGGTTGAAACACTGTTTTAGATATGCACTGAATATAACTCTGGAGGAGAACAGATAGCAACACCTATTTAGAACCAATCATTTTTATTGTAAACTCTTTATTTGTTAGCTCGGATGTTTGATGTGTGTTACCAATGCATTGAAGTCGACATTTGTCAAACGCATTTATTCTAGTTTAGGCGTATTTTGTATTCATCGACATAGTTCATTCATATAATAAAAAAGATACGTTTGGCTTATATTTGATATACTATCTTGAACCGTACGTTAAGGCCTTCGTGTAAAAGTAAGTTACACTTCACAGCAGAACTGTTTATACTGCACGCTAACCAGTTGCTTGGTACAACATTTTCCCATCTACATCTAGTTAGTAGAACCTGTAATTCAATTTTCTTTAATGGAAGAAGCTCTTATATTATTTGTTGTGACATTTTGAGTAGAACTGTACTTTACATACATCCAAGCAATATATCTAACTCAAAGAAGGCGTTATTTATTTTATCAGAATATTTTGTATAACCTGTCATTCGTTTTACGAAAAAAATCCAAACGTGTCCTTTTTCCTTGAAAACAGTATTATTAAAGAAACAGTAATTCGTCTGATCAAATCTTTATTAAAGAAACCGGCATTCGTTAGTACAAATCTTTTTAAAGAAACCGTTACTCGTTTGAACAAATCTTTGTTAAAGAAACCGTTATTCGATTGATCAAATCTTTATAAAAGAAACCGTCATTCGTTTGATGAAATCTTTGTTAAAGAAACCGTCATTCGTTTGATCAAATCTTTGTTAAAGAAACCGTCATTCGTTTGATGAAATCTTTATTAAAGAAACCCTCATTCGTTTGAAGAAATCTTTATTAAAGAAAACCTCATTCGTTTGATCAAATCTGTGTTAAAGAAACAGGCATTCGTTTTATCAAATCTTTATTAAAGAAACCGTAATTCGTTTGATTAAATCTTTATTAAAGAAACCATTAATCGTTTGATCAAATCTTTATTCGTTTAATACATATATATATTGTAGAACCCGTTAAGATGGACGGACAAGGACAAACAGGTGGCGGTGGAAACAGGGGAACTGGTAACAGTGCGGATTTGAACAACCATAGTAACCAGTGTAACCCTAACAACTCACAATTCGCGTAAGTAACAGGCGGTTATGAATTGGGCTTTTATTTGATACAGACCTGAGCTGGTACGAGTATGTGTGTAACAGGGTTAATTTTGTTTCATTATTAAAATGGTATTCTCTTTTAAGTGAGACGGTCGCTACCAAAGAGATGAGTATCCGACAATATGTTTTATAATTTAATTTAAGAAACATGCATAAATAAAATGTACATAGGAATCTCTACCAAACATCTGATCATCAAATAATGTAACATTCATTTTCCTATCAATCAGCTTGTTGTTAGTAATTTTCGTCCCTTGTAGAATTTTTATTTCTATTTTTATTTTTACAAGATTCTTTGTTTATCTTCTTTTCAATTTTTGTTCAAAGGGGTTACACTCGTTCGTATTCAGGCACTGGTACAAAACCTGACCTAAACAACCACGGTAACCAGATGAACCCGAACAACTCCAGATTCCAACCCAAACAATGATCCAAGCCACAAGGAAAAGCCACCAAACCTCGGGACCTATTTCGTCAGTGTTGCTAGGACTGTTTTGACGCCTTTGTTTGATATCCTTTTCTACCAATGGTCAAATTTATGGGGAACTTACAGCCTAGAAATAGTGATGACATGGATCCAACGGAGTTTTTGCTAAAAGTCTTCAGTTGTTGTTTTACTTTTCTTTGCCTTTTTTCTTTATAGTATGATTGTGTGTAATAAGTATCCTATAGTGTTTGTTAACTGAACTGATAAACAATTAATTTGGATTATGGACAAGTATGTGAGGTTTTCTTTCCTGGCATACCAGTTTGTTTTGGTGAAGACATAATTACAGTATTCTTGGGACACTTACACAATTTACGATATTCAATGGTAACATTCAGTTCTTTGTATTGTACTCAAACCAGGTTAGTAGATTCATGTTAATGTGTTTGATATTTATGTATGTATGTATGTGTTTTGGCTTTAAATAAAACAATTGTTAAAGGATTAAAGTGTTGTGTTACCCTTTGTATTTGCTACACATTTATCTCATGTAAGATATTGGTGAACACTTATTTGTACAGAAAACATTATTAAATAAGATCCCTTTTTATCACGTGACTTTTCAGCGCGCTGTTAGTTTCTCATTATAAGATATTGTAAAAATACTTGTACAGAAAACATCATTTTGGAGAAAGTCTTTTCTTCTTTGCATTTGGAGACTTTGATAATTACAAGAATTGTCAATATGCTGTAAGGACCTACACACATACACGAAGAAAACATTATACAACCAGTATAAGAAGAAAGAAACATTGCGATACAACATTACACAATACAAACTAGTACACTACATGTATATGACGCAAGTTTTATGTTATCTTGCCATTGATGGGATTCCAACTCTACCGGCATCAATGGATTACGAGTCCGACGCCCTAATCCATCGACCACCATATACATTACTGTCTCCTTGCAAAGAAAAAAGATGAGTACGTTTATAGTTCAGGAATGCATTCGCTGTGTATATTAGTGAATGTCTCTTATGCTATATCGCTATTTATTCTGATGCAGGGTATCACGTGATGACATATGTACAAACATAGCTGGGTTGAGGAACTTATTGATAATTCCTTCCCTGACAGACTCCAATTCCAAATAACAATTGTTTTGTTTCTGTTTAGACGACATGCAACGCTGAACAACCCAACCACCAACAGTGATTATAATATAGAAAGACAAAACAGTTTTTAAATAAGTTTGACTTTATTATATTTAAATAGCAATGTGCTACAAATGAGCAAGATCGGCTCATTTTCTTTTCTTGCTGGATGACTCATGACGTTGGCGTTTATGGAAGTTTCTCTTTTGACACTCGTCTGCTACGTCACCAGAAAGCTGTCGCTTGAGCGCTCGTGTTAAGACCTGGTTTGAAGATGCTGTAAAAGTGTAATACAAATAATGTTGAATTAATCAAAGACGTACAATGCTGCCAAACCAGGTTGAAGTTATGTGTAATGTGTGAATAAAATTGACGAAACATCGTCTGCCTCATGGGCGTCTAAATATTCTTGAAGATAAAACACATTACAAACGGTGCAGTCCTAGTGTCTTTGTTTGACGAATTACCAAGACACTAAACACACGTCATGTACATAAATGGGACTTTGTTTAAGAGTTGATCTCTTAAGTAGAACAGTTTTATATAACAAATGTACAGGTAACAACATATGAACTCTTACATAAACATGATGTACATTAATAGTGTACGTGTATATTAAGGCATTCTAAAGGGTTCACAAAGTTAGTCAAAGTAGCTTCTAATATATTTAGAATGAACACAGTTGAAATCTATAGTTCAATACCTTGGTCAGTACTGAACCTACAAAACAAACAGTTCAGAGTAATATGGTTAGTTTCTGTTTTCTTTATAGCTATTGATGAAATCGCCCAAGTTAGGACAGTATTGTGAAGTAGCTCTTAGTAAATTATGGTAAAGAATGTATACTTACTGAAACTTTGTGACGTACTCTTGTCGCCCAGATCACGTGATTTACTTTTTGCCAAAGCAAGAAGCGCCCCTGCTGCAGCCGATTCGTCTAATGTTAGGATTGCAAAGTACTTCCCAGCTCTAACATTTGACCTGTTGTCATCGGCAGGTGATTTAGCGAGATTACGTGAAGCAATATTTGCCAACGCAAGAAGCGCCCAAGCTGCAGAAGATTCGTCTGATGTAATGGGTCCAGCGGACTTCCAAGCTATGACCTTTGACCTTTTGTCGTCGGCAGGCGATTTAGCGAGATCATGTGAAGCAAAATTTGCCAACGCAAGAAGCGCCCAAGCTGCAGAAGATTCGTCTGATGTAATGGGGACAGTTGACTTCCAAGCTAAGTCCTTTGGCCTTTTGTCGTCGACAGGTGATTTAGCGAGATGACGTTGAAAGCAGCGTTGGCGTTTATGTGCGTTTCCTTCGTGGTGGTCGTCTGCTACGTCATCAGAAAGCTGTCGCTTGGGTGCTCTATTGGGGGCCTTGTTTGAAGACACTACGGAACACATGTAAACACTGATTAAACTTTGTAGTATGTCGATGTGTTGTGTAAAACGTGAACCTGTTTTGAATCTGAGTTTATGTTAATGACGTAAGAGTTCAGTAAAGTAAAGAGAAAACTAGGTAGGTAATAATACAACTCAAATAAGTATGTATTCACCTGTTCGCCTTCTTGAAGCCGGAACGCATGCGCTGCGTCGTTTCCTTGACAACAATTCACCATTGTTACTATCATTCTCATCAAGGGCGTCAGATGGAGACCATGTACTTGGTATCTGGACGTTGTGTAAGCCAGATATATCGGGTCTCTCGACGTATATCCGGTATTCTGTAATATAATAAAAAGGGCTGTTTCCACCGGGTGGAATAGTACGAATTGGCATAACAAAGAAATTAACCATTCATTCGTCTATACAGTCGATCCTGTGAACAGACACTACCTACGAGATAACCATAAAGTGGTCTTTGGTAGCTGGGCGATCTTTTTATAACATAAAACCTTGCAAATTTTCATCTAGCTGACAAAAGGTGGTTGCTATGAAAGAAGGTGTACTCTTCTTATAGGTTGTCTTTAGTGCGTGTATGACTAG
>ENA-OREC01001654-OREC01001654.1-marine-metagenome-genome-assembly--contig:-NODE-1654-length-11528-cov-11.629290_pt1 | contig 11528 bp, 4 predicted proteins | sample MGYA00248626_ERZ508543 | MGnify/ENA primary metagenome ERZ508543 (study PRJEB26211, sample SAMN05518279) | marine metagenome | isolation source: Puget Sound, Washington, USA | host: Bankia setacea... | reverse complement strand
TTAAACATTCCTGATAAAATTGTTTGAAATATGTATAATTTTGCATGAAATATTTTGGATTAAATCTAAGCCGGATTCAAGTATTATGAAATTGGGCCCAGTAAGTTTAAGAACAGAAGAGTCAATATAAAGACGCGAAAACCGATGTCCTTTTTTCTGATTAGTTTTTTTTTGGCTAATGTTTTCTTCACGGGATATTTCTATATGTCCTTATTTGAAAAAAAACTCCAACCTACTAATCATTAACCTGATCACGGCCCATGGTTATGTCAATGGTTTATGGTGGTGTTCATAGTGCTGGTATGAACTTTACTCAGTTATATAGAGCTTTCTATAAACCCAAGTGTACACTCTGTATAGTACATGTATAGAACAGGGTATAGTTTGAATGTATTCACATGGCTCGAACAATTATATTCCAGGACCAGATACATTCAGCATGAGTAGTTAATGTGTCAACAGTGGCTATAACGAACAGCTTTCTAGTAAACAAACATTACCCCAAACCACATGTGTTATAATTCAGCCGTTCGTGTAATGTATTCAAGAGCGCCAGGTCAATGTTCGCGTGCTTTACTACTGGTCTATTGTATATGTTGAACCGGATTGCTCTTGTACTAAACTCCGCCTATATACACGTACGTCGACTTTGGCATTCTCCGACAATACCTAGATCACGCTCAAAGCGAGTGCTCTTTGTTTTGTTTGGTGGATTTCCTATGGTTTCCTATTCCAGCATATATAACTTCACCCCGTTCACTCCAATAACTCCGATCATCACAAGGGAAGTACCGGTTCTATGCTAGTACATTTGTGTATCGGTGTGATGTACGTTATTGTTCGCTTGTAATGTATCTTCTTTTCAGCAAAATATCACAACGACCTTGATACTTAGACGTAAAAAGATGTACATTTATTCGTTTCACTTACACCTTACATTCACTGTGTTTTCTGATTCGCCGTTAAACGCTGCACCATACTAGAATTGCTATGAACTTGTATTGTCAGTGTTTGAATATCACTGTACTACGTTAACATTGTTCCTCTGTTGCAAGAAGCATTGCTATTTGCTTAATGCGGGTAACACGGAGTCGCTGTCTTAGTCTGTAGAAATGCGGCGAGTAGGAACAATTTCACGGGTTGGTATCCAGGTAAAATAAACCTCTAGCAAACATGTGGTAAAGATTCACCTTTTGTTGAGTGTTGACAAAATAACGATTTGTGTCGAACACTCGTCGAATAGGAGAGTTGGTGGCAAACAGTCGACGAATATGAGCGATTTGTGTCGTACATTCGTCGAATAGGGACGATTGGTGTCAAACAGTCGACAGAAAGGGGCGATTGGTGTCAAACAGTCGACAGATAGGGGCGATTGGTGTCAAACAGTCGACAGATAGGGGCGATTGGTGTCAAACACTGGTCGAATAGGAGCGATTTTGGTGTCGAACGGAGGTGTTTAATATCGACCGTAGTGGGAAGTTTTGACTCTATGAGTTTCTGTTATAGACATCAGCTGTGCGGATCTAAATGAGCTTGAGCATTAACTGCCAAATGTCGGTTAGCTAGTAAAAAGTTCCTATTATAGTTTTAAATAGGTCAAATGTTTCAGCATAATTTATGATAACTTACAGTAACTCATGTCACCTTGATATTCGGTAACCATTTACAAACAGAAATAGCCTAGTCAGCATATAGTTTCAATGATAAGATCTCCATGCTTATATAGTCAACTGAATCTGGTTTATTTAATACTGAGCGGCCTTGAGACAACTAATCGTACGGACTCAACCATGGTAAAAATAAGTCGGGCACACAAAATACTGAATCATTGAGTCTAAACTTGTACATACAGGCAATCATAACAGTAATTTGGTGTTGAAGATATAGTTTCTGACTTATGTACGGTTGTTTTGTAGGTTGTCACATGGAACAAGGCATACCCCTGTTATCGTTGCTTCCAGATGTGTTCATGGAAGGCGACCTAGTTCTCGTGTAATACTCATAACGCTGTCTGAATACTAATAAAATAGGACACTACTATTGCCATTGCAAACTGTTGTATACTCCATGATTACTTCTAGAAATTAACGAACACATACTATACTTGCGGTATGATTGTTAACAACTACAACGGTGCATGTTACAAAACACATATAGGCTACTACATGAAATCAAACAATGATGCATCAGTCTTTAAGAACAAAACAAATAACTGTCGAGGCAACCATTCTGACTAAATACATTGTTGCACGAGCGTGTTGTGCAAACTTTTCGAATAAATGAGTTGTTGCAAGCAAGCAGACTTGGCGAATAAAGGAGTTGTTGCAAGCATATTGTGTGCAGACTTGGCGGATAAATTTGTCGCTGCAAGCGTTTGGTTTATTTTAACTTATCGAATTATTGTGTTCTTGCATTGGGCGATTTTTGCAAACATTTTGAATGAAAAAGTTGTTGCAAACGCGCAATTTGGCAACTTGTTTGCGCGTTAGACTATTTCTGTAAAAAAATATCAATACAAAGTATTTTTGTACATTTTCTTAACTCAACAAGACGGAATGGTGCAGCTGCATTTTGCTAATTTGTCTTTGCTTTATATATCATTATACATGTGGTTTGATTGTTACAAGCACTTATGTTTAATAAATTACGCCCATCATAATATTCGTTCCAACTGAAGTCCGGATTGTTTCTAACTAAATCTAGAGTTTGCTATCAACTGGTGGCATTCCTAAATAAGGTTGTTTGGAATTAAAGTGGAAAAATACCTTTAAGTCCAAGGTAAATAAACAAAGTTAGAAGACAAATAGGTCACTGAACGCCGCGATCAAATGTGATTTATAGAGAAAAAACATTACAGGCACTGTAGTGTATCAGCTGGGATGTGTCTGTCTCAACTTGATATTTAGTATGCTGATGGTGATGATAATGTTGTTGGTGGTGATGGTGGTAGTGATGTTGTTGTTGTTGTTGTTGTTGTTGTTGCTTTTGCTGCTACTTCTATTGATGGCGTTGGTGGTGTTGTTAACGACGACGACGATGATGATGATCTCAGTACAGCTGCAAAGAAAAGCCTTAGTTATTTATCTTTATTCAAATGTCAACGGCTGTGGACATATACCATGTTTGGGGCGTATTTGAAATGTTCTGTCAAACAATGAACATGTTTCGTCATGTGTCGCACGCTTGTCACTAATGGACGTGCTCAGTTAATACTTTACCGAATAGAGTGGCACCTGAACAGGCTAACGCTCTATATAATGGTACATGTTGAATAAAGACTATATGCAATACCTTAATTCTAAGAGTGAATGCAATATCATAAATTATAATAGTGAATGCAATATTATAAATATGAGAGTGAATGCAATATCATAAATATAAGAGTGAATGCAAGACCATACTTATAAAAGTGAATGCAAGACCATAATTCTAAGAGTGAATGCAATACCATAATTCTAAGAGTGAATGCAATACCATAATTATAAGAGTGAATGCAAGACCATAATTCTAAGAGTGAATGCAATATCATAAATATAAGAGTGAATGCAATACCATAAATATAAGAGTGAATGCAATACCATAAATATAAGAGTGAATGCAATATCATTAATATATAGAGTGTATGCAAGACCATAATTATAAGAGTGAATGCAATATCATAAATATAAGAGTGAATGCAATATCATAAATATAAGAGTGTATGCAAGACCATAAATATAAGAGTGTATGCACGACCATAATTATAAGACTGAATGCAAGATCATAAATATAAGAGTGTATGCAAGACCATAGATATAAGAGTGAATGCAATATCATAACTATAAGAGTGAATGCAATATCATAAATATAAGAGTGTATGCAAGACCAAAAATATAAGAGTGAATGCAATATCATAAATATAAGAGTGAATGCAATACCATAAATATAAGAGTGAATGCAATATCATAATTCTAAGAGTGTATGCAAGATCATAATCATAAGAGTGTATGCAAGATCATAAATATAAGAGGGTATGCAAGATCATAATCATAAGAGTGTATGCAAGATCATAAATATAAGAGTGAATGCAAGATCATAAATATAAGAGTGAATGCAATATCATAAATAGAAAAGTGAATACAAGATCATAAATAGAAGAGTGAATGCAAGATCATAAATATAAGAGTGAATGCAATACCATAAATATAAGAGGGTATGCAAGATCATAAATATAAGAGTGAATGCAATATCATAAATATAAGGGTGAATACAATATCATAAATATAAGAGTGAATGCAATACCATAAATATAAGAGTGAATGCAATACCATAAATATAAGAGTGAATGCAATACCATAAATATAAGAGGGTATGCAAGATCATAATTCTAAGAGTGCATACAAGACCGTAAGCAGAAGAGTGTTGAACAAATGGTTGAAATAAAGCAAACCTTGAGACTGTTCTTAATTGTGTCTTATGTTACATAAATGTGATAGTGCGGGTGTGTGTGAGCGAGTATTGGTTCTTGTGAGGTTGTGTATGTTTGTTTTTTCTCATGTTTTCCCTTGCTTGTTTGTGGTTGTGTGTGTTTTGTTGTTGTTGTTGTTGTTTGTGTATGTGTGTGCGTGTGTGCGTGCGTGCGTGCGTTTAATAGGGTGGTTGTGGTGGTGATGGTGGAGGTGCGGGTTACATTCAAGAACGTTTTACGGTGTTTAGAAGCTGCGTTTGACTTCCTTTTCGGCAGGCTAGCTTTTGGTACTCAAGTTACTGACGTATTACCTATAAGCATGCAATCATAGAACATACACGCTAGAAGTTGGGTCGCCTATATTACACGTGTCAGTCTAGATGAGCTGTCTCTGTCGGGTAGCCACTGGGCATATACTCTAAACCTCGTCGTCTCTGTACAAACTTACATGTCGTATTTTGTCAATATGTGTAACATGCTTAGATACTGGTTAATGCCTTTCTGTCAAAATTTAAGCTGTGAGTCCGTGTGTGCGAAAAATGTAAAACTATTAAAGTCGATGTGGGGGGAAACTTAAGCTGTGAGTCCGTGTGTGCGAAAAACTATTAAAGTCGATGTGGGAGGAGTACTTCTCACTATATGATATCGACCGGCGGGGTGAAAAATTACTTGTATGAATATGTATTATATTATATGATATTATCAATTAAGTGTAGTCTTGTTTAGCGATAATTCTTTCAAATAGGTTATGTTTACGTTATAACTGTTGGCCGATTTCTAGTTAAAATGCCTCTGTATTTTACAAAACTGAGTAGATGTATACACATATCAAAGTGTTGAATGTGTTTGTTGGTGTGAGATATATTTCATCAGGTATAAATATGTAATAAGTCCTTTGTATTAAGTCCATGTTTTCTCATTTCCCTTGCAGCATAGATATGACACTGTGTGATGTACATGTATGTGTCCATGCTCAGGTCTGGTCATCGAAGCTACAAAGTTCCTGTTACGCATCAATACAATTTAAATACAACAAAGACAACAATAATGTTTTAAACACTTTTTTTTTATTTAAAACAGTAACAAAATTCATATCTATACAGTTTATAAAACATGAGATCACAATGAGCATATGTCGTATGTTTTGCATAATTTTAAAGATGGAACGAATCAAGCCTAGAGCGAACCAGATGTGGAACGAACCAAGCATCGAGCGAACAATGGGTTGAACAAACCAAACGTAGAGCGAACCACAAATGGAACGAAACAAACCTAGAGCGAACCAAGAAAGGAACGAACTAAGCGTTAAGCGAACCAGATGTGGAACGTAATAAGTAAAGCACGAATCATGTTTGGAACGAACCAATCACAGACCGCACACTAGATGAAACAAACCAAACATAGCACGAATCGTGAATGGAACAAACCGAGCACAGACTGAACCATGGATGGAACAAACTAATAAAGCAAAATAAAACTCTAAGGAGAAAAATCATGGCACATAATGGATTAACGGAAATAATGAAACAAACAAATATACAATCATTGTAGCATAAATTTTTTAGACGTAGTTCTAAGATCGGATTCTAAAGTCCGTCTGTTTTCAAAGTAACACATAATCAGGATTGAGATTTAACTCATAGAAGATAAATTCAATTCAATTTTCTTTTATAGTTAAGTGAAATTTTTTCAAGAACCAGATGTTAATAGTTTCATTTTTTTGTAACCGAATGCTTGAACACATCTAAGCAAAAATAACGGAGATTATTCCGGAACGTTGTAAAGATGCACACACAATTTAAACTGAATTTGACATAGTTGATCGAGACATAAAATATAATATATTAACTGCGATGAGTATATACGGTTCTTTTTTAAATTGACTGGAACAATCGAACGGAAGGTATATCTACGCAAAAATATGTACACATAAGTGCGTGTCTAAAAGCTAAAGAAAATTAGTAGTATTTATGAACAATCTATAATCAAGTTTGCTTATATGAACAAATTTGCTGCCTATCACATACAAGTTTCCTTCCCAACTCGTTTTCAACCAACTAACCCCTCAGCCCTGTAAGTTAACTTCTTGACACAAAAAAGAACGCCAGCACAACTTTTACGACATCAACCAAAATCTACGTTATTCGTAATCAATCTATCACAAAACCTGAGGTGTGTTTTTGGTTGTATATACAGAAACACAAATGACATTTTATTCGTTTTAGGAACTAGCATGAATTGTGTTTTGCATGACTGTATACATAGTTCAGAATGTTATTATTATACAATTATGTGTAAAACCAAATCTACAATTCTGTGCTGCGGCTGCGTAACGTACACAACTTGCGATCGGCACAAAACCCACAACTGTTCAAATTATGATTACATATAGTTGGCGTTCAATTAACACAACCAACAAATCTGTTTTTGAAATCATAGGACAATTAACGTCCAATCATTCCTGTTGTTAGCAGTTCTGATTTGTATTTCAACACTTGTTTTATTTGTCTATCAGGGATCGTTACGTATCATTGTCCACTATCACAATCATGCGCGTCTGCTTTATGTCCCACTTACATCCGGTAAGTCAACAATACAGTTGTTTTTCGCGCGCTTAACATGGCTTGGGGCCCTATGTGTGGTTGCATACTTTGGCGTAAGTCTTTGTCAGCTTGTTGCTTGTTTAAATAAAACGTCTGCTAAACAAATCACATCGGCCCAACACAACCAAGTCTGTCATTCTGTACAAAAGTCTATATCACAATGGAGGGCACAAAACCGCTTGTCTTGGACGCTGCCGTGTCCTCTGCGCCGCGGTTGAATTGTTTCACGCACAAACTCCGGAAGTGACGTAATGGCAAATATCGAAATTCGCCTCGTTCACTAACCATGTGAAAACGATTTCTTTGTTTTACAAGTTATCGATCGCCATGGTAATGATTATTTTTACAAGATGGTCCCAGCGAGGTGGACGATAGTGCCTTTCAACCATGTGACACAGATCTCGTCTGCTGCCGTTTCTGTTTCGTGACGCCATTGTTGTTGTCGTCTGCGTACTCTTTTGTAATGACGGTTGCTTCCGTTACGTCTACGCGCCACAACATTGACTTCACTGGAAAATTAAGAAATACAAAAATATAAACCGATGAAAAAGTAAAGTAAAAGCATGTTACTGTTTTCTAAACGGTAAAACTACGGCTGCCTTTACAGAAACTCGCATAAGCTAAAATATAGTTCATTTTAAATTAAATTTCTCACGTATGATAAGTCACTTATGTACAAAAAGCATATATCATATCTTATCAAATTCATTGCATTTAAAACTCACTATAAAGATAATTCCTATAGCATATAAATCGCATACGAATCTACAAACTTCACAAACTATATAACAAATTTGCAACAGTTGACAAAATATTCGTAAGGTTGAAACCCGAGCTTACCTGTTGATGTGACACGTGACATGGCAAAGGCGAAGACGCGTGCGATCAGGAATAAAATCACAGCGTAGAAGCCACAGATGAGCAACAGCACTAATCCCTTTCCCTCGAACCCAGAGCTCTTCATTTCCGACGCCCGAGTTGGCATTCTGAATCGGTTGCTAGAGTGACTAGATGCAGACGAGAAACAACGCAGATTTGCCGTCTCCAGGACAGGACGCAGTTGAGGAGTACTTCTGAAAGCTCCTGTACCTAAAAATAGACAAAGAAACGAAATTGTAAAACAAGTATATCTATCAATACGGAAACTGTAAATCACGAGAAGTGTCAAATTAAAAATAAAATATATATAGCTCAAACCAAAATCTTAATTCATTAAACAAATGGATTGTTAAGGTGTGTGCTTTTACTCTATGCTAGATTTTCATGTACTCCATCCACACGTTTTCTTTAACTTTTGTGGCAAGCATCGTTCACTGTCTTCATAAAAGTCTTGTCTTTTCAAACTATTATAAAACTCTTAAATTCAATCGTCCAAGTAAGCTAAACAATCCAACGTCATGCCTAATAAAAGGATATTTTCGAATCAATTAAACTGAGATCAATGCGTTGTTAATGTTAAATTTACTTGTTGAAAAGTTTCGTTTACTTTCCCGATCTGTTCAGCCTAGTCGATCATTTTACTGTTCGAAAATTATTAAAATATCTGTATTACTAAATTAAACTTATATTAATTGGTTCACTAATATCTAATTTAAGGTTTGACATTTAACTTCAAACTCCAATTCACTTACACGTTAGAGCACGTGTATCAACCAAACAACAAATTATAAAAATATTAACTAAATAACAAATGTTAAAATAAATTCAAAGTTAATAACTATGAATAATGGTCACCTTTCATAATCCCAAATTCGTAACTGTCCATGTACGTTTGAAAACCTAAGAAATGAGGAACAACTTTGCTCTACCATGACTTTATCCCGAATGATGCAAACTTGAGTCAGTTGGAGAGTAAAAACTCGCTTAGCTAGGGGAAAACTTTCCAACGTTATACATCCTAACCCCACCCCGGACCCAAACAGCTGATGACATACTTACAGAAGGGGGGTGGTGGGAGATCAATACTCTTGAACTTAGAAACAGACTATGCTTTGTGAGACATAGTAATTTCATGTAAAGATCTTATCTAGAGGAATTTCCTATGACATATATTAGATCGTTTTGTCAAAAGGTTACAGTGTTCAGTAGGGTGCCTCGACCATGTGACGAGGGCGTGCACTTTGTGTAAGACCGTAGATGTTGAGCCCGTTAATTGATACATGTATAATAAAAATACACAATGAACACAGCTTTTCCTGGTGATAAAAGTTTTCTTGTTTCAACATATAAACCTATTATCAGTAGAGTTTTTGATAAGTTAGATACAAAAACATGTTTTATTTACTATTCCAACGTTATCATGTACAAACAACCTGTCCTTTGATGTTTTCAGCATAAACGTTATACATTGTAACCTAACCGCGCTGGTTGCTGGTTTTCAATACACACAGGTGTGTTATTGTTTTTAAACAAATCAATAATTGTATAGGTATACGATGGAAGTAATACGTTAAACTAGTAACAATTATTTTCTTGTTTAGATTAAATCCGAAAAATTAACCCTTTTTCAATTGTTTGAAGCCATATACAGATTCGCACAAAGAAAACGAAATTCATGCCAGAATGCACATATACCAAACACTCGTAAAACAAGTCTTACCTTTAAAATACATCCTATGTAATCAAACACATTAATAAGTATTAATTCCACTATATTATGGCACAAGTCTGATCGTTCTGAAAGTTTTGAGAGTAATGAACAACGAGTTGCATGCAAGTTTGATGTCACACATGAAATCATGCCTTCCACCATACTGCTACACCGTGTAATTATTGGGAAAATCCTAGGATATAAATAGATCATGCGCGTGTTTCATGATCAGCTGCATGATCACGGTTTGACATTGACATTGCTTATTCTATTTTTAGCGCAGGTAAATATTTACGTTTCATTCGGATATCCTCGGCAACGAACGCAATCTTCCGTACTTCGCAAAATCTTTTGCAGATTCGGAGGTGGTCGGTAATGTTCGTCAATTTCCGGATTGTTATGGTTTTACAGCTGATTTCATTAGATCTCGTTTCCTTACGTGAAAAGTAGTAATAGTATATCATGATTACATAAGCTCAGACCGTGGTGTGGAATTTCACGACATTTTTTGCCAGGAGTAGGTTGACAGGACGTTCACACCTGTTTGTTTATTTTATTCACTTATACCTTGACTTTCACGTTTTGCATTTGGAGCACAGGTTCAAGACCAAGAGTGTTATATACTGTTTTAGTTATTTGTTGAGGTCGTTTGTAAAATGCGCATGTCAATGTTGCAGGTACATGTGGAATGATCAACCTAAGATGACCTAGATTGCGTAACAGCGTTTTGATGTATCAATCGTGTAGTAAGAATGAATGAGAGAACGAAAAACAGACATACAAAGAGATAGAACGAAGAACAAACACGATATAATGAACGAATGGTTTCCCTTTTCCTCAGAAATGCATTGTTTAAACTGTAATATTCTTATAATCATAGACGGATCATCAATCAAACGTATTTCTCTGACCACTAGACAGCGGATTTACAACCGACACGGATTACAATATGAGTATCTACCTTCATCTCTTTGAGAATAATTGAAACAAATTACGCTTACACTTTTGTAACTAGAAGAACATCAACTCTATTGCCACATCTCTGTCAAACTTGAGCCTTAATTTGGGCTTATTTTGTTTCTTATTATGTAAAAAAGACTTGTTGTTTACATTATAAAAAACATAATTACGGTATTAAAACATTAATATTAAATCAGTTTATGTAACATGGCGATCAAAACAGCCGTGGACCGAGGAAGATAGACGTACTGAATGTAAAGAGCGGTATTAAACCGTGGATTTGAAGCTCGTTGTAATGACTGTGTAATGATAAAGTCATCTTCCGGCCGTCAACTTTTGACAAGGGCTAGTGTCTTTGTTCGAAAAATAATTAACCTATACAGTCATAGCTCTCCTTATTATCTACATTAACACGTAAACAGCTGAGGTCAGTAGGCACATAGAGTAATTACCTTGCAGGCTTATATATAAACATGGACACTCATTTATAATCAATCTTTATTTATTTCTCGATGATTTAAAGCTATCATAGGTTTGTGATAACGTATTGTTTATACATAAAACACATGCTTGAACGTGGGTTCTTTAAACAAGTCTAGCAAACTAACCACACACGTACACTGTTGCCTATTACGTATAGAACTTAGATATAGTTGAACTATCCATTAGACTGTATATTACTGAGGTATAATTGAACAATCAATAAGTACGTACATGTATATATTTAATAACTGAGATCTTACTGAAATATCGTACGGTAAGTACGTATAGAACGAAGGTATAATGGAACTATCGGTAAGTACGTATAGAACGAAGGTATAATGGAACTATCGGTAAGTACGTATAGAACGAAGGTATAATGGAACTATCGGTAAGTACGTATAGAACGAAGGTATAATGGAACTATCGGTAAGTACGTATAGAACGA
>ENA-OREC01001653-OREC01001653.1-marine-metagenome-genome-assembly--contig:-NODE-1653-length-11529-cov-13.369979_pt1 | contig 11529 bp, 5 predicted proteins | sample MGYA00248626_ERZ508543 | MGnify/ENA primary metagenome ERZ508543 (study PRJEB26211, sample SAMN05518279) | marine metagenome | isolation source: Puget Sound, Washington, USA | host: Bankia setacea... | reverse complement strand
ACTAGTTAACAGGAATGAAAGTAAAATAGTTAAGCAGAATCTAAGTAAACTGGTTAACAAGAATCTTAACTAAAATATTTAACAAGAATCTAACTAAATAGTTAACAAGAATCTAAGTAAAATAGTTAACAACAATCTAAGTAAAATAGTTAACAAGAATCTAAGTAAAATAGTTAAGCAGAATCTAAGTAAAATAGTTAACAACAATCTAAGTAAAATAGTTAACAACAATCTAAGTAAAATAGTTAACAACAATCTAAGTAAAATAATTAAGCAGAATCTAAGTGAACTGGTTAACAAGAATCTAAGTGAACTGGTTAACAAGAATCTAACTAAAATAGTTAACAACAATCTAAGTAAAATAGTTAACAAGAATCTAAGTAAAATAGTTAAGCAGAGTCTAAGTGAACTAGTTAACAAGAATCTAACTAAAATAGTTAACAAGAATCTAAGTAAAATAGTTAACAAGAATCTAAGTAATCTAGTTAACAATAATCTATGTAAAATAGTTCATTAAACTAGTTAACAATAATCTAAGTTAAAATAGTTAAGCAGAATCTAAGTGAACTGGTTAACAAGAATCTAAGTAAAATAGTTAACAAGAATCTAAGTAAAATAGTTAACAAGAATCTAACTAAAATAGTTAACAAGAATCTAAGTAAAATAGTTAACAAAAATCTAACTAAAATAGTTAACAAGAATCTAACTAAATAGTTAACAAGAATCTAAGTAAAATAGTTAACAAGAATCTAACTAAAATAGTTAACAAGAATCTAAGTAAAATAGTTAACAAAAATCTAAGTAAAATATTTAACAAGAATCTATGTAATCTAGTTATTATGTGATGATGAAGTTATACCACTTTTTAGTTAAATTTGATATAAAAAATATATATCATAAGAATGAAGTAGAGCTGACAACTTTGTGCTTTTGATATACTACATCTTAGCTTAGCATGCATCGTTAAGATTTATGTGTTAAAAGACAAACAAGGATCCTTACGCTTATTGAAATTAATTGTCTCATAAAACAAGGTCAAGTAATTTAACTTCTTAAAAAAGGCTTGATCTATTAATTAAACGATATGATGAATTATAACAGGATAAATAAGGGTTATAGTTCACAGTTGCAGTATTTTTGTTAGCACCCCAGGTTAAACATTCTCGCAATTGTTTGTAATTAAAAGTATAGTTACCAATAGGACCTAGTGACCATAATAGAGATTGTTTAGATAAGCGTCCAGCAACAGAAGAAAAGTATACTAGAGAGCTGTTCAAGGACTGTGTACTTTAAAGCGTGTATCAAACAGTTTTTGAAGAATAGTATATTGTGAAAAGAATCAGAGGTGTGTCAGTCACACAGTAAATGTTGCACAGAACAAGACAAAGTAATAAACACAGAGCCTTTCATTCTATATATGGCTGCTATACCAACAGAGATATCTGGACTGGATTTAAAACAGCATTTGTAACGTCAGCATTGCTTTATATGACATTTACTCCAAATTTCTATCACCAGAGTCTTTTTGACTAATGGGAATCTGATGACTAGCCAATGTTTGCTTGTGTCCCTTCCAAGTACCAACTTGCATATTAATTGAGTATTTGGCCAAGATTGCTTCCTTACAAGGCATCATACATGGAATATTTTGATTGGAAGAAAGTGATAATATCGAAACTGTCTTGACAAATACCAGTAGTTACATTAGTTTTGCGTCAATTTACAGATTTTCAATTTGTGTGTGAACAGTGCCGTATCATTTGGTTTCATCGACAAGGCAAGCAATCACAGATATTTCCCCCGAAAATGAAAAATGGTCGGGGATACAGTAATGTGACTATATGTGCAGCTAATGTGGCAAGATGTTGTTGATGATCATGTCTGGAGAATGGGTCTAATACTATAGGGAATGAATTAGTTGATAGTTCATGTTAGTTGTACAGTGAAGTCAGGCTTTGTAAAATACTACCCTGGAAACCGGTCAACAGAGTTTCCAATAGCACATCATTCCTAAAATTAAAATCAAGAACCATTGTTACTGCCATAGCATATTAGCTGTTTGGACCCGTGGTTGGTCTGAATTTCAAGAAACGGTAGTTTTAATTCGTAGAACTTTACTATACGATATTTGAACTATTTTAGTTTCTTTCAAATCGCGCTATGGAAACTTTGTATACATTTCTTGAAGGATCTATCTTATGACATTATAATACAATCTGGGAGCTAGTTTACAACTCTCACTTCCCTTGGCTGCCTCGACATTCTGTAATTTTAAAATAGAGATCTTATCCACATATTGGTCATGAACCACTCAAACTTCTAAACGTCAATTAATTGAACCTAAATGGAATCAAAATTTCTCTTTCATATTGTTACAATCGATTTGAAACATTAACCTATCAAATTCAATTTTCGATTTGAAGATTCATGTTTGATAATGTTTCCAGTCTGTTAAACCCCAGTCAATCACATTCTCCCTATCAGATTATATTGAGCACAATTTGGAAAGCTAACTGCTCCTCATGATGTATAGTTTTTCTATCTCTCTCAAATTATTCAAATCTGTATCAGTATTTAACATGATGCTAACAAAATGTTACAACCATTCCCAAGAGCATTCTTACAATAGAATTAAAACAATTCTCATTACTGCTATATTTCATGCTTGCAATGGGTTTTTTCCCAGTCTCAATGATTTTTAATATGAGGAAAAAAGTTGAGATTTTGAGTATCTGATTCATTGACTACTGTTCAAATATGCTATAATGATTTAAGTGATTGTTAATTAAACGTTAATTGAAAGACACAATCTAAAGCACAGGAAACTGATTCCCAAAAAGTGAAAGTCCAATTTTACCAATTAATTAAATTTTGAGTTCATGGCTTAGCCTAAAAGATCTCATGCTATGAAAATATCTTGCAATTAGAAATATTGAATCTTACATAAGTACAGTAATTCTAACCGGAGACTGTGACGACATACAAGAAGTTAGCCCTGAGTGGTAGGTGGTCCTTGCAATAGTACATCTTCCATTAAATATAAACGTTTATGAAACAAGTGTATGAGTTAAATGCTGTTAGTGAGCCTTAGGCAAGCTTTATAATGTTTCCAGAATAAGTTTCATAATTTTATTAATCATGTGACTTGTAAATGTTCATGGGCGTGCCGCTGGGCTAGCTTTCCAAGGGTTTCCACTATGTCACATCACAGGTAATTTTATATATGTAATCTTATTAAAACTTGTTTCATAATAGTTTTCAATAAAAACATGTGCAAAAAGAAGAATCTATTTAACATAATAATTATTGTACGTTGAGATTCCCCCGAAACACTTAAAACTGTTTTGAAGTGTGTTATTCAGTTAATAGATTGTTTATACAGATTCCCAAACAATACAAACAATACAAACAGTACAAACAATACAAACAATACAGACAATACAGACAATACAGACAATACAAGACAATACAGACAATACAGACAATACAAACAATAAATTATTCTTTTTAATAAAACTATTGACTTTTTAGTGATTGAGTTATACATTATATGACTTCTACCTTCAGATGACCTTGACATTGACCAGTTAATTTGATGTAAGTAAAACTGTCTGCTAAATGTTGAAATGTACTGATTGACTCTCGTTTTTGTACTTTATAAAGAGTGTCTTTTACTAAGGAAGAATTAAGGCTATAATTGAGAGAAAGCAAAGATAGAACAAAAAGAGGAAATATTTGGTTGAATTGTTTTATTTATTTTTTTAGCGTTCAATTTTTGGTTGGTTCTGTTTGGTCATTCGTTTTTTCATCCCCGCCACAACGGCCAATGACCTCCGACTTCCAGGGAGTTTCTATGCCAGATTTTATCCATTACAATCATTTTCCTATCTTAATCTTGAGAAAGAGCCAGTATTTCCCTTTTTAATGTTCAGTGCTAAACAAGGGAACTACTGGTACCATTTTTATAACGTCTTTGGTATGACATGGTCCTTGACTGGGGATTAAACCCGGGACCTCCCACACTCGAAGCCAGCACTCTACCACTAGGGTATCGAGGAGGCGGTATAACATATTTATTATTTGTTACTTCAGTCAGGTGTATTTATTGAAACCGTAAACATATTTTGAGATATAACATTCGTGTGGTATTTGTACTACTGATGAAACTGAACAAATCCTAGCATTATTGTCAGGTTAATCTCACAAAGCAATCTTTATTGTTCTACGATCTCTGAGATAATGTCAGTTATAACTAGATGGTTTCCTTGTATAGGAGAACCACCCTACCTGTGCTTGTAAACAGTTGGTGGCATAGATTAGGTGGAATCAGTAGGTAATGTTGTAAAGTTAATTGACAACTATAAAGGTATTAAGGTACAAGCATGCTGACATAATCATCTTTAAAATTTAAAAAACAAATCAAATTTGATTTTAATACTTTTGATAAAAAAAATTGTACAATGTTAAAATTATGATTAAGAGATCATATAGAGGCCAAATCTTTGTTATACCAATAAATTTCATTGGCTAGATTTCAGCACAGAATTCCTTGAACTGCCTCATAGATTACTCATGATTCTGGAATATTCTTGGCTAAAAAGCCCACATACATAACAATGTATAGGGCAGTATAATTAGTTTGTATCGAAGGTATCCAACAAAGTTGCATGCACACTTTACTTTTTCTTGGGATTAAAATGTTCATGATTTCCGGGGTTTTGCAATTATTGTCATGGTGCCGATATGGAGCATGTCAAACTTAAACATCAGCAGGGAGTTATGTATATGCAGCCTGTTTGATAATTCTTGTAACTTCCATCTACTACTGGTATTCAACAAGCCACAGACGTAAACATGTTGAGACTTTGAAGGCTTTTATATAGTTCATATCTTCTAAAAAGGTTTTAAAAGAACATGTTTGATATGACAGGTCTCCAGGTCAGGATGTAAATGTCAGACTATGTACAGTAAGTGTTGTTTTCAGATCTCCAATGAGTTTCAAGTATGCTAAGTTGAGACAGCTACTTCATTATTAGCATAGCAGTAATATTACATAGACATTCAGTTTACTATGAAATCTATTCATTTATTTTTTATTTGGACAACATATTTCATGATATTGCTGAAAAATAATAATGTTTGCAGTCATTTGAATTTGTAGATTTTGTTGAGAGCCATTGTGCATTGTGTTTAAATTTAGAATTCATTGACATGTGATTTCTCCATTTAGCTATAGCCTACCAAATCCACAAACGTTTAAAGTGCACAGCAAGCTATAATGATCTCACAGTAACTTGTATAATGTGTTTTTGGTAGCATCAGTTAGAGATGTTGAAGGGGTAAGTTTGAAATCTGTAATATATAATTTGTTATACATGTATATAATATTTCAACCATAATACGTTTATGAACCCCTACGGAGCAGAGATTTCGAAAAAGTTTGTGTCGCTAGGATCAATATAAAACATTACTCAATACAATGATAGGAAGTGTGAATAATCATTGTCTGAGCTCAATTTTCAGATAATCATATTCATAAGCCTGTATATTTATAACACATACATTTAATGGTTACTCAATAAATGTTAGAAGGTGTTGAAGCTGTTTTAATTTGTCTGATCTATGTAACACTAATCATAAGCTTGTCACAGAAAACACACCTGTTCATTGTTCAAGGTGTAAATCACTCAGTAAGCTATATATCACAAAATCTGTCAACAATCATGCCTTCACACCTTCAAGACAGAAAAAAAGAGGCAAATAAAAAGCAGTGCATTATTGCTGGTTAAATAATCGTTGTAATGGTTTTGATAGGTTTATAATGCATTTGACAGGTGGCAGCAGTCTGGATAAGAAAGGGGTGGGGAAGGGGGCAAACGGGGAGTAAGGGGTAGGCAAACACTTATATGGGTTAAAGGATTGACTATGATTTGTTTGATCTGATTTCGCAAAAGGTCGTTTTCCAAGATACGAGTATTTTTCCCATGTTTTATCTCTTTTGAAAGATAAATTTTAAGATCGCTAATTGTTATATTGAATAAATAGATGGTTTAATGTTGTTTTATATTGAATTGTTGTATTCACTTCAACGAACATGGACTCCTACCTTGTTTTCACACACAATAGGCTGACAGAAAGAACAGCTAGGACATATGATTACCTTTATTTATAGTTGTAAATAGTTAGACAGACAGTATCTGATTGTATAGCAACATACACTCTCCTAGGAAACTCATTTGTACTGCAGCCAACAGAGGATTCAAACACATTACCCCTAATCTATTAGTTTAACTCACTGCCCTATATGTACAATGGTTTCAGATTGTAGGGACAGGGCTTATGTGCAGGTGATCTGTAACCCCTGCCACAAATGCAAATAAGTTGTAAATTGATTTCTTGACTGGCAGTTTTGAAGCTAGCAGTCTTAACCTGTCAATTGTGTCATCTGAACTTGTCATGTGACCTTTCATAAATTTGAATGTCTAATTAGATTTATGACACACCCTCTAACTTAAACAAGACTTTTTGATTAAGTTTTGACTTTGAGGTTTTAGATCATGGCCTTAATTTAAATTAATTGTGTTCACTTACAGTCAAATCCTAATCCAAATTAGCCCAAATATTAGATCATTGATCATTAAACTGTTGTTTCCAGGCCATATATACCCAAGCACAACTCCCTGAATGGCCATTTAGGTAGAATTTGCCTTATGGGGTAAGCAGACAATTTTGAACGAGTGAAGATGAAACCTAGATGCTAAGTCAGTACTCATGACCTGCCTGTGCCGGGTCTTTAACCAACAGTCTCTGGATTACCACTCAGCTAATTTAGGCCAAGTGAGCACTATTTTCATAACTGTGTTTAGATTTGTGAATTGGACATTCTTTTTACCTTGACCTTCAAATACATTTTAATTTCTTGTGACTAAATTGCCTTGACTTTAATGTAATATTTTGTGGGCTCAGTTTGGCCAGGGAGAACCTTTGAACTGCTGTAGGGTTAGGGTACTTCTATTTCAGTATGTTGTATCTGGTTGCCTGTCTCATTATGTTCTGTATTTCCTTTGTTTGTTTCGTCTGAGACTGTTTCAAGGATAAAATAGCCAGGAAGAGAGAAAGACAGTGAAGTTCATTGTTCTAGTAGTTATATTTTCAAATTATCATTAATAACATTGCTTCATTTGTTATTTCAAAACTCTGGAACACATTTACAAGAAAGGAAAAACAAATGTGTTATTCCAGAGAACAAGCCAAATGCACCCAAACATGGAATTATAAATGCATCCATTATGTGCTTTTGAGACATATGGATTAATAATTGCTGATTCTGCAGAAAATCTGACTTTAGACAGACTATCATCATTTTGTAAGTTCAAGATCCTAGCAACAAGTAAAAAATGATGACTTTTCTCGGAAAAATGAGGAAAAGCTTCAATATTATCCGGCAGGCATTATAGTCAATGTTCAATGATGGTATCTATATATATGTATACTATATATAATCAAGGATATTCTCCAACAAGTGCAACTTTCATTTATGCACCAATACAACAACTTAAACAAAACAAAAACAAAACAAAAAAAACACCAACAGTAAATACAAATGATAAGGCCGCCATTTGATCCCTTATAGAACTGGTCCCTTTATCAAGGTTGTCTCTGAAATAGGTTTGACTGAAGTTTCTATTTTGCATGAAAAACTGATTTTGTATTGATTTTGATATGTAAGTTTTATGTATGAAGTGTAACCTGTAATGGGAAAAAGTACTCTGGTTGCCGACAACGATGGGTTATATCCACAAAGAACGGTGAAAGTCGGTCCAACCATCGGTATAGTGATATTTTGGACAGTATAATCAATTTTTCTCGGACCTTGAACAATCCATCACCCTTCATGTAAAGCAAACATAATTCTTCATGATGTTTGGCACAGACACTGAAATTCTACTACTCCTCTCTCTTATATCATGTGATCATATTCCATAGCTACTGTAGTGCAGATGGTGTTTCTGGGAGATTATTTTTTTTACGTTACTTTGGTGTGGTCAAAACCTGAAGGAACACCAAGTATACATCATACAGAATCAAGCATTAGTAATGAAGTTGTCATGGAATGGTGAACAAGATGTAACCCATTTTTTTCTCCAAAAGAAACAACAACAATGGACAATAGGTAATCCTGTAAAACTGACACACTATGGAAATATACCATGAACCTAAGTAAGTGGTACTCACTCTAGTGCTTTAGTGTATTGACCTTGGTACAGAAAATTGCATAAAAACTATTTGACAGACATGTGTTGCCCATATTTTAGAAAATATTTGTAATGGTTGATATTACTCGAAAGGATTTTAGATTTTGTTTCCAAATACAGATGCGAAAAATATCAATGATTATTATTACATAAAGGGCCTTGAAGCTTTTAAATGCAAATATTAAAATGCCTCAGACGCAGCATGAAAGTGGTATAATTACTGCAATTGCTTATTGTGCATATTTTTTTCAAAATGGTAAATAGAAAACTCAGCTACAGTTTTTGGGAAAACCAGATCGGATTTTGATTCACAATGCATGTAGTAAAGATAATAGTTTGATTCAAAATGGATGTAGTAAAGATAATACATGTTGTTTGATTCATAAAGGATGTAGTAAAGGTAATAGTTTGATTCATAATGCATGTAGTAAAGATAATAGTTTGATTCATAATGCATGTAGTAAAGATAATAACTTGATTCATAATTCATGTAATAAAGATAATAGTTTGATTCATAATGCATTTAGTAAAGATAATAACTTGATTCAAAATGGATGTAGTACAGATAATACATGTTGTTTGATTCATAAAGGATGTAGTAAAGATAATAGTTTGATTCATAATGGATGTAGTAAAGATAGTTGTTTGTTTCATAATGTATGTAGTAACACAAGGTACCAGGATGAACATGAATTGATGGGTGTTATAAACAACTCACCTGACAAGAGGCCTGGACATGATGGTCTTTGTTTTAAGGTGATTTAGTTAGTGAGGTGGTTATCAAGTCAGGTTCTATCTGTTATGCAAAATTCTTATAGTGCACATCTTAGTCAAATTTCAGTATCTTATCTACTTAACACGCATACTTAAACAACTTTTGGATAAATGGCATGTGCTTATGAAAGAAGATCTATTTACACATACTAGTAAATAACGTATTTTGTAACAAGATACACAAAACTGCAGAGAAAATTGCCAAGGAACAATGGATAAATGAGGTAATTGAGGTATTTTTAGGCTCAGTTGCTTGTTAACATTGTTTGCCAAAGTTGCGTTATGTTCCTATTTGTGCAACAGAGCAGAAACTCACTCCTGTCGGTGTTCTTCAATTATCAATATTTGTTTAATAATGCTTCCCTGCCATTATATGGATGAAAATTACCCATCGCTACATTGATTATTTTGTATGACGATCTCAAAAACGTTTGCTCAAGAGTTTCCTGCTACGTGTTGTGTTACGTTAATACAGACAATCCATGGCTAGTTAATTACCGTTTAACCTAAAAGGAACCCGCGCTATGCTTTAAATACATCTCAAATCTGTAATATTTTTGTTAGATTGATTACTGCTTCTGCTTATGGAAATTTGGGGCGCCCTGGTTGCTAAGGATCTTTGGTTGCTAGGCAAATTGATAAAATGATATTCAAACAGCATTACAGAGACGGCATTTGTTTTAGATGCTAATTACAGGCCATGTGCGGAAGTTAGTTATAAAAAATACATTATGTACCACATTGTGATTTTAATAGGGCTTTGATGTTTTTTTTATAATAATTACATAATGGTTCCCTTCATTTGAAGTATTAAATATCACTGAAGTGTCTCTTTGCTTTTAAAGAAGCTACAGATGTTTTCTTTTACTGAAAAGTTGATAATTTTTAAGGCTTATGAGGTAAGGTCATGTCATGTTTGTAATACAAAGTTACAAAACACATGTTCGGCTTGCAATAAGATACAGAGAGAGGACAAGCCGGCTTTTTTAGTTGATTTACTCTGCATTATCTTAAACAGAATATTCATGATTGCGTAGGTTTAATTGGCTTGATCTTGTGACGTCAGTAAGGAGGAAAAATAAGTCTAGAGATTTCAGGGTGTTTTTTTCAGTAGGAGCTGAACTTCAAATAAGACCACTGTTAGATTGGATAATATTAGAAGATCGAATACCAATGTAATTTTCGTACTGAAAACTTTTCATTATAAAGTCTTTAAATCAATATAACCTGAGACAGGACTTGTGGAAAACCTGCGATATGTGCCCAGATGTTGGTCCATTAAACGCGCTAAATGTTATGTGATATCAAGAATCTTACACTCATTGTCATTTTGCACTTAAATTTTACCAAAACTGTACAAAGTTTGGCCGTATATTAAATGACAGCTCATATATGATCCTATGTTTATTAAAGAGACTTGCTGGAACTATACAGAATGTTTGGATCGATGTTTCATTTTCAAATAACAAAAAAGGGTCAATATATGGATGGACTACCTTACAAGACAATTAAAGCTCTGACCAATTAAGGAAATATTGATTCTCCCTATGGATGTGTTATATAAGGACAAGTGAAGGGTTCATGTGGGCACAACTACATAATGAGATGGTAAGTAAACAGATTAACTGGGGAATTATCATGTCGGAGATGCTAAACAAGGCAAACAAGGACAACGGTTTACGGTTACATTTAGTCCTAATATATCTTGTTTGTAGCTCAGTGTTGCATATTTAAGTTCGATCGAGTCACAGATATAAACACAGGAATTAAATGTGCTACTTGAGGCAACTGTAAGGACAATCGTTTTCTGGTTTTATTATATATTTATATATGGTACTTAGGAACTCTGCTGCATAAGTTAACATGTACGGTAGGCAGAAGAGTCCTTGTTTATCATGGATAAGGAGATGGCTGGGAGTTGTGGCATTGTGCTAGTAAAAATGGTTATAGGCTGAGATTTGATCACCTCAGTCGTCGCACACTTGGAGAGTCTCATTGAAAGCACCTAAATATGGTGAAGATGTAACCAACGAGAGTTTGATGCAATTAACGACTGTATTTCAAGAACATTTCAATCATAATAATTCTTGGTTTTATTTGTTTTCTTTAACACAGGTACTTGCATAGTGTTAAAATCTGTATTTACTTTTAGAGCTTTTACGTCTTTTGTCATGAATTAAGTTACTGTCATGCTTGTCATTGATTTCTTACCATATTGGTTTGAAACATACATAAATTACATGTATATATAGACTTCTGTTACTAGTAATCTATTGTTAAAAAAACTAACAAACAAAACCATCTCCAATCCAACACCTCTCCTGGCAACATCCTCAAACACCTCTCCTGGTAACATCCTCAAACACCTCTCCTGGCAACATCCTCAAACACCTCTCCTGGCAACATCCTCAAACACCTCTCCTGGCAACATCCTCAAACACCTCTCCTGGTAACATCCTCAAACACCTCTCCTGGCAACATCCTCAAACACCTCTCCTGG
>ENA-OREC01001652-OREC01001652.1-marine-metagenome-genome-assembly--contig:-NODE-1652-length-11532-cov-91.725011_pt1 | contig 11532 bp, 7 predicted proteins | sample MGYA00248626_ERZ508543 | MGnify/ENA primary metagenome ERZ508543 (study PRJEB26211, sample SAMN05518279) | marine metagenome | isolation source: Puget Sound, Washington, USA | host: Bankia setacea... | reverse complement strand
GGGCAAACGTCGTTGCGGCCAATTTTTTTGCCTCCGCGAACATAGGGTTGCTCGGGCTTAACCTGCTCCATGGTCTCTTCGCTTTCGGGTTGCATTGCCGAAAAACTCTCGTGTTGCATCTTCATTTTTCTAGCTTCAGCTTCAGCCTCGGCTTGCCGCCGACGATCCATTTCAGCCATTTGCTCTTCACTAATGGGTTCAATGCGGAATAAAACACGCGTTACGTCAAATTTTAATGTTTCCAGCAACTGCTCAAACAGTTCAAAAGATTCACGTTTGTATTCCTGCTTGGGGTTCTTCTGTGCATAGGCGCGCAAATTGATGCCTTGACGCAGGTTGTCCATATTCTGCAGGTGATCCTTCCACAAGGAATCCAACACATTGAGCATCAGTTGTTTTTCGAGTGTACGAATAACCGGCCCAATTTTTTCTTCTTTATCTTTATAAAATTCATCAAACGTGGCAACAAGCTTTTCACGCAATGTATCTTCGTGAAGATTACTGTCTTCGTCCAGCCATTTTTGGACCGGAATTTCCAGGCCGTAGTCATCTTTAATGCGTTTTTCAAGACCGGTAATATTCCACTGCTCTTCGACAGATTGCGGTGGAATGTAGTTAACCATTTGCCCAAAAACGACATCTTCTCGAATACCCGAAATTGCGTCTGCAATATCATCGGCATCCAGCAAGTCATTACGCTGCGCGTAAATAACCCGACGCTGATCGTTGGCTACATCATCGTATTCCAGTAGTTGTTTACGGTAATCGAAGTTGCGGCCTTCCACTTTGCGCTGGGCCTTTTCGATAGCATTGGTCACCATGCGATGCTCAATCGCTTCACCTTTTTCCATACCCAGCGTTTGCATAATAGAACGCATACGGTCAGAGGCGAAAATACGCATTAGATTATCTTCAAGCGATAGGTAGAAACGCGAAAGCCCCGGATCGCCCTGACGCCCAGCGCGACCACGCAACTGGTTATCAATGCGGCGAGACTCATGGCGCTCAGTACCAATAATATGTAAACCACCTGCGCCAATGACTGTTTCGTGGCGTATGGCCCAATCGGCTTTAATTGCCGCTATTTGCTCATCCGACGGATTTTCAAGCTTGGCTATTTCGGCTTCCCACTTACCACCCAAAACAATATCGGTACCACGACCGGCCATATTGGTGGCAATAGTCACGGCGCCTGGCCTGCCGGCTTCAGCAATAATATCGGCCTCGCGGTCGTGCTGTTTTGCATTGAGCACTTCGTGGTGAATACCCGCCTGATTTAGCCGCTTTGACATTTCTTCAGAGGTTTCCACCGACGCCGTACCTACCAGCACAGGGGCTTTCTTTTCGCGGAAGGCTTTTACATCTTCAATAATAGCCTCGTACTTATCTTCCATATTAAGGAAGATAAGATCGTTGAGGTCCTGTCGCTGCACCGGGCGGTTAGTGGGTATAACTACAACATCCAGCCCGTAAATTTGACGAAATTCAAAAGCTTCTGTATCGGCAGTACCGGTCATACCCGACAACTTCGGGTACAAACGGAAATAGTTCTGGAAAGTAGTGGAAGCCATAGTCTGGCTTTCTGCCTGAATATTAACGCCTTCTTTTGCTTCAATTGCCTGATGCAAGCCCTCGGAGAGTCGGCGACCCTGCATAGTCCGCCCGGTATGCTCGTCAATAAGAACCACTTGGTTATCTTGAACAATGTATTCCACATTGAGGCTAAACAAGTGGTGAGCACGCAAACCGGATTGAATGTGGTGTAGCAAGCCCAAGTTAGACGCCTGATAAAGACTTTCATCTTCTTTTAGCAGCCCTTCACGAATAAGGATATCTTCCACCAGCTGATGACCATCTTCGGTCATCTCGACAGAACGCAGCTTTTCATCAATACCGAAGTGGCCCGGCTCTAGTACTTCGCCCTCTTCATTGCTCGTCTGGCGTTTCAAAGAAGGAATTATCTGATTAATTTTTTTGTAAAGCAGGGAGCTGTCTTCGGCAGCACCGGAAATAATTAAAGGCGTTCGCGCTTCATCGATGAGAATCGAATCCACTTCATCCACTACGGCAAAGAACAGCGGCCGCTGCATACGATCTTCTTTGCGCAGCGCCATATTGTCACGCAGGTAATCAAACCCGTACTCGTTGTTGGTGCCATAGGTAATGTCTGCCCGATAGGCGTCATATTTTTCCTGCTGGTCCTGCATGGAAACAATGGAACCTACGGTCATCCCTAAAGCTTCGTACACAGGGCGCATCCAATTTGCGTCTCGTCGAGCAAGGTAGTCGTTCACCGTAACAATGTGTACGCCCTGCCCGGGAATGGCATTTAGATAGGTTGCTAATGTCGCGACGAGGGTTTTACCCTCACCGGTTTTCATCTCGGAAATTCGACCTTCATGCAGAGTAAGGCCACCAATTAACTGCACGTCGAAATGGCGCATGCCCATGGCTCGGCGGCTGGCTTCACGCGCGGCTGCAAACGCTTCTGGCAGAAGCTGGTCCAGCGTTTCGCCTTTCTCGTAGCGCTCGCGAAACTCTTGTGTTTTGGCTTTTAGATCCTCGTCTGAAAGCGCCTCCATTTGCGGTTCAAGTGCATTAATTTTGAGGACAACCTTGCCCATCCTTTTCAGCTCACGATCATTTTTGGAGCCAAATACAGCCCTTACGAGTTTGCCTAACATAAGATTTCCAACCAGTAGTAGGGCTTTTCCGCCCCGCAGTATGTAATGAGATTAATAGAGGAATATTTTGAGCGAGCAATATGCAGTTATTACTCGTAAAAGGGAAGCGAACTTAGCGGTTCGTGCGATGGATATAGGCAGACGGATCGACCGTTCTACCATTTTTGTATACTTCGAAATGTACGTGAGGCCCTGTTGAGCGGCCGCTAGACCCCATTAGAGCAACGATTTGCCCTTTTTTCACTACATCCCCAACCTTGACCAGGTTTGATTTGCAGTGGGCGTAGCGTGTTTTGAAGCCATTACCGTGGTTAACTTCAACCAACTCACCGTAGCCGTAACGCTCTCCAGACCAGGTGACCACACCTGCGGCAACCGCGACGATATCGGCACCGTCTTTACCCGCAAAATCAACACCCGCGTGCCACGCTATACGGCCATTAAACGGGTCACTTCTACGGCCATAACGGGAAGACATCCAACCTTTTTTAATCGGCCGGCCGGCGAGGAAAACGTCATTTTGCAACTTGCGCTTGGCCATCAAGGCTTCAAGGGTATTGAGCTGTTGCTGTCGGTCTTCAATTTGTTGGCCCAACTGCTCCAACACCAGTTGAAAATCCGGTGGCGCATAGCTGGATTCATCCAGATTTTGCTCTGGCCCGCCAAGCGCTGGTGCACTACTGAAATCGAACTCGCCATTGTCGAGCTTAGCCATTTTGGTCAGCCGCTCTCCCAACGCATCTAAGCGAACTAATCGAGCTTGTAGCTCGGCTACCCGAAGGGTAATGGCGGCTACTTTTTTCTCGGCAAGGTTGCGAGCTTGTTCAACGTCAACTTTTTGCTCTTCTAAGGAGTCGTTCCAAGCGACGGCCGAATCGGCTGTCATGACGTCTGAGGATTCGTTAGTGAGGTAGGAGACAGCGAAGGTAGCTGCGCCAACGGGAATACCTACAATACAGGCTGAAAGCAACGCACGTGTCCAGCCACCCAGCGTAAAACTGCGGGTGCTGCCGTGTCGTTTGCTCACTACGATTATTTTCATCGTCTATCAAGGCCCAATGCGCGGGCTCGAAAAGCCTTGTCCGACAAAGCGCGCGAAATTTCGTCAGACTCTTTATGTTAATAATTGTGCAAATAGAAGCATCTCGCAAGCTAATCGGGCTTCTAAACGCCAAATGGCTCATGTGCAGGCCAAAATCGACAAAACTATGGCACACCTAACCACAAAAATTCAACTCTATATTCGATTCAACCCTTATGTTTTGGTGTTTTTATACAAAAGGGCCTTACACAACAACAACCTACGAAGCGGCCATTAGGGGTTTAACATACGAAATGGGGGCCTGTTCTTCATCCTCAAACGTTACTAGCTCCCATGCATCCGTTTGCTTTATCAGCTCCAACAACGATTTATTGTTCAAACCGTGGCCAGATTTATACGCCCTAAACTCGCCAATCAGGCTGGTTCCCAGTAAGTATAAATCGCCAATGGCGTCTAAAATTTTGTGTTTTACAAATTCGTCTTCGTAGCGCAGGCCATCATCATTCAAGATACGGTACTTATCGACAACAATGGCGTTATCAACACTACCTCCCTTCGCCAACCCTTTGGATCGCAGGTACTCAATCTCGTGCATAAAACCGAAGGTACGTGCACGTGATACTTCTTTCACAAATGAGGTGCTGGAGAAGTCAACCGTGGCATCAAGCTTTCGCCCTTTAAACACGGGGTGGTCAAAATCGATAGTAAAAGACACTTTGAAGCCGTTGAACGGCAGGAAGCAGGCTTCTTTGTCGCCATCTTTGACCACAACCTTCTTCTTAATACGAATAAACTTTTTCGGCGCAGCCTGCTCTTGAATACCAGCAGACTGTATAAGGAATACAAAAGGCCCAGCACTACCGTCCATTATGGGCACTTCGTCGGCACTGACTTCGACAATGGCATTATCGATGCCAAGGCCCGCCATAGCCGAAAGAAGATGCTCTACGGTTGAAACCCGGACATCACCGTTCATTAATGAGGTAGAGAGGGTGGTATCGCCAACATTCTCTGCTTTTGCTTGAATTTCTACGACCGGGTTTAGATCCACCCGACGAAAGACAATACCCGCATCAATAGGAGCTGGGCGCAGGGTCAGGTAAACCTTCTGACCGGTATGAAGACCCACGCCAGTGGCTCGAATTTCATTTTTCAGGGTTCGTTGTTTGATCATTCAATCACATCTCTAGGGTGGGTCAGAAAGCGGCGCGCATCATAGCAGATGACATACCCCAAACCAACCGGGTCGATTAATAATTGAACAGCACGCTTTAGAGGGATACAAGAGCACATTCGGCCGCCTGAGACCAGCTCCATCGGCTGGGTCGAATCGCACGACAAGCCCAAGCCTTCCCCCCCTACAACTTTACCTACCCTACTCATTCAAGTAGCCAATTTAAAAGTAGTTAAAGTGATTCCCTGTAGCGCCCACCAGAAACGGCGGGTAGCCACTCAATTCTCCCAAGCGTAGCTGCCAAGATTATCACTTTTGGCGGCAAAAACTTCGCGATAAATCAATTTTCGATGCAAATATACACAATTAGCTGAGACGAGCCGAAACTCAGAAAGTTCCGGCTCCCTGTCGCCAGGTTCTGCGGGCAGCCACGTCCTGTGCCCCCTAAATCATCGGGGGAAGCGGGGTACTCGAAGCCTCGCTCCACAGCAACTGTTTCAGCTAACCAAAATGTGCTTATTCGAATTAGTCCGCTTGACGACGCAAGAATGCGGGAATATCAAGATATTCCAGATCCTTATCTTCCGACTCAACCGCCTGCGCAGCCTTGGCCGTTTGGCTATGACGAATAATGGTTGGACGATCCAACTCGGCGTAATTTGGGCGGCCATCGGCACTGCGCGTATTATCTACAACCTTCGTAGCAACAGGCTTTTCAGCACGCGCTGGATTACCCAAACCAGTAGCAACAACAGTTACACGCAATTCATTGGACATATCGGGGTCGATGACCGTTCCCACAACAACCGTGGCATCGTGAGACGCAAACTCTTCGATAGTATCACCCACCTCCGAGAACTCACCCAAAGAAAGATCCATACCGGCAGTGATATTCACCAGAATGCCTCTAGCACCCTGTAAATTAACATCTTCCAGCAACGGGCTGCGTATAGCTGCTTCGGCCGCTTCCCGCGCACGATTTTCACCCGTAGAACTGCCGCTGCCCATCATCGCCATGCCCATTTCCGACATAACCGTACGAACATCGGCAAAATCGACATTTATCATGCCTGGGCGAATAATAAGATCGGCAATACCCTGTACCGCACCCAGCAGTACATCGTTCGCCGCTTTAAAAGCATCCAGCAATGTTGTTGCCTTACCCAATACCGCTAGCAATTTTTCGTTTGGAATAGTAATTAAAGAATCTACTCGGTCCTGTAATTGCTTTATACCTTCATCAGCAATTGCCATTCGCTTTCGCCCTTCAAACGGAAAAGGCTTAGTTACAATTGCGACCGTAAGAATACCCAATTCTTTGGCAATCTCGGCAACGACCGGTGCGCCGCCAGTACCGGTACCGCCTCCCATACCCGCTGTAATAAACACCATGTCGGCACCCTCAAGAACTTCCGCAATACGCTCGCGGTCTTCCATTGCAGCCTGACGACCGATTTCCGGGTTTGCACCAGCACCTAATCCCTTTGTAATACCATGCCCCAACTGCAACACCGTACGAGCGTCTACGTCTTTTAACGCCTGCGAATCGGTATTGGCGCAAATAAACTCCACTCCATCTACCGTATTCGTGATCATGTGTTTAACAGCGTTACCACCGCCACCGCCTACACCAACAACTTTAATAACCGCATTTTGCGGAATGCTATCAACTAATTCGAACATAAGAGATCCCCTCTTTTTCCCCTTGAAAACTAACGTAACTAACTTACCAACATACGTCAGCAATAAATCACAAATTTTTCTGAAACCACGACTTTATACGGCTAAAAAAACCTTCATTGGATTCAGAACCATAAACACTTTCGTCACCTTGCTGCATACCGTAAAGCAGCAAGCCGACACCCGTTGAATAAATTGGGTTATCGACAATGTCCTTTAGCCCCTTGACATAAATTGGGGCTCCAAGGCGCACGGGCATATGAAAAATTTCTTCTGCCAGCTCAACAACACCTTCCATTTTTGAGGTACCACCGGTTAAAACAATTCCCGCGGCTACCAGATCTTCAAAACCACTACGGCGCAATTCGGCTTGCACCAATGTAAATAACTCATCATAGCGAGGCTCTACAACCTCGGCTAACGCCTGCCGCGACAAGTTCCGCGCAGGCCTGTCACCAACACTCGGCACTTTAATCGTTTCTTCCGCACCGGTAAGCTTTGCCAACGCACAGGCATATTTAATTTTAATTTCTTCTGCATACTGCGTAGGCGTACGCAGGGCCATAGCAATATCATTGGTTACCTGGTCGCCAGCAATTGGAATAACGCCTGTATGGCGAATTGCACCCTCGGTAAATATGGCTATATCGGTTGTTCCGCCACCAATATCAACCAGACACACGCCTAGCTCTTTTTCGTCTTCGGTCAGCACCGAATAACTAGAAGCAAGCTGTTCAAGAATAATGTCTTCCACTTCCAAACCACAGCGACGTATACATTTTTCAATGTTCTGCGCCGCATTTACAGCGCAGGTGACTAAATGTACCTTTGCCTCCAAGCGAACGCCCGACATTCCCAACGGCTCTTTAACACCTTCCTGCTCATCAATTAAATATTCCTGCGGCAAAATGTGCAGAATCTTTTGATCTGCCGGAATGGCTACTGCTTGCGCAGCGTCAATAACACGATCCAAATCCTGAGAAAAAACTTCTCGGTCTTTTATGGCCACTATTCCGTGAGAATTTAAGCTGCGAATATGGCTCCCCGCAATGCCAACATATACCGAGTGAATTTCACAGCCCGCCATTAATTCAGCTTCTTCGATTGCACGCTGAATAGATTGCACCGTGGACTCAATATTAACAACTACACCTTTTTTCATGCCAACGGATTTATGGGAACCAATACCCACAATCGACAATTCACCCTCAGGTGAGATCTCTCCGACTATTGCAACAACCTTGGATGTTCCAATATCCAGACCGACAATCATGCGCCCCCCGCTTGAATATGCCATTTAGTCACCTGTTCTGTGATTATATTCATTCATATCAATTAGCGACTCGCCTGCAAATCGCTTTCAGTATCTTTGTTCCATGCCACAGCCATTCCGCTGTCGTAGCGCATATCCACGCGCACAATTTTTTCACTTACACCTCTAAGCTTTTGGTCGAACACCAATAAAAAATTGCGCAATTTGTTTAACACATCGTATTGTCCGAATACAATTTCAATTCCGTTACTAAGCTTAATTCGCCATGCATGTGTGGCATCAACATCAATACCCGTTAAACCAATATTACGACTAGCCAACATTTCCGTCATATCTAGGTAAGTTCGCGTAATAAGCGAACTTTGCTTTACTGGCCCAGCAAGAAGTGGCAAATACGCCAAATGACTATTATCTCCGATGGTTATAACTTCTCCTTCATTGCTGATAAAAGCCGTACTATTCCAACGTGCAATGGGCTTTTGCTCTCGCACGTCAATCGATAACCCGTCTGGCCATACGCGCTGTACACGTACCGCTTGTACCCATGGGTTGGTATGCAAATTAGCGCGAAGATCTTCAATATCTACCTGCATAAAGTTGCCCTGTATATGCGCCGTTACCAGAGCCTGAAGGTCTGACTGCGACAGATGCGTAAACTCACCTTTCACCGACACGTTGGCAACAGGTTTATTAACTTGCTGCTGCACCTTATTACTTATTGCCAGCCAATCTATTTTCCAAATACCGAACGCCAACAACGTAGAGAAACACACACCTTTTAATAACAACGCCCAAGGAATACTGACAATAGGGCCACCCTGCACTCTACCTTTACGCACCGCACCGCGACTATTCGGCCGCCCAGAGCTTACGTTAGAACGAGAACCTCGAGGCGTGTAAACCTTGCTGTTTTTATTGTTTTTAGCCCGTTCAGCCATTACTACGCATCCACACTGGTGTATAAAATTTCACAAACAAGTTCGCTAAACGACATGCCTATTGCTTTCGCCGCCATTGGAACCAAACTATGGTCTGTCATTCCCGGAACTGTATTCACTTCCAACAAATAGAAGTCTCCACTCTCATCTTGCATTACATCTACGCGCCCCCAACCAACACACCCCACACTTTCAAATGCACTTAATGCAAGAGAACGCAGCTGCTGAATTTTTTCTTCGCTTAAATCACAAGGGCACTGATAGACCGTATCATTCGAATGGTATTTAGCGTCATAATCATAGAATGCATTACTCGCTTGTAAACCTACCGGAGGCAGGGCAAAGCCATTCAACACACCGACAGAAAATTCCGGCCCATTGATTCGTCGCTCAGCAAGCACCACACTGTCGTACTGAAGTGCTTCAGTAATAGCGCCTTCAAGCTCTGACCCCGTGGCTACGCAACGCATGCCAATACTCGAACCCTCATGAACAGGCTTAACAAACGCCTCCCCGCCCAATTCCAACATTACTTCGTCAAAGTTTGAGCTTTGACTTACAACTTTATATTGAGGCGTTAATAGACCGTCACTCAACCATATTTGCTTAGTGGTTAATTTGTCCATGCCAACCGCAGAGGCTGCGTGTCGGCTACCGGTATAGGGTTTGCCCAACAGGTCTAATAACCCCTGAATTCTCCCGTCTTCACCGCCAGTACCGTGTAGCGCAATAAATGCTCGATCGAAAGACAACGATGCTATTTGTGCAACCACATTTTCATTAACATCACATTCAACAACATCTACACCCTGCTCTCTTAATCCTGCAGCAACCGCACGACCGCTGCGTAAAGAAACTTCTCTCTCTGCCGATGTGCCACCATAAAGCACAGCCACTTTCCCAAAGCTATTGCCTGCTGCTAAAAAGCTGCGGAAAGAAACCTGATATTGTTCCATCATTAACTCTGCCATATGCTCAACAAAATTTTCTCTTCGCCAGCTCTGTGGCTAAGGTGCCTACATTGCCAGCCCCCTGTGTAATCACAATATCACCAGGCTGTACAATATCTTTTACTACAGCAGGCACACCTTCAATACCTTCGACAAAAATTGGATCTACCTGCCCACGATTGCGAATACTACGACTTAAGTGCCGCGAATCAGCTCCCTGAATAGGTTCTTCTCCAGCCGAATACACTTCCAACAATATCAGCTGGTCTACACCTGAAAGCACGTCAACAAAATCTTCGTATAAATCCCGGGTACGGGTATAACGGTGAGGTTGATAAATCATCAGTACCCGTCTCTCAGGCCAACCATCTCGAATGGCCTTGATTGTTGCGCCAACTTCCCGAGGATGATGACCGTAGTCGTCGACTAGCATCACCGAACCTTTATCACCAACGTCAAAATCACCGTATATCTGAAACCGTCGGCCTACACCCATAAATTTCGCCAAACCCTGCTGTATAGCTTCATCACTAATCCCTTCATCCGTTGCAACGGCAACGGCTGCTGTGGCATTCAGCACATTGTGCTCTCCAGGCATATTCAGCGAAATTTCCAGCGGCGCACTCATACCCGAGCGTTTAATTTTAAAACGCTGCTTCCCCGCATTTTGCTGAAGATCATATACCTGAACATCGCTTGCCTCAGAAAAACCGTAGGTAATTACTGCACGGGAAATTTTTGGGATAACTTCGGTAACAACGGGATCATCTGCACACACTACGGCAACACCGTAGAAAGGTAGGTTATGAAGAAACTCCAAAAACGTTTTTTTAACGTTTGCGAAATCACCACCGTAGGTCTCCATGTGATCAGCATCAATATTGGTAACCACTGCAACCATCGGTTGTAGATGCAAAAACGACGCATCGCTCTCATCAGCCTCAGCCACAAGATATCGGCTCTCACCAAGACCTGCGTTGCATCCAGCACTGTTCAGCAAACCACCAATAACAAAAGTGGGGTCTTTATCACCCTCGGCAAAAATACTCGCTATCAAACTGGTTGTGGTCGTCTTACCGTGCGTACCAGCAACGGCAATACCGTGGCGATAGCGCATTAACTCGCCCAGCATTTCGGCACGACGAACTACCGGTATTCGACTCCTTCTGGCCTCCATAAGCTCCGGGTTCACATCGGCAATAGCGCTTGAATTAACAACCACATCAACGCCTTCAATATTCGAAGCATGATGACCAATAAATATTTCAACGCCCATTAACGAAAGTCTGCGGGTAATATCAGACTCCTTTAAATCAGAGCCTGATATTTCGTACCCTTGGTTAAGTAGTACCTCCGCAATACCACTCATACCAGCACCACCAATTCCAACGAAGTGAATTCGTCGAATTCTGCGCATTTCCGGTACGTGATGCAGGCGATCAGCTTTCATAGTAAAACCCTGTTCACTTCAGTTTTTTTAAAAATATTCTCACAAGCATCAGCAAAATCCACTGCCGCATTTGGCTTGCTACAGGTAGCAGCATTTTTGCCCATATTCGTTAACACCACGGGATTGTCAATAAAGCCGCCCAAAGTTTTCGCTAACGCCTTTGCCGTCAAATCTTTTTGCTGCCACATCAAAGCAGCCTCTGCCTTTACAAGAAAATGTCCATTCGCTGTTTGATGATCATCTATAGCAAACGGAAACGGAACCAATAGCGATGCCACACCCGATGCAGCCAGCTCACTTACCGTTAACGCACCGGCACGACAAATCACTAAATCGGCCCA
>ENA-OREC01001651-OREC01001651.1-marine-metagenome-genome-assembly--contig:-NODE-1651-length-11533-cov-12.820182_pt1 | contig 11533 bp, 5 predicted proteins | sample MGYA00248626_ERZ508543 | MGnify/ENA primary metagenome ERZ508543 (study PRJEB26211, sample SAMN05518279) | marine metagenome | isolation source: Puget Sound, Washington, USA | host: Bankia setacea... | reverse complement strand
AAAAAAAGTGTTTTGTGTTTTTAATTAGTTGGGCCCCCCCCCCCCCCCCCCATTTGGAAATTCCTGGAACGCCACTGCCTAGCCTATGTAACAGGTGATATTTAAATAACACGGACCTAAATATGTAATATAAACATTTTGTATTAATAACTCGTATTAATAAATCAATAAACAAATACATAAACAATCATAATCATGTGTCTTTTTACACATTACAAGTGCGTAGAAGTTGGGGCCGCAGGGCCAATATTCTGGCTAGTAACGACAATGGGGCCGCGAATATTTGATACCGATTTTCTTAGAAATCGTATTTTAAATAAAGCTACGCGCATATAGATCAATACCAGTCTGACACTATATTGAATAAACATATATATAATCTTTATTTCCTCCGTATTAAAGAGGGGTAAGTGGAAGAAGAGGCCATAACACACTAATTATCTGTACTGTTTTTGATGTTTCAAAAACTGAAGTTGATTGGGATTATTGCAATTACTCGTTAAAATAGAATTGTCATTATGTAGCCAGCAATATGTATTTTTTCAAACTCGTCACATTAAAGTTTGAATTTAAAATGGACGTTCCAAATCAGCTTAACAGTTTTAATTTTCCAAAGAGATCTGTTGGCACTAAAACTGAACACAGGGCATTCAACTCGCAATGGTTCCAAAGTCACTCGTGGCTTCACTATGAAGAGGTAAACTGCGCTATTTTGTTATTTAACATACATTGTGAGACTGCGCAAATATCAATATTCGACAATGTATGAATATATAACAAACCAAAGACAAAGTTCAAAAGTAATTCAGTTAGCTAATTTGGAATGAAAACATGGAATGAATTACCCAAATGTATAATAAGCAGCCCCTCGGTGGAAAGTTTTAAAATTCGGCTTAAAACTTTGCTCAGATCATATGAATATCAGTAACATTAATAGCTGTTAGAATGCCTGTCGTACTGTTTATGTTAATAGTTATATACATATTATACATGTGTTGATGTTGTTGTTGAGTTAATCAATATATTGTCATCATCTTCATCCTCATCCTCCAAATATGTAAGTGTTAATCAATAATGTTTCATTTCATATCATTATGTTTATAGTCGTAGTTAGTAGAAGGCCTCACATTAAGTAAATAAATACTGGTGTTTATAATAATTTATGATTGCACAATAATTAACAAGTCGCTGTTGCTGTGATAGTGAATAAATGTTACGAAACGATAATAGTTTTATATCTATCAACTATTTTAACAGATAAAAACATGAAAATAAACTCGAATGGAGGAGACACCCTCCTGAGCCCACCCCTTACGCGGCCTCAATGCCAATTTCATTCCTACCCGCCTGCATTATGAATTGAAATCGAGATAACATAAGCTAGTACCTGTATGTACTATTTAAAACAAAATGTGTTATCAGTGTTCTATTTGTATTTCCGTTCTTACATGTAACTAGTTTAGCCTGAACCGGAAAGAACTGATGGAAATGTGTTTACGCAGAATGAAATGACATCATACGTGACGTCATTCTAGCACAAGATGGCTGACATCATCAAACTCAGTTGTTTGATTGTTTTGTTTGTTTGTGTTTTTGGAAGATGTCGCGCAAGTAAGATGTAGTGTTGAACACATTTATCCATGAGCATATTGTCCAGCAAAACGTTTCATAATGGTTGAATGTATCTTGTTCATTCAAGTCTTGAAAAACAAGAGGGATTTGACTTTACTTAAAATCTTCAACATGACAATATAAATCAGTTTTGGCTAATGGCAATGCTTTGCCGATCTGACTGAATAAATTGAGTTTGTGTTTGAGTTGAATCAAATTATATACGTGTTTCGTATATTTATGTATTTAAGGGTGGGTCTCAGAACAGTGTGAGAACTAGCCCCCTCCTGATTGCATCCCTATTTTAAAGAATGATATAAAAAATAATAATTATTGAATGAATCAATGATTGATATTTGTAAATGTATTGCTTTTCTAGACCTGCATTAGCATATACTGTACTGTACTTGATATCTTTACATTTAAGGTTTAAGCTTCGATATAAAAATGTTTTGCATACACTGCTATTGTTTTCATTTGTAAATACTAGCTACTGTCTCATTAAAATTGAAACTGAGAGTGGCAGTATAGACATAAGTTCTATCTATCAGATCTTCCAATAATGTCAAACACCTGCTGGGGACCTAGACATAGTTTCAATAGCAAACGAAAATTAAGGTTCATACCCGCCATATTGCATCAATAAAAGTATCTGGGTAGATGGCAGTATGGTCGTCAAAGAAATCCCATTTCCCCACAATCCCACAAAGGCTGCATTGCTTAAATGTTATATAGACAATTAAACACTTTAAACGTCAATTACTTAAAACTTAAAAGCATAATAAAATAAAACATATTCTGTATACTGAAATCATGCACTTCTTATATTCAGCTGATGAAGCAACCAGTAAAATCACAGATAAAGAACTCAAGAAACATCTTCAGGTCTCAGATGGTAATCATACTTATTTAATGTTTGATTCTCTTTTCTTGAAGCTCCCTTTTATATGTTCTTTGGAACTCTTTCTTCAACCATCCAAATCTTCATCCATCCATTCATACCTTCATCCATCCATCCATACTACCATCAGTTCATACCTTCATCCATCCATACCGTCATCCATCCATACCTTCATCCATTCAAACCTTCATCCATCCATATCTTCATCCATCCATACCTTCATCCATCCATCCATTCATCGTTAAATATGATTTGACATGCTTTCAATAAAAATCCCCTTTTAATTGTGTGAAAACATAATGTGGAATCAGATTTATTATATTCATGTTTGAGGCACTAACTGTTTGAGAGCTTGTGTCATCTTAGCCATGCATCTAACTGCCAACACCTTTCAACTTCAATTTTTGCCTAGATGTGTATGTGTACGCTTTTTGTTGATCAAACATTAGAAGTGCCATGAAAATATATTTAATATTACATGTAGATAGAAATTGTTTGCCAATAACAAAATTTCATGTTGTGGTATTGCATGGGCTGATATTTTTCAGTAACTTTCAACAAAAAACAAAAAAAATGAAGTGGAACAAACAATAGTGATAGTATATTTTTGTTGTTGTTGTAAGTGTATAAATGATACCCATAACTGTACAATATGTTATTAAATGTTAAGTATTACACCTGTTTACTTCAGAGAATGTTTTGGTACATAAACGGGCAGTGCCTGCAGATAGTCTCCCTTCTCAGACCTATGGCCCAGTTAGGAAAAGGCGTAACAAACCAGAAAACTCCGTTGCTAAGAAAAAACATCATAAAGATAAAGCAAAAGATAAGAAATCAGCAACCGAAAAGAACACCTCATTGAAGAAAGACAAGAAGCATAAAAAGAAAAAGAAGCCTACAGACCCAGATTCTGATGATAAAGAGATTGATGCAGCAGCAGACAGTTTAAGTGAGTAAATCAACAAAGACTATAGGGTGCACGTAGTTCATTTTCGGTCATCTATACTATTTACGTTAGAATTAAATTACCTTCGGATGACATTGACTTAATTTTCAAAAAAGTACATTATAATTTGGACCAGTGTTGGATCATGTTGCTATGTACATGAATGGTTGCTTCATGAAGAGAGCATTAACAACCCAGTTCCATAATATAGGTTGTGTTACTTTGAGATGGTTTTAAAATATCTCTATTCTGATGGGTAAGTATCTTTTGGTATATCATGCTGGTAAAGGAACACGTTTCTGACACTTGAGATAGAGCTCTTTGTTAAACATTGAATATTTTTTTCCCCATTTCAGTCAGTGAAAAGAAGGGCCTTTCCATGGAAGATGACGGTGATGGTATTTTTATTTTGTTTCTGTTCACAGTCTTCTATTACCGGTATTAGCATGAGATTAAGAGGCTGGCGCGTTAACTCACTCTGTAGAGCAAACAACTAGTAATTTCAGGAACTGTTGGCTTGAGCCAAACCCTTTGTTTATTTTGTTTTGGGTAAAAATGCCATCCAACACAGTTTCAAGTGGAAAAAATAGCAATTTACTTGCAAAGAATGGTCATCAGTAGTTAAACTGGCTTGTGATAGGAATGTTTTGTGCAATATCATTATAAACAGACCGTCACTTATTGAAGAAAACGATAATTTGAGAAAGATATAAAGCTTGACTTGATCCATGAGTCCTTAAGTCAAGACTGGTAAACAATGTGTGTGCCCGGTGATAATATTAGAAACTCACAATACATGTAGTCGCAAATGTTGGACACATTCTATAGCCGTGACAATTTGTTAAAACTTTGAAATGCATTGTTCGTGTTTTTACAATACCATGTGATGAGCAGGAAGAGTTGAGATTTTGACAACTTTTTATCTTTATATGAGTACCGGATATTTATTTTAGACACATCCGGCAAAGATCCATGTACTCCTAACCCTTGCAAGAATGGAGGAACATGCCGAGCTGACCCCAAAGCCACTCTTATTGGTGGTTTTCAGTGTGCCTGTCCACTCCAGTATAGGGGAAAGTTCTGTCATGAAGGTACCACTTTCTTCAGTTTAATTGATTGTCTGTATGTTTATTTAATGTGATATAGGATCTTGTTTAAGACTTTGTCAGCAAAATAATTTCAACATGACCCTGACCTAGAAGATCTTTTAAAAAGCGGCAGGAAAATGCAAAAAAAAGAAATGTAAGGTAATTGTTTTAAGGTTACAAATAAAGGAATGACTTTGCTGGATGCCTATTTAAAAGAAAGTCAAATTATTGTTTTGCCATTAATATTTATACCTCAACCTTAGAACTGCCATCTGACTCTTCAGCTTCATTCCACACAAAACACATTGATATTGGTGGTAACTTTTTACCCTTACACACTTTGCTCCTGTTCATATGCAAACACAAGCTTGTGATCTACAGAAAAAAACCATTTGACCTTGATCTTCAGATGACCTTGACAATGGCTTTTCAGCAATAATTGATCGGATAATATTGACAAAAAAGCTATGTATTCTCTTGTACATGTATAAGATTTTGTGTTGCTATTTTTTTACTGAAATGCTGTTTTGGTTTAGCTATGATGATGTGTAGTGAGCTGAACTGTGCCAAGGTGAAGGACTGTGCAGCGACACCATCAGGCTCTGTATGCATCTGTGAGGGGAAGCTGCTGGGTCGTATGTGTATGATTGATACTGGTAACCCATCGGAGTTGTGTAAGTGTCAGTTTTGTTTTACAAACCACACAACTGTATCAAGCTATGCTTAAGACACGGGTTTTTAGGCCATGACTCGTAAAAGATGTATCGGTCCAGTAAAAATATTTAAATTTCATAATAGACAAAGAACTAAATATTTTTCGGACCAGTAAAAGTTGATTGTCTTTGCCATCTCTGCTATATATATCTGTATTTCAGATAATGCAAATGTATCAATTTTTATTTTCTACTGTGGAATCAATCATTCTTATTAACATCAACTTAAATAATTTTACTATTACAGGCCTCCTCTTGACCTTTTGAATTTGCTGATTTTGTGCAGTATTTTGAATTTTAATTAGTTGAAATTGAATAAGAGGTTCGGCCAACCCACATATATATAATGGTCTATTTTGTATGATTTTGTTTATTGTTGAACAAAACACGTTGATCTTGGGAGTTTTGCAACATTTTCTTTTCAGCCAAGATAGAGATGGTGTTGTCAGAGGCCACTAAGAGAGTTGGTGAAATAATTCTAGTTTCTGTCCTTGCCTTTCTACTGCTGATAGTAATCTTAATGGTTCTTCTAGCCAGAGTGGTGGGCAAGAGAAGGTAAGACATGTTGAATCTGTTGATAAAGACCACTTGAAGAGAATTAATGGAAGTGGTCTTTGGTGGTAGGTTGTAATACATAAAGATTCCTTCTGCACAAAAATATTTAGATAACCTCAATTTGTAACTCACTTCTAATGAAGAAAAGTGTTAAGTTATTTAAAATTGAACGTATAGTTCATCCCTTTTTTGACTTCGTTTCTTAGCTTGACTGAATTGGCAAACTATTTATATACAAATTATACAGTTGTGTACTAATTAATTGTACATCATTTATAGAACCTGCTAGTGGATGCTTGATAAAGATGTCATGGAGAGTGGTATAGTCTGTCTGTCTGTCTGTCTGTCTGTCTGTCTGTCTGTCTGTCTGTCTCTTTGTCTCTTTAGTCAGTATTAGCTTGTCCAGTTGATAACTTTTATCAATGCAGTTAGTCAAACTCTCAAATATTAACAAACATAAAACACATGTATAACCGTGTGTAACATATTTGCCTTGCATCACTAATTCAAGGTCATATTGTGCGCGCACTTTGTTGATTGGCAGGCAAAAAAATGTGTTCTTTAATTTGTTACGTGAACTGTCAGACATTTTAATAGGAAGTAAAAATTTATCATTATATATTTAATTTTCTATCATTTATCTTCAATCACAGAACAATTCTAAGAGAGAAGTATAAGGAGGCTATAGATGCAGGCTTCATGCCGTTAGAGGACCCACCTGACTGGTTAGATATTGGTAAAGATGTGATCCGTCAGAAGCTCTGCTGCAAGGAGACTAGTTACCCAGATAGTTATTTCCCTGAAGGTCATCCGTTGAGAGAAGGTTCCATAACTGAACAGGACATCATGGAAAAAGAAGGTAGGACTGATGGCAGTATTTTTTAAAGTTCAAATTATGTATTTTTACTTAGCTTTTCATTGAATTTTGTGTTTGGTACAATGTTTAATTTTGCATATAAATACTCCATGTAATATTTTTCAAGCATTATCTTTGCGACAAGAATTGGCATTTTCATGCGCTCTTAAATTCAAGAATTCTAAGATTTTATACACTTTCATATTACTTGAAACTTTTATGTGTTGATCTTTAAAGTTTCTTGTTCAGTCTGTCCAACAAAAAAACACAAATTGAGTACCCCAAAAATACTTTGATTTTACAGTACATGTATTCAATTTTGTTCATTTTCAAAATAAATGTGTACAATGTACCTGTAAAGATGTATAAAGTCCAAAAACAAGAACATATTTCCCATGTTTAAAAAATAATAGTTATCTGTGATGAAAAATTATGCTATTTTATTGTTCAATACAATAATTAATTTGGGCTCTTTGTGTTACAGATGAACTTGAGAGAATGTTGAACAGCAAGACCAGCAATGTCAGTCGAGTTAGTTTAGCTGCTGGTTCTAACATGAGTACCAATCAAAACTACCACAGCGTACCGAGTTATGGTTACAGGCAACAAGTGGTTCCACTGTCCAGATACCAGCCTTTTGGTCGATCCTATTCCCAGCATGAAAGGTATGGTGTACAAAAGGTCCCACAAAGGCGTGCTTCAGTAGGCTTCTACTCCTACAGGGATGGTGAATATGATCATCAAAATCGCTGGTATCCATATAAAGTAAGCAGCCGCACACAGTATCCTCAGCAGCAGCATCAGATTTCTCAGCAACATCATCAACAACAACAACAGCAGCAACAGCAGCAGCAGCAATATAGAAGTCAGGAAAGACAACCTATAAGTCGTGGAAGCTATTACTACCGACCAAAGAAAAGATCACACTCTGCGCCAAAAGATCTTGACTATATTCATTCACCCACTTTCCGCCATGTGCCAACTGTGGTTGAAACAATTGATCGTCACAAAACCATCACACCAAATGATGATGAAAACGTTGTTTACTCTTCATACGGGGAGGAGAGTAGATCTGTCAGTACCAGTACGCCAAACAAGAGAAGGAATTCTGCATCAGATGTGATTGATTCTTTAATTAGAAAACGGCATAGTAGTACAACTTTCCAGCCAAGCGAAACTAATGAAGATGGGTTTAATGAGTCCAGTAATGCTTATGAAATGGACGAAGAGGTGGAACAGGAGCCTGAATCCTTGAATCGTCAGACAGACCCAAGTGAATGTAGTTACAGTACACAGTATCGGCGTTCTGACACATGCAGTGAGAGACATGGAAACAGATCTTATAACGCTGCCTCTGATGTGGATTGTCACTATCAGAGTGACATACATCAACATCAACATGCAGACGACACTGAAACCATGTCCACAGCATCGGAAACCCTACAACAGCGGATGAGCAACTTGAGGGCAAAGCTAGCTGGAGCAGAACATATGTCATCGCGAAAGAGCGCATTTCGACGAAAAGATGAATGTACAAGCACTGATGAGGTCTTGAAGCATTCAAAAGCATGGTTCGATGATGAATGTGTATCACCTAGAAAGATGGTCCGTCATAACAGAAATATGAATATGAACCGAGCTGATGATTCATATGAAGATGATGGTTTAATCCATGACGTGAATATGAACATGAACCGGGATGAGGAATTGTACAGCGAGGTAGTCGGAAGGTCCTATACTACAGTTTACAGGCAGCAGAGCCCGGACACATATTGGAAACAGTACATGGCAACGTTTATTGACGACAATAACAAGAACGTAAATGAGAATTCTTTTGAGTTTGAAGATGACGTGAAACCTTATTTAACCTATGGCGATTACTTTAAAAATGGAAAGCGGCAAATCTATCGTGACAGTTCCAGTCAAGTAGAAACACATGAGTTTGATGAAACTGATGCGAAGCCTTTTATCAGTATTAATGAGCTTGAGGATGATATTGTGATGGAAGAACGCCGCAGAAGTATTACAGCAGAAAATGATGATGGTACAGAAGATGAAGCACTCACAAGTGTTTGGTGTACTACTGTAAATGTACCAGAAAATGAGAATACAGAGGAGGGTCTTGAAGGGATCTGGCGTACCACCGTTAGCGTTCCAGTTGAGAATTTTACTGAAGGGGCTGAAGAATCAGTCAATGAAGAGAATATGTCAATAAATGCTACAAGTACTGCAGACATGGAAACTGAAAGTAGGGATAACAGATTTGTATTAGATATGAATACTGGAGACCTTAGCCCTTTCCATAATGAAACCTACTGCTCCAGTGATTCAGCTAAAAGAAAATATGTCCGGTCCTTTGAAGATTGTGGCAAGAAGCTGTACTATGTGAGCACAGAAGACTTGTTAAATGCTGCTGATATGGATACTGTAGAAGCAGACATTGGGGAAGAGGATGATTCTAAAGATGATGGTACTGATGAGAATGAAGAGAGAAGTAATGGTGATGATGACCACAGCAATGGGGAAAAAGAGCAAAGTGATGATGATGATGAACAAGAAGAAGATCAAGCAATATCAAGTAAAACGACAACAGATGATGAAAGATTGGTAGAAAATTGTAGCAAAACTTCCACCGATGGAGATGATGAATATTACAAAGATGAAAATATAGAAGATGACAATCTCAGTGAAAATAACAATGAAATTGATGAGCAGGAAACAAGTACTGTTAGTAAATTAGTGAATGATCTAGCTTATGATGAAGAAACACTTTTAGAAACAAGTTTCAGCAAACCGTACCATCTGAAGTCGCCAGTTGTAATAGATATGGCTGATTTGTCATGTGGAGAGATAAAGTCACCAATTTGTCCACAATCTACAAGTTGCATTGATGATATAGCTACAGATGATGGCAAGGAGGTGTATACAGAACCGCCATTTGTTATTGATATGGCAGTAGATGAAGATGACAAACCACCATCATTTCTTGAACCACATGATTGTTCTGCTGATTCTGATTTGAATGGAAGTATGGAACAGCCATCGTTTTTGACATCACAAGCAAAAGATGAAGATAATATAGAAGGTATTGCAGACGAAAGCATAGATACAGAAAACGATCAGACAACAATTTGTCAATCACCACCACCAGATTGTGTATCAGAGTTTGGTGAAGCAGACGACTTTAACATGACGGATAGTTCAACGACAACATCTGGAACCCTTGTAGGTACGGTTGGTGAGAGGACACTAGATTCAATGACAGACGATACTTTGGTGGAAGAGAGTGAACTGAATTCAGACTAATCAATAGAGGAACTGGTTTGAGTTATTGTCAATATTTAGGCTTGGTTTGAAAGAAAGTCTAAAACTTACATTAACCATTTTGGGATTGGTGCTGCAGTATAAAAGTGAGACCAAGGGTGAGAGTTTAACAACTGTCACTTCTGCTACTATTACATGAGGATTATTTTGAAAGGACTTTTTAAGATAATCTGGGTAAAGTTGAACATGACATTTTAGGACAATTATATGCTATACATAATATGAACAATTTACAATATTTGTTACTAAAAACAACAGTGATTTGTGTAAAAAAGCCTACATGTTCGTACTTCAAGTTGTACTAATTGTTATAATGTTTTGTAGTTCCTGTTTGGTTCTTTGGACATATGAATGTAGATGTAAAGTGTTTGTGTGTCTCTTCAATAAACTACATTGTATGTTTAAAATGAACTCTCTGACAGTTGGAATCCGGTCTAGATCGAGCAGTTTCTAGGTTCAAATGTACAATTTCCTAGTCAGAATATTTTCTCTAAATAATTTAGTTTATCAGTTTAAGACAGGTTTGATTGATTTAATGCAACGTACGTATGTGAAAACCTAATTTAACATGAGCAAGCTGTCAGAATAGTAAGTTGATTTATGTGCATCTATATAAGGAGTTTAGATTATTTATTCCTATGTGTTTTGTTGTTGTTAAGATTACAGTTATGCTAGTGTATAAATGTTATTATGACTGTAATGAATTCTATTCTTTTTAAATAATCTAAAAGAAGCATAAGTGTATTTGATGTGATGTTTTACAGGTTGTTACATAATACTTACATGTATTATTTACTGTACAATACATTTATTTTATAGTAACTTGATTCTTCATAAATGATCCAGGCATACATGTTATACAAATGTTACTAGTTGGTTTCGTGTTAATGCAAGTCTAACAGATTTGTTAAGTATACATGATTGTTATTTTCTTTCGAGGAAACCCAAAAGAGATTGTTGTGAGCAAATCAGTTTGTTGTTATTTATTATTTTTACGTGTTAATATTTTAACATTTTTATACAAATTGTTGAGGAATTTATTCTTTATTATTTATAAAATTTATTATTATGATCAAGATAAAGCACTGATAATGATGGCTATACAGAGTAGATGATGTCCTGATGTTACCAGTATTGATCATGTAAGTAACGATGGTGAATGCACTGATAATGATGGTTATACAGAGTAGATGATGTCCTGATGTTAACAGTATTGATCATGTCAGTAACGATGCTGAATGCACTGATAATGATGGTTATACAGAGTAGATTATGTCCTGATGTTACCAGTATTGATCATGTCAGTAACGATGGTGAATGCACTGATAATGATGGTTGTACCGAGTAGATGATGTCCTGATGTTACCAGTATTGATCATGTCAGTAACGATGGTGAATGCACTGATAATGATGGTTGTACAGAGTAGATGATGTCCTGATGTTAACTGTATTGATCATGTCAGTAACGATGTTGAACGCACTGATAATGATGGTTATACAGAGTAGATTATGTCCCGATGTTAACAGTATTGATCATGT
>ENA-OREC01001650-OREC01001650.1-marine-metagenome-genome-assembly--contig:-NODE-1650-length-11533-cov-13.105971_pt1 | contig 11533 bp, 12 predicted proteins | sample MGYA00248626_ERZ508543 | MGnify/ENA primary metagenome ERZ508543 (study PRJEB26211, sample SAMN05518279) | marine metagenome | isolation source: Puget Sound, Washington, USA | host: Bankia setacea... | reverse complement strand
TATACAATATCGTTAGTACAATCCATCATATACAATATCATTAGTACAATCCATCATATACAATAGCATTAGTACAATCCATCATATACAATATCGTTAGTACAATCCATCATATACAATACCATTAGTACAATCCATCACATACAATATCATTAGTACAATCCATCACATACAATATCATTAGTACAATCAAATCAATCATATACAATATCATTAGTACAATCCATCATATACAATATCATTAGTACAATCCATTATATACAATATCCTTAGTACAACCCATTATATACAATATCATTAGTACAATCCATCATATACAATACCATTAGTACAATCCATCACATACAATATCATTAGTACAATCCATCACATACAATATCATTAGTACAATCAAATCAATCATATACAATATCATTAGTACAATCCATCATATACAATATCATTAGTACAATCCATCATATACAGTATCATTAGTACAATCCATTATATACAATATCATTAGTACAATCAAATCAATCATATACAATATCATTAGTACAATCCATTATATACAATATCATTAGTACAATCCATCATATACAATATCATTAGTACAATCCATCATATACAATATCATTAGTACAATCCATCATATACAATAGCATTAGTACAATCCATCATATACAATATCGTTAGTACAATCCATCATATACAATACCATTAGTACAATCCATCATATACAATATCATTAGTACAATCCATTATATACAATATCATTAGTACAACCCAACAACTTATATGGTAAGACTATGATATTAATGAACATGGTAAGTAACATAATTTAGGTTAATGTTCTTATGAGAAAACTCCTCACACAGAGAATATACGATCTTACTTGTCGGATGGGGGTGGGGCGGGGTACATGGAATGACTAAAGGAAAATAAATTGGTTATGCAGTGACGTCACAATGAAACACACGCACAGCACACATCAGTACATAGTTTCGTGTGACAACGGTTATGCACTCATGTTTATGTTCACCAATGATATCAAGTACATAGCCAAGAATTTGTTTCCTTTCATTTTGTGTTTTTAAAGTGGGACGAGTGATAAGGAATGTTTATCAGGATGTCTGGATTATCTGCCCCTGTGTTCTTAAAATCTTAGTACAGTACGACCGGAACCAGACTAGTTTCAAGTAGATCAGAATGATGTTTTATCTCAGTTAATTACTACATATGTGCGTTGTTCATAGTGTTAGAGTCAACAGGCGAGTTTTTGGTTATAAACAGATGATGTTATGTTTTGGTTTGACCTTTTTTTACATGGGACTTATTAAACAAAAATGTCAATCTCCTATAGTGCCCTCAATTAATTGAAGATAGATTTTGAAATCACGCCCGAATGCGTTCCTGGAACCAACCAGTACTGAACAATGAGGGTAACGTTTCTTGCTCAATTAAACAACATGCGCCTTTAATGGGGTTCAATTAAGGGTGTTCATACGGAAATTGATGCAAACATTTACCTCTTTTCACTTAGAAGCCTGTCACGTTCGGATGGTAAGAAAAATGGTATTTCATTGCCTAGTACAAAGCTTTCTTTCACTTGTTCTATCCTTGATTGGTCCTGTTCCACTATCCACTGAAGATCCAGACGTCGGTTGTGCAAGATGTTGGCTAAATGAACATCTGTAATTCGAGGGTTAAACGAAAAACTATCATAACCGTCTTCTTATTTCATATATTTACAGCCGTTTTTCCTTCAATCCCCGGATTGACAACTTCATAGTGTTCACGTTCTTTTTAACAAACACATCCTGAATTAAATCACTTATTTGTGTAATAGGTAAATCTATAACAAATACCCTAGAAGAATGAGCACCCCTATTTCAAAATTAAAAAGAAAAAATATTTATAACAGTCTAATATATCAACATATGAGTGCCAGCACTGTTGTTCACATTGCACAAAGTAAAGCATAACATAGCATGTACATCATGACTTACAACACCCATGAATATGGACTGAACAATGTGACATGTACAGGGTTACAGTGGAGACGGACAGTGGTGTCTAGGTTCGTTGATTCAGAACTATGTTAAAACAATGTCTCGATCTGTCATCGTCTATACCTATCTTTTAAAGAAACACTACTTCTCAAGTACATAAAAACTATGTAATAGGACACGTTAACAATACAAACATGCACAAAAGTCACACACTTACCAAGTACTTGTGTCAAAAGTAATGACAGACGTATTGCTTAAGCTGTTACAGGAAAGGACATAAACGATTACAATGCTGTCATGTGGTGTGTCTCTAACATGTATAATGTGTAAGATTCTCTTCTTTACAGTGTCAAAGTTGATAATTCAGCTTAAACTGTTTATTGAATGCGTATTTACAGGAAGATGATCACGCGGTGGTACAAAGTAGTTCGTGTAATGGCTGCGTCGTTATGTTGAAATGTATTTGACTTTTTTGGTCATACTTGAGTATTCGCACGGTCGGACTGTTGGTGAAAGTTTATAGAAAGAGTTTGTGTTTCAACTTCTTCCATAGTTATCAAGCCATCTAAATGCTACACCTGCTCTATGACGAGTATATGCGCATGTCACATGTTTCATGGCGTCCGGTCCATGTGTTAGGGTTAGTATGCCCATTTTATCGAAATCTCATATATATTCATGTAGTGAAAGTCTAACGGGTCAAAACCAAATACATAAAGGACGACGTTATTCAAACAAATGTGGCATTAAATATGGAGATTGCCAATTACCAGACGGACCTGGTCCAGAAGCAGCAGCTGTTAGAGAAGGCCTCTGAGACCATAGATAATTTGACCAGTAAGTATTCTGAAGAGCTGGGAAAAGAGATGTTTCAGATCCAGATGTCCTGCGCAGACAAAGTGAAAGAAGCCAACAAGAGAGTTTGTGATTTGGAGGAGGATGTACAAAACCTCGTTGAGGTGTTGAATGGTATGAGAGAAAATGATAATGGAGCGAACGAACAGTTGCAGGTTCTTACAGCTAACTTGGGGGACAGAAATAGAGAGGTTGTCTGCGCAGTTGGCTGTCCAGAAGAGAGAGTTGGCTGAAAAGGCAAATGTAGCTGAGGCCACGAGTGAACAACTTAAAGACAAAGTGGACAAACTTCAGAGATGTGTTCAAAGGAAGGACCGGGATATTGAGGATGCTGTGGAAGACACTAAGAAAATCTGGAGAGAATGATGGAGAAATGTGGCAGGCTGGGTCGTCAGATGCCACAGAAAATGGTAGACTTGTTGCACACTAAGGAGACGGACAAGAATGCTGCATTAGAGGAATCCGTCAAAGCACATGTTTACAAACAGTGACATTTTGTCAACAGTCAATTGTCTTGACATTTGGCCTATTCCAAATTGTTGGCAGTGTTTAGGGTACTCATGTGTTTAGACAATGGTAGTTGTTCGTAAATATTCAGTGCTTTCAATGCGGTTTAACACTTGTCTATCCTATGTATAAGGGAGAGTCTAAAATTACAGGTGACTTCGCGGCGCAATGATCAATGTTTACCTTTTTTATAGTTCAGTGAGTGTGTGTATTTACATTATATTAGTATGCGTTTAAAATACCTGAATAACTCCGATAAAAACGTGTTTTGTTTACAATTGTTATTAGTGATGGTAGCGCGGCTTTAAAAGTTTTACCCATGTAGGGAAACTGACTTCAACATATAATTTCCCCGAGTATCATCGTTATGCGGTATAAAATCGTACTCGATATATGTTAACTAATGGAGTTTACATGCTTTCTAACATTCTTACTTTGAGATGATATATACATGCGCATACGTACTGGCTATCCGTCCACAGCCGAACAGTCCCACGTTGTATTTCTGCTTATGTTGTGTTCCGCTATTGCTGCTAACATGTCTGTGTGGAAAATTCTGATTCTGTCTCGGAAGAAAAGAAAAAAAAGGCTATGAAATATTCAGCGAGGAACAGTCTTTATAACATAATGGATCATTGCCAACACAGAGTTAGGGCCTCTTTACTAAACAAATAGTGTCCCAAATTACATATTTTATCAGAGTAATCAAGGGCTATAATACTGCATGTATATAGTACCAATCAGTACTGAATGTGTTTAATGTATGTCTACGAGACTTGACACGTAACGAGGTCGACAATGTGTCATATAGGCTAGTCTAGTAACTGGACCCCAGTATCACTCGAATTAATCTTGAAACGTAAGCTGAACACAAATATTACACAAACCCTTATACCTTATGATTTAGCTGGCATATATTGAAATCCTAGGAATAAGCATGTACCTGTATTGGTGTAGCCGCATGACAAACAGGAACCGCTCCGCTGCCGCATCTAGTACCACGATGCCCTATTCTTCCCAGTACCGTCCTGAGTAGCATAATGGCATAAGATGTGTATACTTCTCAACTCAACCAGAAAGATGGTGTAAGCGTTGTACAAAGTTCAGCACGTCCACTTATCGTCGGCATTTGCAGATAAGGATATAAAGAGAGACCTTGACTTATGCAAAGACTCCGTTATGCCAGTGATAAGCCAAGTTAAGAATGTTATAATTGCTACGTTAATCATCTTCACCATAGTCGTATAATAAGAATACTGATATGTTCATAATTGGGGAAAACGCATCCAAAGTTTCTGTTTTTGATTTCTAACTCGTTGTATTCTAATTTAAAAATAAAATAAAGGAAATATTTATTTGTACATTTCTTGTGTATATAACATTTTTAATAATGGTTCTTTAGGATAAATACATGTTCTGTTTTGTTCTACGCTTTCTTTGGTCATTATAGCTGTAACTGCCAAAGTTAATATATGTGTACGGTACTATAGTGAGTTTATTGGACAGTACTGCAATTCTTATTGAAAGACATGGACATAACTTAATATAATTATCAAGTCATTGTACCATAGATAACTCTATTGTTATAACAAAAGACCGAATGCTCTTACATGATTGGTTCTGTCAATACTATTGCTCAACTCAACTTGTTTACAAACAAATCCGAAATGTCTGTTTAATGAAATGACAACGTTTCCTATAATTATTATTATTAGTATTATTATTATTATAATCACGGACCTATAAACCATGGATTGGCAACTCCCCGATATCGGTAAAACGATAACGAATCATATTTTACCCAGTTTCCTTAGCGCTTTAGGGTATAAGTATCCGGATATTCCACTAGGTAAGTATCGGGTGTTTCCGTCAATGTATCGATAAGCTTAAGTCGGTTATTTCTGTTAATTTCCGTATTTGGTCTAAATATGTTGGTTAGACCCCGTTCCCCTGGATACGCAATGATCTGTTCATAAGTGTTGTTTACGTTGGGTAATGTTTTGACAAAAGGACGCGTATCAGTGGAGTTAGAAGATTATACATGACCAAAACACACACCCTAAATATAATTGGTGCCATCAAGAGAGTTTGATAATTGTTATCTGAATGTTGCATCCCTTTGTTCGCATCTTGCTGATGTTATCGTTGACCGGGTATAGTTGTCACATAACCCCGCACTACTGGCTGTATGGTCATGCTTCACAGCAGGGGCCTTTCTATTAAAGATGTTTTTTGTTAATAATATGAAGGGAATATATGATATGATGGTAGCACACGTTTAGTGAGAGTCAATCCATAAATTTAGAGGCTATTATAATTAATTCAAGTGTGTATTAACAAAACGTACGAGTGTACAAACAAAACGATCGCCACAAATCATATATTTATAGCATAATTTATAAAATATAAAAGTGTAAATAATGACCGAAAAATATTTATTTGATATTTATTGGCCGATAGTCGGGGTGGATAAAACCAGCTTTGTCAATGTTTTCCTTTCTTTTGGTAAGGCTTTAAAAAAATACAACCAACAACATTACATTTTGTAAATCTTATTACATGTATACACTAAACGTTATTTACAAACAAATTTCAGCAGTTATCAACAACTAAAGAATAAATACAACATCGTGAAAGATAATCAAAACAATCAACATATTTATATCATAAATTACGTACATGAAACATTAGCCTAACTACATACAGCATCACACTTTTTTTATTTAAAAAACCAACCATATTTCATATCATCAATTACGTATTGCAAACATATACCATATACTCAACATTCATTTATACACAAAGAATTTGTTTTAAAAATCATTGTTTGTTCATTATATAATTATATATATTACACCAAATGGGATCTGAGGACATTTCGCGGCCATTGCATGGTCGCGAACCGTCCGTACGCATTTCGAATGACGTTGGGAACGAAACAAGTTTTCCACAACCGGAAAGGAATAAACCACGTGATAAGATTTCCCGCCGTTTACGATCCACAACAAAAACACAGCTGAAGTTTGCAATCCAGAAATAGTTACACGTTAAAAACGAAAATGCCACCAAGAGATTACGCAGCAGAAAAAGGTTGAATTATAGTTTTTTCACCGTTTACCGATAGTACATTTCTCCATCGTTTTGTTTCAAAATGTTTTAAGAGTCTTGACAGAAAAGAGATGTTTACAAAGCATGCGTTACGGTTTTGGTTAGTTCTTCTTAGAAAACCATGCATTTGTGATAACTTCTGATGTTTCAAATGCATAGAAAACCATGCATTTGTGATAACTTTTGATGTGTCAAATGCAAGGTTCTTCACTTTTACGTTAAAAACACGTAGCAAGGCCAGTTGAATTGTGAAACAGAATTAATGCAACGTTTGTACAAATTAAGCACTGCCAAACTGAAATAAACTATTTTTAACATATTCTTTATCATACATGATCACTTTGACCTTCTAAATCAATAAACGGCGGCATTATATTAGATTGTTTACACTATGCACCATGACTAGCCATTTTGTGTACTAGGTTAAACAGGTCAAATATTAGAATCTATCGTTAGTGTTCACGCAACATGTGAATGAGGTCAGTTCTACTTACCAAATAAACTGTTTCAATGTATATTTCGTCACTACATACTTATTTTAGCCTAAAAATGATTTCTTTAAAGCATATTTAGAATGGCTGCTTAGTTTAAAGAAAATGATCAAACTCACATTTTCGTTTTTAAGATCTGTCCAGTCTCATTTGCACATGTGCGCGCAGCCATATGCATACAGCAATGGCTGAAATGTTACATGTCTACGGTTTAAGAGGCTGCTAAAGATGATTTAAAGGATGTCAAAGTTGATGTGTTGTGCATGTTGATGTATTTTTGTCTGTACTTTCCAAATAACTAATGCATGTTGCCGAAAATTATTGATTTACCAGAATTTTCGGCCTCTGAATGTTCCGACATAGGTTTTATGTCGGAACTATGCTGTATGTTTTTGAGCTAAATGTGAAGAACCCCGCATTTGCCAAACAGAAAATAATTCAAATGCTAAGGGTTTTCTTTGAAGAACTAGGGATTCATCAAAATAGAGAAAAAAGCTCTGTACAGTTTTTTTGTTTTTTTATTTCAGAAAAGATTAAGACATTTCTCCAAGAGTACTATGTGGATGGCAAGGAAGAGGGCAAAGACTTTGTTTATGGGCAACAGCTGGTAAGTGTAAAAACAATGTGTTTGTCCATTATAGAAATGGTATCCCTGTCTAGTGCGAGTTCGATGGTTTACGCTATTTTCGAATGATTGACCTATTTAAACTAAAGCTATATTTTAAAATACCCAGACAATTTTAACCTGCTATACAACCTTTATCGTTGTCATTTGCTTAAATTTTCTATCTAGTGTGCATTTGTTTACATCGGACACAAAATGGCCGTTACTTACTGAGCATGCGTCAGGAGTCACATGTTCCGTTTTCGACCGTCAAAGGTCAATAGCTATAAAACTACACTACATAACTTATATTAGGTGTAAAGGTAGTTTATAGGATAGTCTACGATTTATCATCAATTTGTAACAATTCAAACACTTAAACAAAGTCTGTAATGCTTAATTTCGAACTCTGCATTGATAAAGGGTTTGCTTAGGTCATGTTTATAAACTACGTATATTTCATGCTAAGAGCTTACATGTTTTAAGGTTAACAACTATTTAGAGAGAACAGATATGTAAACAAGTATGACTCCGTAAGTTAATAGATGTTATTACATAACAGTTTAACTTTACCAACGTATATTGCAGGTAAAACTGGCCCATAGAGAACAGGTGGGTATATGGATTGATTTGGACGATGTCTATAACCAGGACCCAGACCTTGCCGAAGCTATTGTAGAGAACAGTCGCAGATATATGAACCTGTTTGCTGATGTTATACAAGAACTTCTGCCAGAGTACCGGGAACGAGAGGTCAGTTGATAAAAAAGTTGTCCCTGAATTTGCATAGCTCACTTCGCTGTGTCATTGCAGTTCCGTTCGCGTTATCGAGACCCACAACCATTAATTTGTAGCTCAACATTTGGGTCCAGAAAATAGTGGCCATGATATATTGTATTTGGTCATATTGTCGGAACAGATGAATTTTATTGTAGTTAAGCATAACACTTTTAAAATGGCAGTATGTTTAAGCTTTACATGTATGGATAAAAATCGGTAAGACTTCCTAGTAATGAAGTGTGAAAGCTATTTATATTTGTTGGTACTATTTATGTTTCAGGTCATACACAAAGATGCCCTGGATGTATACATAGAACATCGTCTCCTGCTGGAACAGAGGAACCATCCAGATGGCGCAGAGGCAACACGAGATCCTAGAAACAAATACCCAGCTGATCTAATGAGAAGATTGTAGGTTCTTTAGTACCGTGTTCTTCGTTTTACATACATCTTCAACTTGTATTTCTTTTGAATTTGCAAAAGTGACAGTTGTGAAAGGAAGCATTACATGGAAGTACTCTGGTTCTGTTTATTCAATGACATATATATTGCTATGAAAATTGATTTCAACTCTCTTGTTGTAAGATAGTAGACAAATCAGGGCTCAACAATTGTTTCCACAGCTACTCGTCCTGCACGGCAAGGGACTTGAAAATTCACTTGCCCTGCATTTTTGTATGATAATGTCTTCTCCAAACTAAGGGAGACATGTGGTGTTGCCTGCATCTTGTATTAAGTGGTTACTTCAAGTTGTTTTGATACTAGGACCATCATCATCATAATAGTCTTATATAAGTGTGATCAATAATATAACATTGTAAAATCTTTTCTTTATGCTGATCTCAGTCACCTGTGATCAATAATCTAGGCTCATGTTATCTTTGGAAGTTTTTATTTGTAGTGTAGAGTTAACGACTTGACTTTACTCCACACTTCACACTTAGGTATGTCGAGAATAAATTCTCATAAAAAACCTCATCTAATTGTATGCAGTCCCTATCACACTGAACCATTTTACTCTTAGAAAACCTCTCTCTGTGAATGCTGTAACAGTTAAATGAATGATGTCTGTCAAATTATCAAGTAATTGCTAGATGCCTCCGGCCATTTAGGCACAGCAAGGGAGCCATAAATTACATAGACACTGACCACCAGACTTGCAGACTCTGTTGATTGTTTTATTGCGTATAAGCCTGAATGTAATATCATTTTCTGATCAGACTGTGTGTATCTCCCCTATAACTAAACACTACTCAGATTAGTGTGAAATTGGAAGGCAAGTGTTTGAAGTTTTCTTTGGCAAACTTTTGTTCAGAATAGTTAATTATCTATTGAGACTGAAAATATCACTTGCCCGGGGCGACGAGCATGATGAAAAATTGACTAGCCGGACCTCGGATCTCACTCGTAAATATGAGCGGGCGAGTGGATTTTTTTGAGGCCTGCAAATTCTTTAAATTGCTACAAGAACCAGACTTAATATCTAGATAAAAGTTATAGAGGATAACTGTGCCTTTTAAAGACAAACGGTTTTCGGCAGTTTTTTATTTTCGATATATTTTTTTTATACTTACATATATTGCAAGAAAGTTAATGCTGAATCCAATCAGCTAATAAAAACAGTAGATCACCGTGCTCGTTTTTTTTCGAAAAAAACCACCCACCTTTGCCAACAATTTGGACGTTTTTTGGATATTTTCATATTCTCACTTATCAAGTCCTTAAGTTGTAACTAAACACTAAAAATGCTAGGTCTGTAAGTTTTGTGCATTAATAGGATGTCATTGCACAAAAGGTGTACATCTTACAATTATTATTTGTTAAACAGTTCGTTAGAAATCTGATATTTTTCTTGTGAAGAAAGGTATACATGTTATGAATCCAAAAAAAGGTAAATGTCACCGTACTTCTTTTTATTTTATATTCAACATGAGTTCATGTAGAAAGCCCGAAATACAAAATGATTTGCCAAAAATCACCAAAATCAAGTGCATTTGCTATTTGTTTTAACAAACTGTGGTCAAACATCCTTAACTGTGTTTATTTCATCATGTTTTAACAACTATTCAAATGAATTTTAAAAATAGGAAAATAAAAAAAAGTTCCGCCTCTGGTGGGATTAGAACCCGCAATCCCTGGGTTTTGAGGCTACGTAACACCTGCGCAAAGAAAACTGCCGAAAATTGTCTTTAAAGTATACATTGTCATTTCAATACCCGAATAAAACCGGCTAGTTTTTTATAGTATGTAATTATTATACTGATTGATTTGTTGCTGTATAATCTCTGTGTAAACTTTGCAAGGACAGTTTGTTTGGAAAAATAGAAAAAAATTCAGGGATGAAGCTGTGAAAATGAAATTAAATATAGAAATGTCTTTGGTTTTCAGTGAGGTATACTTCAGAACTCGCAGCAATGAGAAACATCTGGCCATACGAGAGGTGAAAGCAGAGTCCATTGGTAAACTGGTCAGTGTTAAAGGCATTGTAACCAGGGCAACAGAAGTAAAGCCTATGATGGTTGTGGCGACGTACACATGTGATACCTGCGGAAACGAGACTTACCAACCTGTATGTCGCTGTTTACTTACTCTATGGTTGTTGAATGACTTACATTAAGAAGATAATACACATTTTTACGCCCTCACAAAGTGGCAGCATATAGGGTTGCCCTTGTCCGTACGTACGTCCATCCCGCGGATTGTTTCCGATCTAATTCTTCAAAACTATTTGTCCAATCCTCACCAAACTTTACACACATGTTTGTGACCATAATATCTTGATCAAGTTTGATAGCCATGGAAATCGCTTTAGTCATTTAGGAGTTACGGCCCTTTATTTGCAAAAAAAAACTACTTGAAAAATATCTTGTCTGTGCCCTTTCTGGAAAAGTATGTGTTCAATCCTCACCAAACTTTATGCCCCCGCCCGAAGATTTTGTCTGGGCTCTTTCTTGAAAAAGATTTGTCCAATCTTTACACACATGTTCATACAAAGTGACATTTTTAAGCCTGAAAGAATAATTATTTATTGTTTGGCAAACAATGCAGACTGCAACTTCTTTTTCTATGGGTAATCCTGCACTGAAATAGTTTGTGTTGTGCATATGTTCATTTCAGTAGTAAATGTGTTCATTTCAGTAATAAGCCTTGAAACTTTATACAAGTATTAACCCTAAACGTTGCAAGCATGATATTGC
>ENA-OREC01001649-OREC01001649.1-marine-metagenome-genome-assembly--contig:-NODE-1649-length-11534-cov-13.069652_pt1 | contig 11534 bp, 3 predicted proteins | sample MGYA00248626_ERZ508543 | MGnify/ENA primary metagenome ERZ508543 (study PRJEB26211, sample SAMN05518279) | marine metagenome | isolation source: Puget Sound, Washington, USA | host: Bankia setacea... | reverse complement strand
AAACCTACAAAACATTTAATATCTATTTAGAACTACACATGTATACTTCTTGAATGAAAACATTGGATCAAATCTGGTCATCGTTTACCCTCAATATATTTATTTGCACGGGTTGACGTAAATCAAACGAATTAGTCACGAATGGACACTTAATCGGACACTTGGCTACATCTCCACTGCCGAACAAACAATACAAACCAGTCTGTCTGATAGAGATAAGAAGGAATATGTTTTATATAAATATTTGGGCACTTACTGAACATATTACCTGCATTTGTTGATTGCACAGTGGCGAGGAATTCATAGAATGTAGTTATTGCGATTGTTTGGGAGAAGCCTGCCAATTGATGCGTTACCCCAGGAAATTCACTGCACCTCTTGTTGTGTTGGGATTTAAAATCAGGCAATAATTCGTCTGCAACTGCAAGTAGATTCCAGTGCATCTATCTCTTCAAGGCTGATTTCTCATTTAGCTGGATTAATGAACTGCATAACTATATCTTCATTTTCTTGCACCAGCAAACATATATGTAGTTTTGTTCATCGGAAACATGTCAATATTCAAGTTTGATTTAACATTCAACAACTCCATCCTATATGTATCAGCCGGCCGTTGCTATGTCAGTCTGCGGGGTGGATCCACCTTTGAATATAAACCATTTAAACTAACTCATTATATGAAGACTATATAAGTCTAGAAAAGACCTGTATACTGAGAACTATACAGTAGCACTAGTGGAGGTGTCGAACAGTCTCATAAGCGGGGTAATGTACGGTTTATTCAATTGTAATTTGGCGAAATCCACAAGAGTGCACGTTATACACTTGTACTTGAAAACTTCGTTTAAAGTAAGTTTGAAAGTCAAGGACAGGATCAAATTAGTAACTCAGCAAAATAGTCGATTTAACTGGCAGCTCTGGAAATGATATTATAAATAAGGATCTGCATTAATAGGTAGTTTGTAAACATAATTATGAACACTGCTGCCAAGTAAATAGTGAGAGAATTAACAACAGATTAGAAGCTAATAACGGTATAAACCAGATGGTCTATGTCATGTACAACTTATATCTCAGACAATTGTTCATTACTGATTTATCAAGATGACATGGCCATTACGTACATATGTCTACCTATCCAGTGGTTTACATGCGGAGTCATTTGTTTCCGTTCTCACAAATATTCCGTAGTTTTTCTTAAGTCATTGTGGAAACACGTTCCGTGGATTTCGTCATGAACCATTTTACCAAGTAGTTTTTTTATATTGAGATTTCGATGAAACTCGCTGTTCAGCCGACCAACAAATTCCATGAAAGTCCGTTGCTCGTGAATTATAATTATTTCACAGTAATGATGTATTTTAATTTTGATTTTGTCTCTCCAAATTTCCTTTCGTATGTTAAATGTTTCTAATTAGTTTGTTGATGCTTGTTTTTGGTCCATAAATGCAAATTGGTACTGTAACCTTCTAAAGAATATTTTGATTTTACCGGCTGGACCTATGGTAAGACCACACTTGTAATTGCTCCGATTTACCCCTGTCCAATTCTGGTGAAATTCTCAGCATGATAGTGCATTCATGTACAGCTTGGTTTGTATTATGTTTGTTGTGTCGGGATATCCTTGGTATCATATGTGTTACTCAAACGTTGTACAAAAGAGAATCTCCAGCTATGAATGAATCCATAAACACAATGTGTCCTCGGTCACCTCAATGTACTTTAGGTGGTATACATTTGGGCAACGATACCTGGTGACTGGCATGCTGGTAAAAGTGGTACATTGGCGTCAGTGCTCTGTTGATAGCTCTTCACATCAATATAATATTCACATGGATAGTGTTTGTAGTTATTACTTAGTACTTAGTGTGTGTATGTTGGTATATAACATTTCTGGACAGTTCAGTTGGCACCGGTGTAGATAATGACGTAGAAAACATGTGTGGAGAAGGTGTAAATATTGATTAAGAGTTGACGTAAAGCTAACACCATATGAACATGAAAGTTACATGCCATTCGAATGGAACACCATTGTTGTCCCGAATTAAGAGTGTGATGTAACTTGTCCACTTACAACGGTTATGGGGAGTTGGCTTTATTTTGTATTTATAGTCGTTTAAAGATATTGATGGCAACGGAAGTCCAACTAACGCACCTGTACAAACATACAATCATATCCATATACCATTGAACGCCACATACATATACGCAACACAGAAATAAACGCTCCAGGCAAAGGCGCGTCCGTAGCTGCAAAACATAATAGCAATTTGCAATTAAGCATCAAGGAGGAAATAAATATAAATGCGATTAATACCTTTAACTAAGCACTCAATGCAGAGTATCAATGCTGTTTGAACAAACACTTGGCTAGGCATTCGGAAAAAAACACACTATATGATGGGAGAATAACAGATTTTCAGATTTTCCACGTACCTATTCCCATTGTCGTTAGTAGTTAATGGCTCATTGTTGCAAAGCTATTCCCAAGTTATTATTTTCTAACTCTTCTAAAACATCACTAATTGTATAACATGTTTAAACTTTTATTAATTGAGTTTAAGCTAGGTTTATGAACGCTACCGGAAAGACTTTCATAATAGTTTATAGTTTAGAATGGCAACAAGCGTGCTATATTCTTTGTATACTAAGACGTTTCAGCGCTCACGGACCTCCAACTGGACACGTTTTCGACTGGTTTCTCGCAAACTATATAAATATTATTAATGGTTGTATTACACCAAGTAGACAAGTTATGTGATATATCTTTATGTTACATGCAAGCAATCCGAGATACACTATGCGAACCCGTGGGTACCTGCTCTTAAAGGCTCGCCAGATGTTGTTTCTTTAACTCGTTTCAAAAAGCATTATGCCAACTCATGTAAGCGCATGCACAGTATGGAACACCGTCAGTAGAGGGCGTACATGTAAGTATATTAGTATGCATTGAGTGGTTAAGAAATATGTTCACTAAGACTAGCTGATTCTTTGAAATATGAACGTCCAGTTTTAAGCTATTATTAATTATGAAACCTTACGTTCTTGATAGAGCTTTTATAGGTGTGAGACGAGTTACATAATTGTGTTTATGTTATTGCCACTTATTAGTCGGGTTCTCTGTAACATATACTAATGTGGTCTATGTTAAACTTCCTACGTACATTCTTCACTAAATTAACCATTGAATCATACATCATTACTGAGTACTTAACAGAGGATACGACTGCGTGACATGTTTACTATACTTCAAGATTGTGTCAGAACTTACAGCATTTAATGACTTTATAAGTGAGACAAGCAATTTAAATTTGTCGGAACGTATCTGCGTTATTTATATGACCATCCCCTATCAATACATCCGTCTTGGCTTTAGCGTTTTGGACTTTATGAACACGTGTTTGAAAGAAAATAATAAATGAAAACAACACGTCAAACTGTACATGTTCTTCTTTTTATTAAATGACGTCTCTGTTTTTATCGTAATATAACTGTAATACAAATAATTATCTTTGCCCAACAGTAATTTATAGGAACCTGGATCCGAGTGTCTTACCTATTCATTTCGCCCAAATCAGATATTTTTTGAAAATTTGAATCTCTGTTTCATGAAGACAGCTAGTTTTGGGTTCTCCATTGTGCGGAAGTAATGGCATTGTCTGTCCCAAAGAAACTGGACACTGATATGCTTAGAGTAAGTTTTATCAGGGTTTTTTCACGATTAAGACGCCTGAATTCAATGAAATAAGAATAGATATGTTATACTGTTCTTGAAATTCACAGTAACTTAAATAAGCTTGTTTTGTGGTTTAACGGCATGCACTAAAATTATAATTTATAATTATGTTACATGTTAAGGATCGAATTATATTAGACTTGTGTAATACAGTACAATTACGTCATCCGCTGTATACAGTGTATATGTATAGTCAAATGATTGAATGTTCGTTGGTATTTGCTGTATCCTTTGCCTATCATCATATCATAAAACGAATTATACATCATTTGTAGTTTAAAGAAAATGTTTATCAAATTCGTTCAAGAGATTGTTATTTAGCTCACTAAATACGTATGTTCTTGAAGTTGTTTAATTACAGTTTATATGAAATGACAGCTTTGACCAATTCCCATTGTGTCATTTTCTGCAGTATTTGGGTAGATGTGTATGGTTCATAAATCTTGTTTAGTTCCACACTATTATCATTTATAACCTTCCTTCTCACGTACACCACCATCGCAGACCCCGCTTATTCACTTTCCTTCATTTCGTACTACCTTTTGTTGCTGCCTGTATCTAGTCATAGAGACGTTTTCCGTTTCCCACGTTTTTTGGTCTATTCATTTGGTCTTCCCTTGTTCTTTTCTGCTCCGTAGAATGAGTGAATTGGGTACAGGACCAACACTAATATAACAGTATGCCAATAAAATCATATTTAATTGGAGTCACTGCCCTATTAATTCTGTTATATTTTCGAGTTACCTGAACAGTTTCTTGTGTGAGTGTTTGGTTTGTGTGCTTTACTGATAAGAGCCTGAACTGAACACGTGCCTTAACATCTCAAACTCAGGACTGAACTAGTCGACGTGTGCATATAACAGCCCCACGTTATTTTGTATTTCACTGTAAAACGAATTGTGGTTACTATTATAAAATTTAAGTTCTCATAACGTTTGCTGAACTCGTCTTGAAGGTGATTGTACACTAACATATTTAACTTTAATTTGACGTGGAATTAGCACTATAGCTGATCGTGTTAAGAAGTATTAAACTATGTATTGCATGTATTTGGGAAGATCATATTAGAGGTTGTGATTCTAATTTTGAGGTAAGTATTTTTCAATTTCTTTAAGTTGCTACACATGAAACATCTGCCTTGTATTAAATAATATGTATTTGGATAGCGCCTATAATCTTTAATAACACATATTTAACCTTTTAAAACCATTTTAACTCAAAATTAGAATCACAACCGTTAATGAGTTTTGTTCCACATATCAAGCAACCTAATGTTCGACCAAGTTCAAGAAAAAACATGTTTCAAAGAATAGTTTAGTTACAGTTGTATATCATTTGTATTATATGTAAGTATATGCTTTTGTTTTGTAAACATGACCTATATCTAGAATACAGTGATTATCTTTTAGCGATGTGGATATACATGCTGGAACACTCGTATATATACACAACCAACTAGCTTGACACAATACCGGCCTTTTCTACTGTACGATTTACCATTTGTTTTCATCCCAATTGCTCTTTACTCGCCTCTGATGTAAATCACCTGATGATGTTGCAATAAAGAGTTGGAGCTAAATTGAAAACACGTGTCCAAATAAACGAGATAAGACTTTGAGGGAGGGGGGGGGGGGCGGAACAATTATTATATTGGCCAGTTCTACCACCTGTTGTGAACACGTTAGCAGTTACTCTACATTCATAAGCTAGTAACACAAGTAACAGAGCACGCCGTTCCCACTACCGGCCTTTCTTGATAGTTAACCAGTAATAGTTCATTGTACATGTTTATACAGAGTTATCAAAGTACAAGTGGATTTTAGATTTATATTCACAATCGAAACTGTGCTTGATGCAATGTGTATTTAATAACTTGTTTTATTGCTTTTTGTTATTCATTGTCAGCTCATTGTATTTCATGTATCGTGAAGTTAAAATATAAAACACCTAACACTTGATTGCTGTACACCTATATAGATTATAATCAAATCTTTATCAGAACATTCCTTATTAATGATGTCGTATGTATACTTTACTATGATAAGAAGAGAACAACTACAATTTCCCTTATGACCTCAGTATACAAACAAAGCTTCATGTGCCATATATTTGCTGTTCTATGGGTTATACACTTATCAACATATTTAATGGCCCCCCCCCCCCATCCAGTGGGAGTATAAGCAACACCATACGGATTATCATACAGTGGTCCATGCTTGCTTTAGGCACCTCTCTGGTTACGGCTAGTTAGCGAGATAGCATCTGCATTAATACCCAGAACTGATGAGCCACAGCAGATGGTGTTTTATGACTGGGTGCACGGAGGGTCTGTTAGAATAAATCAAGTATCCAATACAAGTGGCGAGGGATGCGGCGTTGCTTCAAATGTTCAAGTATTTATAAACCATTGCGTTGTACACGAGTTTCCATAATCGTCTCTTAACTATTAAACGGATGAAAATATTCAGGAATTACACACAGCACAAATCAGTCCGACAAAAACCTTCCAATTATAATTGTATTTTCGCAAACCCACCTCCGACTCACTCCACCACACTATAATCTAGCACTGATATGAACACTTTAGTACCACACAAACTTAATACAATTTTACTAAACAAAGCCGATTATCAGGGTAACACATTGCATACAACTTATTTTCAACGATGTGAACATTTTTTAAACCACAGTTAGCAAAGTAAAAAGAAAACAAACAAATAATCGACATGTAAAAAACAAAAACTTTTATTCAATGTTCATACTTTTACGCACTAACAACATTAAATGTACCCATAGAATCTCGCACATAAACACCATCATACACTTTTCTAACTGTTTTCAAACATTTAAACATGAAAATAAATAATATCACTCCTTTTCAAAATCAATGGTCATTAATTATTAAAACAACATACACATTACATGAACCAATTAACAATGATACGTAAATAAATTAGTGAATATAAGTAGATGATGGATACAAACAGGTATACTTAATACAAATAGGGAATTGTTTTAAACAAACGAAGACAAGAATATTAACTTTTCTTCCACCTCTAGTTCATACATATCTGTTTTATACACATGTACAAGACTGGATCAGCGTCAGTGAACCAAGTATATCTTTCAGTCTAATATCTCCTTCTAAAAAATGCTGATTTTACAGTTTTTTTGTCTAGAAGATAATGTTCAAGAACTAATAAACTTTATGAACACAAACGTTTTTTTCTGCTTGTTCTTATATCTACAACGAGCACTGTTCATGTATATCGACGTTATTCTAATAGTTAGCACTTAACATTTTCCAATTTCAAACTGATTTAATTGCTTTGTGTTAAGTGTAATACTCGGGTGTTTCAGAGTACAGGATAGTCAGCGTTCCACAGTTCATCGCGTTTTCACAATCGAGTACGCTAGTTATATATATTTTTCCCATATAATACACTACTTAACGTATCACCTGTTAATCTGGATTAAGGTGTTCAGGTAAAAGGTAACACACAATGCCGTTAATTATGGTTACGAATAATCAGCAACTCAAATTCAATAGTAACAGTATAAAGATAGTCCGGATGATCTTACGGAAATTGTCGAACTTTCACAAAGGCTCGAGATATTTGAATGATGGAATACCTTACCAAACCCTTTTGAAATGGATTAATACTTTAGTGGGTTTGCTATAAATGTGCACATATACTGCTTATCTATCTCACATTGTCTACCTACGGGATAAAAAGTAGTTCTAACAAACAGATTAAGTCTATTGGTATGTTTTTGTAATCATATAATCATAACTGAGAGACAAATCTCAATCATCGTGTACTTCACCTTGGCAGGTAGACAACAGACGTACATTTATACTTTTCACCCACATAAGTTGTAAAGGAGATATAGTAGAAAAACACAACACTAATCCACGAGTGAACCGAAGTATTGAGGAATTCCGGTTAAAGATTCGTTAAATGACGTCGCTAAATTGGTATTTTACATCGGTTTCCATTTAATTGTTTTAAAGACCTACTGGTGTCTTTAATTTACAAATGTTGGTTCTTTATTGTTCAAAAACGCTTTTTCAAAGGAAATGTTCTGATACACGATAGCCTGAGAAAACGTTGCGATAGTTCATAAACTGTAGTTGAATACCTTGTGTAATTATGTTGAGCGGTGATCTTATTTAACCCGAAACCACGTTTACAATTCCAAGATACCGATGTGCTAGTTGTACACACAGTGGTAGTATGTTAATATGTTCCTTAACCTGTTTTTATTTCAAGGCGACCGTTTAAATGATATTAACAGAAAAAAACGATGTTATCGGTGATGTGAATGAAGTTAACAGAAACATGAATGATAAAACAGGTGAAAGTTGTCCTTCTGATCAACTCGAGCATTGCACAGCTATCATAACGGTACATTGTATTCAGGTCAAAGGTTAGAAGTCAAATGTCGGTGTTTTACAAGCAGTTATCTATCACCGTGAACCAGCATATCATGTCGAGATTATCCGAATACGATATAATCCTCAAACGAACAAGATACAGTGTATATGTTTAGCCATTTCTTGTTTTACGACTGTTATTGACTTACAACACATGACTATTGCTCACTGTTTATGGTATCATCGATATATGTAGTTAAGTGTGGGCGACTGTAATGGGTAATTAATTCCCTGACAGACTTACGTTAACTACAACACTCTCATACATTGAACAATTAAATCACGGAAAGATATAAGTATTTCTTGTAGCATAATTGTGTATGCTTTCCTGACATAGTCAAGCATTACAATGTACATCATATTACAATTTACAACTACTATATACAATAAAACAATATTGAACATTTTGTATTTATCAAACATATTAAACATTGGATTTCGAAGGCAATTTGAAAGAAAGAGCAATTGCGACACCTATTTTCTAGACAATGATAATATCGTACTTCATATTAGTTCATGGTGGGCACACTCGTTATCGTGGGTGCTGGCAGATTACTCTCTCGGGATTGATTTGTAACCCAAATATGTCCTACAACTGTCGTTTGCTGTCGCATATGGCAGGTGAAAGTATCTGATACAATGGAACAATGAGGATATCTAGCACTATTATCTGATTAGAATCGAGTGTATAGTAAATATACACCTATTGGCTTATCTAGCAACTCACCGAGAACATCACTACACGGAAAGTACCAACTGCATGTTCGTCTTTGGGTCACATATGTCGGTAGATCGTTTAGTGAGACCTAAACACCTGGTAACATTGCAGTAAATATCATCATACCGACGTGTACATGTATCCATTCCTGATTGCACGGAATATTCTGTTTTAACTCTGGTTTCAGAACTGTTTTCTTAGATACTCATGTTAAACGATTAATATACGAGGTCTATATCAAATGTTGGCACCTGACAGGAAACAAGCTGTTACATTATGGTATGCTTACTTCAATTAAAACAACATCTACACTTATGTGGATGTTTAGATTTACTGTCATACTGCCATTACTTCAGATATGTTGTGGACTCTTTTAATAATGACTATTACTCGTTTAATGAACATTTCCCTTGTAGTCTTATCTAACCTCTCATCACACGAGTCTAGTACCGACAGAGGGCAGACAGAACATTTCTTGTTAATAGGCTTGTTCATATTTTTTATCAATATTACCACTCCCGCACATTTCTCGGTTAACCCTTTGCCTGCTTTCGGAACCATTATCTTTATGTGATCTTTGTATTTTGTATACGTCGTTCACATCTTCATATGTTACAGCTCTCTTTTCACTTGGGTATTCTCACACCTGCATAACTTACACGATAACTTACGACTACCCGCATTCCTCAGTCACTACATCATACAGACACGAACACTCGATGAGCAATAAGAAAACAAACAGAGGTAATGACACTTCCACATAGTTTCCACTTATTAAATCCATTATTGAAGCTATAAAGCCCGCTGACACCGCTTCCAGCATCTGAAAAAGTAAGAAAACGTAAAAATGTGACTGCTCTGAAAAAGAGGGCAACGTTTTGTTAACTTCATAAAACATGAGTTATGCGTTAAGGTAAGGTGTCTAAAACATGTGTCTCTGAAACAACGGAACGGAACCCATGCGTGGGAATGAGTAATATCATTTTTAGAATGAACAGCATTCTTAAACTTAAGATGGAGAGTCAATGTACGTGCAAAACATACACTCGTAGGTTCAACCATTCAGTAGTGAACTATCTATATATCAAGGAAATACCATTTCTAGTCAAATGAAGATTTAGAACTTGCTACTATTCAGAACAACACTAGTAACATTGCTTGATTATTTTATTCCAGGGAGTCTTTGGAAAATGACCAGCCTACAATGTTCATGTGTATGTCAGATGCCTTTCATACCTATTACTATTGTCCGCTGTGTACATTCATGGAGGCATTGTAAGCCAGTCGCAATCAGAAACGCATATACGAGTGTGTTTAGGATGTAGAAAAGTGTCCATGTCTTTTGAACAATATTTTGTTAACAAAGAAAGTGTGTTTTATGTGCTCTTCGATTATTTGTGAACCATTGGAAAAGCTTTAGTTCGTGGCACCATGGCAACTTGTTTGAACCCTGACCGTCACAGATCATTATGGACACCTGTGGGGATCAGTAATTCACATAGTTTCTACCAGAACCTTCACTCAGATTCAGCTGCGTTTCACATGAGTGGAGACAAATTTTAAATCCTACCAGTAGTGTTTTTAAAACCCTTCCTGGAATTTTCTTGATTTATGTTCTGGTATATTCGATATCAAACGAACTTGTATGAAGTAGGCAGAATTAATAACATATTGGCACGGGGACGTACCAACACTGTTACACTGTCTACCCTCGTCTTTTATCTGCCGAGAATCTGAATTACTACAAAACGCATAGTCTGCAACCTGTACAGTTGGCACAGTGATGCAAAGGAATACTGGCAATGATGTTAGATACTCGCATTAGCAACAAATGCTTCTGTAATGAGTGTGGATAATTGAAATTTACGACACAATATATATAGTAGCACAGATGGTTCATGTAAGAGATTGTACGTTAACACATTATGTTACAATGGCTTTCTTTTCGTGAACTAATATCGTTCGTGGGTTAAACTTTATCGTTCATCGCAAGTCCATCGCATATCCCAAGGTCTTCATTAACATTTTTCTGCTGACAGGGCAGTGGACTTCTTGAAATGGCGCACGTTACATAATGACAAAGTTTGGGAGTCAGTTTATATAGGTCACTTTAAAGTATGTTCATTAAACCGTGTACGAAATGAAATGTCTGGATCAACATGTTGTATGGTCATTGTCGGATTATTTTCTTACCAATAACATTCTATTAATATCATCGTAAATCTGTGGTCATCATCATTGCCACTATCAACCACAACTACAACAAAAACAGTCACCATTTCCAAGCTGCATCTACTTATGACTATACTTACATCTTTCTGTTGTATAACGTTTGGAACCTGTATATTCAATAGTAGCGTCTCTTGAGGATACTGGAATGGTTTGTCTCACTGCGTGTTTTATTGGTTCTTTTGTAATTTCTTGTTTGGTTTGTTTAGTACTGCTATCATCGGACTCGTCCATCACAGGATCTAGAAAACGGTAGATTTACAAGTCATAATACTACTTCTACTTCTTCTACTTAAATAAAAAACAGTAACAAAGTATAATAAAACAAAACAAATAAAATAATACTGGCATTTATCAGCATCATTATCATCATGATCCTCATCGTAGTTTAGTGTCGTCATCATCGTATCCGT
>ENA-OREC01001648-OREC01001648.1-marine-metagenome-genome-assembly--contig:-NODE-1648-length-11534-cov-14.299555_pt1 | contig 11534 bp, 4 predicted proteins | sample MGYA00248626_ERZ508543 | MGnify/ENA primary metagenome ERZ508543 (study PRJEB26211, sample SAMN05518279) | marine metagenome | isolation source: Puget Sound, Washington, USA | host: Bankia setacea... | reverse complement strand
CGGTACATGAGTGTATAACGGGTCGCACTGAAGCCTCGTGGTATCTACATAATGAGTCGGTACATGAGTGTATAACGTGTCGCACATAGGTCACTCACAGTCTAGAAGATAACACTGACTAGACGTACGTTTGTTTGTCTGTCTGTCTGCGTCCATTTGAACTAATCTCTACTATCCATAGTGTATCTTGTTGTGAGATTTCGTTGAATTTGAGTTGATAAATACTGGCTAGACTCGTTCGTTTGACCTTTCAAGGAATGCATTTAATTGACCAACACTGTGATGTGTCCGTGTTACGTCTGTAAATTACATAGATTTAACTGTTTGAAGAAAAACAATTGTACGAAAAACAACAACAAACCTAACCTATTTATTTCAGTTTTGAACATTTACTACATTGAATCAAGTTAACCCTTTTCGTACAATACACGTATACATCACCTTATACTTCTGTATGTACTGTATACAATTACAGTCGTGTTTAAACCATTCACATATGATAATTGCTTCCCAGTTTTTCACTTCTTATTCGTTCGTGCACATCGCTGTTAAGTTTGTACAAGGAAGGGAAATTGAGCTATTGAGTTGAACGAAGACGGATTTTGGTATGTAAACATGTACACTCTCTATATGACCGATCTGGGGAACAAGCCTTGATAGCAAACTAATGTTAATTATGATTGGTCTAAATAGGGAGACTTTTATTCGTGTACTGTATGTGTAGTATAACTTGTCAAGTCAATAGAGAGACCACCTACAAAAACACCACCACATTTGTCTGTTTCCACCATTACGAGCACCTGTGTAACTTACCGTTCAAGTTCTCTGTGTACAGTTATACTGGTAAAGAAGTGTCCATTTTATAACGTCCTTTACGGTCCGGTTTGTGTTTAATCGTCTCGTCTCGCCCTTCTGTGTCAATAAACATGTTTTATTTACTAACAGTACGTTAATCACATCTATGGGTGTATTGATGATTCAAACTAGTTTCTCAAACACTGATAATTATTCAATTTAATACTACCGGGATGTTTATTACGAGATCGTCGAGTGTGATTACTTATATACACGTACATACAAATCCCCCCAAATACACAACCGGGCTAAATATAGCATAGGCAAAGTATTTCGAAACAACGTTGCTATGCGTATATATTAAATGCATAACTAACATAGCAACATAACTATTGCAAAAGTTAATCTGCTTACTTTCCCATTGATAATCTACGCTTTCATCGCTCAACAGTACCGATATTACACTGCAGAGTGGTATTTCGAAAGATCAAACTTTTCTGTGCTAACAATATTTCATTGATTTCAAATATAGATCAATCTGAACCGGTGAACGCTTGGAAGCCTATATTTAACAGGTCGCTGGTAGAAGAGAAAGCGCATTAGTGAATTGTTGCACGTCTATAGCGCTACCAATTACGGACTAAGCGTTTTGGCTATTTATAAAGTTTCAAAAACCAACACATTTCTTATTTTACTATCACAGAGGGATTGAGTTGTGGTGTATGCAAGTTGGGGGATTTAAAACAAAAGAGTGCATTGTGGATTGTTAAACTGTGCTGAGATAGGATTCACGTAGCATATCATATAGAGGGAAACACATGGTCAAACACAGGTGGGACATATTATATTTAGTTATTTAATTCAACCTAAGACCTAACGTTCATATCTTGTTTTGGTTTACGTACTTTCTTTTGTACAATACATGTTTTGGAATGATACGTTTATGTTTGATTTTTAAAACTTTTGCTTAGATTCCCGATTTAAATGCTGGTGTATACTAGTGGTGTACAAGAGATATTTAAACGTTTATGTTCATGTTTAAGGTAAAGTTAAATCCTAGTAACACATGGACAAGTAGATATACCATAATATTGAAATACATGCATGTACGTATTGTTCATGTTATATCTTTCATATACTGTAAGTGTGTTGAAATTTACATCCTGTAGGTTAAATGGTGTGTGCTGGGTTTAAGCTAATATAAACGAATTACTGGAATTATTTGAAGCCTCTGCATTGCTGCAACTATATACACATGTAATAGGCTCGTGGTAACTTAAGACATGACGTGGCATACGGTACATAACTGGTATTATATATATACACAACGTACATGTATTTACAACTTTAGTGTCGCGGCTCCCTATCGGGTAACGCTAATGTATAATGAAGACAAATTATATAACATTAAACTGTAACATTAACCCCAAGTCATACGGTCTAGCCCATCTCGAGTTTATAACCTACCTACACGCCGGATGATCGTGAAATGTCAGTTTACAAGTTGACTTTCTAGAGGTCTAAATCATGCTGCTATCAAACCTAAAACTAGCCCGTCATTCCATATCTAGTACCATTTTAAATCATGTATATCATCGTCATGTTCTTGAACTTGAACTCTTTAAATCATTGTGTCTTTTGGCAACGTAAAACCTAAACGACGGTCTTGTTATTAAACTGTTTAAACTCCAACGATAGGTGCAACAAAGCGGTATCTAATTCTGTATTGGGTTTATTGTTATATCAGTGTTGCAGTGTTTTACGAGGCCACTGTATTTTGACACAGGCACTTACAGCTGGGCTTTCAGAAACTATCAGGCCACCACTATTTAAATACGTGTGTGTATATAAGAGAAGAATGCTTTTAACGGACACGCTAGCTCGTTATGAATAACCCAGGCTGGTCATGGATAGCAGATTATCGATTTAAACCATTCGATATCGATGACCGTGTTCTTAACCCGCAATGTAAACTTTACGTTGTTAATGCCATGCTATTCAAGGCCACACACAACCAATAGACTTTGTATGGTTCTGTTAGAGCACTGTTTGTACTGTTGTCTTGTAGGTATCACGTGACTTAGATTTCGTCCATCAAACTAATAATTACATTGCTATATTGATTCCTTCACGGATGTATGTTTGTGAAATCGTCTAATCTTGACATTGTAACCAACACTCATTCTACAACAGTGGCATAGTGATAACGTCGATATGTACTCGAGATTACTTAGATTTGTATGGTTAAGTTAATACACTATTTATATAAGATGATTTGTGAATGATTGTATGTTTGAGTGACATTCTACGAGTAGAGAGAAACGAGTTTGTTCGAAGCCTGGGAGTCGGTTCATCAATAATTACAGGTGTATTGTATGTACCTAAAGTATGATAAACTGTCAATGGTCAGTTTATCCAACATAGGTGAATAGGTGATGTTGTTGATGATGACGACAATGTGAATAATTCTCTCGCACCTTACGTCCTAGCTGTAACTCCTGGCCCCATGTTTACAAAGCTATTCAGAATCAGGATCAAGATCAGACTCAAGTTCAAATTTATTCTATAATTATTTAACTATTGACTACTGGTATTTGATAAAATATATACCCCAAACATGACTTTTGGGATTGCTAAGCTTTTTTATGAAAGAAAAGGTACATTTTATAGTTGAGCCCACTAAATAACAGGATCAATTTTATTATAGTTAATGGTCTCCAACACGAACTTATGCATTTTAGTTCTAAAACAACATCTACCATGTCAATGTATGCACAAATCAAGTTTTCTTTAATAGATAATGGGAAATAGTCCAGAAATTATTCATTTTGAAACTTGAGCCTGATCTTGATCCTGAACCGAAAGAGGTTAGTGAACACGGGCCCAGCTGATTAAATTGTACATGTATAAGTCAAGGTTTTATTGGGTTGCTGTGATTAACTACAAGCAATGAGGGCGCGTGATGTTGGTTTTAGTCCGACTCAGAATCAAATGATGTTTAGGATGTTTCGTGACATGCGCCTTACACTCACACACATGTCATTGATTTTGACCATGTGCTTTTATCATTCGGGAATCAGTTATAACGCTGCTTTTCAAATCATGTGGTAACAAAAAGCGAATGCAAACGTTGCTATTGTTACAAATCATAGAAAATTGAGTTAAAATAACCAATTTAAATCTTAACAAATACCAAATCCATGTACATTCAACTTTCGTAGACTAAATACACAACTGGACACACGTCTTATCTGTGTCCATGTTTATGTCACGTGATTTCGCGATGTTCGGTAATACTTGTGTGGTGTATAGAAAGTGAGCACAGGGTGGTTCTATCTGCCTCTAACACTAGTAAGAACCCACGTGCTTTTCGTCAACGGTTAAAATAGGTACTGTAAAATCATTAGTTTTCGTGGACACGTATTTTCATGAGTTCATGTTTTGTTTGTGAGTGTCAGTTCGTCAACACCATGTACGTGTATTCAGACCAGTTTTCTTCTACAGAACAAATATCAAACTGTACATAATGTCTATTGTATATCTACCAAACGCTGAAACAAGATCTGTAACTATATTTATGTTATAGTACATAGAGATCGTATATTGTATGTAAAACGTAACAAGCAAACCATGTAAACACACGATTGCAATAATAACATAAAAATCAGATGACGAGTTTATTGGACAATTGTTGCATTTATAATATAACGAATAATAATTGTCATGTGCAACTTATACGTATAGCTGTACAGTAGGCAGGTATATATGCAGTTTAGTTGGCAGGTCTATTGTTTTGTTTATGACATGCAGATAGTGTTTTTGGCATGCACGTTACCTGTAGTGTGTACATATGTTTAATAGTATACGAGTAGACCCATTCATAACTAAACATTGACTACACAAAACAAGCATACCTAGACAAAGTGCAGTATGAAGTTGTATATGTATATATGTGTCGTCACTGTTATAGCTAATGTTACTCAAGAATAGATACTTTGGGCACATCTCTACAAGTATGCGTGTGCGTTTTCAATGAAGAAATAAAATAAAAATAAATACAAATTAATTCAGCCTCTTTTCTTCAAAACAATTACCAACATAAATCAAGGTCTGGTTTACATTTCGCTGCGTAAAAAGAAGAGCCTCAAAATTACCGATGTTCTCTTGATATTTGTGCTTGACTTTGTTCAATGATATTGTATATGTGAACTATTTTAATGCAGATATTTACGGCTTATACGCACAACCCGTGATATATATAGCAATTATTTAACATTGAAATAGACAGTCAATTTTCTTTGTCTAGATACAGAGGTATTTCGTGCCCTCACATATCATCACTTGTATTTTTCATTGTCTGCCATTTCAGTCATCCCTATGATAAATGTACAATTTGTGTTAGTAACAATGTAAAACACAAACAGATGTACGCTCGTTTAGTAGAACTGTAACGATTCCCAGTAGGCTCTGTATTCATAATCATCATACATTGTCGTCGTCGTCATCAACTGCACAGAGCACCTAACAACGTTTAATAGTTTCCCCGTTTAATATTACTGTTGTTAATCAATCTTATTGTATTAGATTATACCAATAGATGCGAGATATGTTTAGAACCCAACATGGGCATATATCTAAATCTTCATTTATTGGACGTTATACATTTGGTTGTGACGATATTTAACGAGGGGGCTTATTTGACATTTAAGTAAATCTTCCATAAGGCCCTCTATTTTTTTAGATCGATTGTGAAATTACGCTCGAATCCTTTCCCCAAGAACCAACCAGTACTAAGCAATAATCGTTGATTTCGGTAACTCGTTTATTGAAGAACATATTAAGATGACAATAAGGCAATTAACTGTATACAATTATCCACCATTCATCCTTTCTTCGATACTAAACAGTATTGGTTTGTTAAAGTGGCGCCGTGCAGTGTGCTGTTGTTACCACTATAGAATACAAACAAATAAAGTGACCATGTGGTTTAACGTTAGGCGCTATATATGGTACAATGCAGGTATCGGGTGTAGAATTTGGTATAGAATGAGAAGCACCCCTTTAATAGTTACTGGTTACACAATGATAAACTGTTAGGTTCACGTCGTGTTTAGGCAGGCACTATCGTATATACATATTGGTTTCCTATGCTACAGTAATTACACTAGTTCTGGATGCTATCGTTATACGGTACATTGTTTACACACTACACGTGGTAATGGTTAATGGTATACCTTGTACATGTATTAGACAAATTTTCACATGTACACACATTACTGAAGTGATTGAATAGGATAAACAAACTTATATGCTTTTAATTGATTATGATCGTGTTGAAAAATTGCCAATTAGAAGTGTAAATTGATTGATATTGTGTCATTTGTGATCTTGGATAACTTAGTTGAATCGTTTAGACCTGCAGTATATGGATAGTTTCAAAGTTTATTTTAATAACATACCAGAAGGCCATAGACCCATGTGGATATATACAATGTATACAGGTATGTCAACAGGTAAACATAATGACAAATTAATCAACTGTTTATATGGTTTCCGTTGGGATTCATGTTTGGTCAATAGGTAAACAGAAACTTTATCTTTTTATTATTCTTCAATTTACTATTGTATTATCATAATTTCGTTGTCGTCGTCATCAACATCTTCATCATCGCCATCAAAGATTTAGTCTCTGGAAGTTTTGACATTTTATTTAATAAGAAAATGACATCGCGATTGCCTGGTACATACACAAATTGTCGACATTTAGAGCAACATGATTTCGTAAGGCAAGTGGTAAATGTACGCTACATAGGTCATACATTACAGCGGTGTTTGGGCGATTTGTCTATATGTACACGTGACACAATAGTGGTTTTAGTATTTAAAGATACAAATACAGATAGAGTAGCTAAACATGGCCCTCTCTATATTATATACTGACTGTATTGGGTTCTCTAGGCGTATACATTATACATACATTAATGCGTCCGTATATTAGTGTATCGCTCAAAGAAACACTGGCGAATCTTGGTGTAAGTTTAGAATGGGTTATGTTAGTACTGCGGTTACCCCTGGATACTGTGGGCTATACTTTTGCTGATCGTAAATTAACCTTGTGTGTACGTTGTTTTTACACATTAACGATTCATTACTTTATTGAACAGTTGAACGTTATAATTATATTGTCGACTAGGTTAGTGTTTAGATAGAAATGTATGTTTTGGTTGCCCCTCAAACGATACTGTGTGGTAGCCGTATCATTATTGTCTATTACCTGGTTGTTTAATGCAGTGTCTGTCATGCTTTATGCACACTTTCCAATCTCCTACGCGGTGATCTCCCCTGACACACAGAATGCGTACTGTAAGGGAAGTGACTTAGTGTGGGTTTTGAAGTTTTACACGTACACTAAGTATTTTGATTCGACAAACACCATGCTATATTCCGTTAACCAGTCGTTACCACACATACTCGTACTATAGGTTCGATTCGCGTGCGCTACCGTCTATTTTCGGTTCTTAACACCGCATACAGCTAATGTCAACGTTGAAAGACTGATTTGCTATTCACACCATTGTATCAGTTTGAATGGTCGTTTCATTAGCAACTTTCTCCTGCTTGTTATAACATATTTAACCTATAATGGTGATATATTTTCTCGTTTCAGATTCATCCCACTTTTCGCGGGTCATACAGAGGTCGCTGTGCCCATGGTTAGGTGCGTCTCAATGAGCAAGAATGAACTGCACGAGGATGCGTGTACTCTGCTGGGATTACTCCGCCGGGACGAGGACAGTCTTAACGACGCCGGCAAACAGCTAGTAAAACAAAACAGAGACTATGCACGTGACGTCTTCATGCACGAGGTGGACGGATGGATGCCATTTCACGCCTTCGTGTTACGGGGTGCGCGCAAAATGGTGAAACTTTGTTTGAAGGCTGGGGTGGACGTGAACGCTGTGATGGGCTCGCCAGACGGGCTGCCCGGGGGTTGTTCAGCCATCCATCTAGCCGCACACAGGGGGGACGTTAGTATTATCAACATTCTGCTTCAAAATGGAGCGGATATAAACGCTAGAAATGAGGAGGGGAAAACACCGGTGCTTTTCGCGTCTTTAGCTAATAATACGTTAGCAGTGAAAACTTTACAGCGCGCAGGCGCAGACATGAGTGGTTGTGAAGCTGCGCAAAAAGAGGATTCTACGTCATCACCTATCACGTGTCTACTTCCATTCGTTTGTGCTGGTATACGTCGGTAGCATAACGCACTTGCTGGAGTGTACGTAGATACAAACTTGTGACGTCATTTCGGGTGTCACGTGTTACTAGCGGTGGCCAGTGCACGTGTCAGCATACGAATCTGTGATATGAAACTTGTGTACAGAGCTTTACAACTTACAAAACTCATAGTGCCTTCTTTGTTTTATATATTTTATGTGTGATTTTTAAATGTGATTAGTTTATTAACCTTTTGTTTGCTCGTTTAATCATTGTGAGTAAATATACAATTATTATATATAACAAAGTGTACTTTATATACACATATAACTGGCTATGACAATTAATAGTACTGTGCATTGTACTTGCTTTTGACAATTGGTTTTATTTTAAGCTCGCCTTATTTATTAACCATATTAAGTATCTGCCATAAGTATATAAATAGTTCTAAGATATATAATAGTAAAACCATAATATAGGAGTTTTTAGGTGCCTTTTAAGAGAATGATTCTGAACTTGGATAATCCTCATCCAAATCATATTAAATGTATAAAATATATTTTTCTGTTTATATCTTTTTTAATTTAATACTTGTACAGTACATTTGTTTGTTTTAACGCATAGTAATAGTGAAGTATTATTTTAAAAAAGGGTTAATTTGTTAAATAATGCGTAAAGAAGGGATATGTTGGTAAATAAGCAGTACAATGAGGCTAAGCAGTACGTTCGGTAATGTTTTACTGTACCCTCCAATACTAATCAGTGTGTATGCGACAGGAAAAGACTAGTCACAAGCAGCATAATTCTACTATACATCAGCTCCTTTCATTCATGAATAATTTATTTCATTTATAACATGGATACACAAACTAACTGATGTTATATGTATCTACATTTTGTATAATTAGGTAGATGGTAACAGCAGGGAAAGGTTGGTTACTGCTTGTATATAGTGTAAAACATCCATGTCATTTAATTGTCATATTTATAATTAGGCCTGTTATAATATACATGTGTCTTAGTTAAGCTAAAACCCGAGCATGGACTGCATTATATAGCCTGTGTACATATAAATACTAAAAAAATAGCATGTGAAGTTCTAATGTCTAAATGATATGTTATCGAAACAATTGTGTTTGAAGACTTTGCAGTTTTTTGTAAGTAAAATAACCATATGTTTACAGGTGTTTAAAGTGTTAGATGTTAAAGTCTATATATAAATGTGGACCAAACTAAGAATAATATATGATACATTCTTTCTAAATACGAAACATACCGCTTCCTTTCTAAATACAGCACAGACCGGTTCCTTTTTAAATACAGCACAGACCGGTTCCTTTCTAAATACAACACATACCGGTTCCTTTCGAAATACAGCACAGACCGGTTCCTTTCTAAATACAACACATACCGGTTCCTTTCTAGATACAGCACAGACCGGTTCCAATCTAAATTCAACACATACCAGTTCAAAGTACACATCTCTCCAATGCATATGTAAGGTAGCTGTGTCCTAGATAAACTTAACACACCAATTTCATACCAACCTTATAACTGGTATATAAACAATGTTGATTATCTATGCATTGTTTACATTATTTTATGACAAAGAGTTTTAGGCATTTGTTTATGGTATTTATTAATACAAGAGGACATAGATATTCACATGTATACATATTTCATACTTCAGTTAGATGTTCCAGTTATAGATGGTTGCCTGTTTGTTTGGTTGTTTTACATTTATTTAACTGTCACTTTTTTCAACAAGAATATCATATGTGCTATTGACTATGCAAATCACCACACGTTATCACATTTAAGAGCACACAGATGTATGTTGTATATTTTATACTTAATATTTTAAAAACCAACACCTTATATACAATGTTGCCTTTTTTATGTAAAGAAGTGTGCATGTTATAGTTTGGGAACATTGACCTGACACTCTTGAATAGATTACACGGACTACTGAATTTCAAAATAGGTGCTGTATGTGATTATAACTGATTTAGAGTTGTATATTATCTTGTAATAACATGATAATCTAATCTACCTATTTCACAATCTAGTGGTTGGTGTAATGTACTCGAGAGTCTCGGGTCAATGTTCCCAAGCTATACTTATATGAAATGTTTCAGTTGTTGAAGTTTTGTGTATAATATTGTATAAATTTCACGGTTCTGTTAATGGTTACTTTAAATGTTAAGCTTAGTTCTGTTTGATGTTACTGTGTTTAGTGCACTGGTTATGTTAAGAAGTGCCTGTTAATGTGAACACACCTGTCTTAAGTTGTTCCATTCATAAGAAGTGATTGACACATTCTGCCAAAATCGTTTCAACTCTTCAACAAAAAGACCATCCTTTGAACGAGCTAAATATTTATCTCTGTTGTTGGCTTGTCTGTGGTTTTGAAAAAAGTATTTAGAACAACAGGCAAACAATCATAATTTACATTCTCAACTTTAAATTATGAACAAACAGTTTACACATAGATCATATTCCAGTATAGGAGTTATGAATTACCAGTAAGTGAAAACCTAGTTATGTCTACACACCAGGATAAAGTGGTCCCAAAGCACACTGTAGACAAATGTAGCAAACTCAATAATCGGACACGTTATTGAAACAGGAAAATAGACAGAATGTGCCAACCAACAGTTTCCTCCAATTCACACTAAGTTATATATTGTTTCTTTGTTATAATTTAGTACAGTATAATATTGAAGTATCTTTAATACATGTTTACTGTCTGTTTTGTGGACTCTTGAACTAGAGGATATCCTTGATATTGAGATGGTAAAATAAAGTGGGAATTCTTTCAATACATACAACACATACTATATGGGTTGGTTAACTCACTTGTGACCTGTGATGAACGTGCAAGCTCTGTTTATGGATGGAACAACTTAACGGTTGATGTGCTGTTTTTAAACTGCTGCATCAGCATTATTTCATAACAGAGTTACTTCCAATCAAATTATAAGTTGAAGATGTTAACAATTCTTTGTATACTGAAACTTGTGTGTAACGACATGTGTACGTTGTTTGGACAAGTGATTCTCGCGGAAACAAATTGAACCAAAAAGATGAACTGGTCAAATATGTACACAACTATCTTATATACGTGAGTTGTTAATGACTAGTTTCACTGTACAGTATTTAAATCAGTTGTTTACGGTTAGAAGGTAAAGTAACACTACACCTGTGCACGAGGTTGACGTGCAAGAAGTCTACAAATATGTTGAAGAATTTATTAATAAATATGAAAATAACGAAAGTACGAGTTTGATTTTCATCTATTACCCATGTACTTGTTACAGTATATTATATATTTATACACAACATGTAGCAGTGTGTACTGTATGGGTGTATGTTAACCTTAGGTAATACACAACATGTAGCAGTGTGTACTGTATGGGTGTATGTTAACCTTAGGTAATACACAACATGTAGCAGTGTGTACTGTATGGGTGTATGTTAACCTTAGGTAATACACAACATGTAGCAGTGTGTACTGTATG
>ENA-OREC01001647-OREC01001647.1-marine-metagenome-genome-assembly--contig:-NODE-1647-length-11537-cov-12.445724_pt1 | contig 11537 bp, 4 predicted proteins | sample MGYA00248626_ERZ508543 | MGnify/ENA primary metagenome ERZ508543 (study PRJEB26211, sample SAMN05518279) | marine metagenome | isolation source: Puget Sound, Washington, USA | host: Bankia setacea... | reverse complement strand
AGCCAGTCGGTACAGTGGTTAGCCAGTCGGTACAGTGGTTAGCCAGTCGGTACAGTGGTTAGCCAGTCGGTACAGTGCACATGTACTGCAAATTACCGTGCGCCTGATAACATTCTGATTGATGATGTTTTGTAATATGCTAGTTTGATATTTGACTTTTGTTTAATTAAATAAACAATATGTAATTCAATAACCACAATTGAAATAAAATTGCACACTAACTTGCCCTTCAAATATGATTGAGGATAGGGGCTTGTATTCTAATTATCAGGGCACGCAAAATAGGGACTTCCAATATATTTGCCTGGGACTTATATCTGAAGGTTGGTAGTCATGAAGGACTATTTTTCCTTAGTGCAGGCCCTGGCAAATATATAAATAAAGGCCACCACACCCAAAACACAAATCCATGTCAAATCAAAATATAAGATTAAAGGTCAGATGGACCTTGTCGGGCCATAATTTTCTTATGCTTTAAAGGATTTTCAAATAACATACCATAAACGTCCACCCTGTAGAGATGATGTGTCCCATGCATGATTCAGGCTTGTGTCTGCAATGTCAAGATCATACTTTGAGGTTGAAGGTAATTGGATTTCTTGTCCAGGCTAAAACTTTCATCTGCTGTGGTGGATTTGACAAACATCTTTATAATAAATATCCGCCATGATGAGATGATGTGTTGTGTGCAAGATTCAGGCCATTTCCTCAGGTTGTTTGAACGTGTTCTTTTTATTCTGAAGCTGTTATTGAGAGTCAGCACGGTGATATCGATGTTGAACACTTCCATCTTGTGTATTACTCTATACTATCAGGTAGTTATTAAAAGTTGTCTCCCTTAATTGTATATAAATCATATTTTTATGAATTTTATTTCATATGCTACAGGAGCTGGAATATTGTCGATGGCTAATAGTGGTCCTGATTCAAATGGCAGTCAGTTCTTCATCACGCTTGCACCAACACAATGGTTAGACGGCAAACACGCGATATTCGGCAGAATCGGCTCAGGGATGAATTGTGTGCAGAGAATTGGACTTGTAGAGACAGATAGTGGTGATAAACCAACAGATGACATTAAAATAGTGAAAGCTTCAATTGCACCAACGTAGAAATAAATGTGCGGCAATAACATGTGTGTTTTATTGTGTGTGTAATTTAGAATCAATGAGCTGAAAAGCATGTGTTCTAGTGGCCCACTAGTAAAGAATTCTGTGAAGTAATTTACTAATGGTAGGGTATGTAATATAACCCTTTTAAATATCTTTATATCACACACGATCAATGTAGTCTGAGATGTTTCAGAAACCCTTGGACAGCATGCACAGCTACAAGATAAAACGTCATGTGATAAAAATAAATCCACGCTTGCCCTCAACTTTACCCAATCTAATCTTCTATGAATCTTGTTTTCATTTTTTTAATTAAACCCACTTAAGGCTTGAATAATTATATTTCCTAAACTCGTTTCATGAAAGTTCATAGTAATAGTCAAAGCGATTCGTGAAAAAATAGTGACCTGCCATGGCTAATCTTTACCTGTCACATCATTGAGTATAGAGCAAAATTTGACAACAGTTACCTGTCATTGTGACAGACAAACCCAAACGTTCTACCAGTCATAGACAAGTTTTGCCTGACATTGACCTGTGACAGACGAGGTTTCGCATAGACTGTTAGATATTAAGTAAGGTTCAACTAGACAAATAAAATTAATAGTATGGTATCCATATGCTGAAGTCATATTAGTAAATGCTATACGTTATAAGTAACATAACATTATGGCGTTTTACCGGTAACGTAGTTTACACGACTGTTCACATTCATACAACCTATGGTACATATTTCTCATTCCATAGAGTTACCTTAGATATTATTTTCACTTCAAATAGACTAATAACACCACAAGTATGGTGTCCATATGGTGAAATAATATAAGCAAAATAGCAAATGTCTACATGAAAAGTGGTGGTAACAAAACTTGCTCAAGTGTAACCAAAAGTTACCCACCTTACTTTGTTACTTGATTGTATCCTCAATCATAATATAAAGTGAAACAATCTATACAAATGTACATCAAATCATGTGTCAACTGAAAAAAATAAGATCTAAACCAAATTTACACTTTCGTGATTTTTCAATATGGCCGCCATTCGATATCAGTAATATTTTTTATAAACTTTGTTCAACTCGGCTATTGGTATGAGTACTGTTACTCTATTCACCAAGCTTCATGTCAATAGCTTATCTATGACTTTTTGAAATATTTTATAGAAATCCAACGTCCACCATATTTAAAATGGCTGTCGTTCCCGCCAAATTCAATTTTCAGATTGGGTCCATAGCTGAAAATGTTCTCCATGACCTATATTACAATTATGCAAAATTTCATGCTTTAACCACACTCTGAGCTATTGTGCTTAAAATCTGCACTGATCGCTTGGACTATAAATGAAAACTTGCCAGATCTTACATGTACAGCGAAACCTCAGAAAACCGTTTGGCGATTTTGAATGTTTGGTAGGGTTAGAGCTCTTTCCATTGGTACCGCATACATGGTACTAGAACATATATAACTCACATAAAACTCAATTCCAGAACCCCTTATGTAGTTTCAAAAATACAGGGGAGAAATTAAAGTTGTTTTTCTCAAAATGACGAAATCACAATAAGGTTTTCTAGAAATAATGTTACCTCAATCAGACCATACTTTGTTGACTTTAGTACAGGATTTTTTTCAGATACGGACATTTGTTGTTGTTATTTTGTTATTTGCAGTGGTATATTCAGACTACTGCTGGCAAAATACAGAGCTGATGAAACTCTTGGTTACAATAATTTTAAGTCGTTTACAAGCTGTGACTAAATGATTTGTTGATGCAGGTCTGAAGTTGTACCTATTATTAAGTTTACTACACTCTAAGTTTGATTCTCTTACATAGATGTTTTCATGATGTTATGTAGAGATTTATCAGTGGGATATCAACACCAAATTGGTTTCACCGTAAAGGTAAAATGTTCAGCTATTCAAAACTGCCAAATGTGAAAATGTAACCACATGGTTGTACAAGGTATTAGATTTGTGTTGTCACAAAATCTACATTATATTAGGACAGCCTGTTACAAAGAGAGTGCAGTGAAATAAGAAGTCATTCAGCCAGATCTCCATTTTATGCAAATTCAATTTTCAAATAGCATAGGCTTTCATTCTAAAAAAACATTGTCATTTCTTTGAAGGGTATGCTTGCAGTCTGTGTCCATTTCTTTTTCACATGTTTAATCTATCATTCCGTAACAAAACTATGGATCTCAATGAAGAGGAAAAAATAATGCTCACTGGATCTTCTAATGTTTAATGAATTAAGGCTTATACACATGTAGTGGATTTATAAGCAGAAACCAGCAGCAACTTCTCAAGATCTACTCTGGTTGCTTAGGTAAAACAAGAAAAATAGAGTTCCTCTGCCCTCGTCCTGCATTCAAAACAGCTCAACAGGGCAATAGGTCAAGTGATGTTTTCGTGCACTCACGTTCCAGATTTTTCAGTTATTTCACTATTTTGTATATAAAAAGGAAACCAGTCAACAAAACAGAAATATATTTGAAATTTGTTTATTTATAGCTTTTATAATTATACATTTTTGTGTGAAAAATGATTAAACATGTACATACATTTATTAATAAACATAAGAACATGAAATATTGCACAAATTGACTGATCCGTGGGTATGGAATATGGAATAAATGTCATGTATGAAAGGAGTTTGTACTATTCGCAGTATAACACATGTATACTGTATTGTAATTAATGGCACATCTTTTTGTAAACTGAAATAAAATCATTTCAACATGTATTTACTAAACAATGTGAGTTACACTGCACACATAATAAACTGATATCATATAAAAGAAACAACGATAATGTGTCAAGCATTGGATATACTAGCAAACACAAAATTAAAAAACTGAAACAATATAGAATAGTTTATATACTGTACACATAAACAAAAGTGGTGGTCACTAGACATGTAAAAAGAACTCTTTACCATGTTATTCTGATTTGATATACAGATACAGCACCAGCTCGACTTATTTATGTCTAGTCCTTTTTGCTTTATCGTTAATAAGTATTTGTAAGATTTGCGGTTAAATGTTCTTGATTTGTATATATCCGTACATCTGAAAGTCCAAAAGAATCATTAGATTTAACACAAATGGCAAACAAGACTTGACAGTGTGTCGCATCACTATCCTAAAGGTCAAGGTCATAACTGACTCCACATCGTTGAAATAGGCATTTCTAATAATAAACAAATTGTAAATGACTGAAATAGCAAGAAGAGTATTGTCAATCGTTAAACAGACTCATCAACTATTTAAACACCTACGCTATTTGGTCCAAAACAACTTAATTAAAATTCCACTTGGTAAGTATTCTAAGAACATGTATCTTTAACTATCGAGTTGTTTTTTCCCATCTACACGATCATTTCAACTCTTTATATACGGATATATGGGAAACTATTGTAAAAGCCTTCTTTCTTATTTCATACTAGCTGCAGCAGTTTACCTTTTCTCTTACAATGATTTGCCATTCTTCTGCACATGACCATTGACTTATACCGGATTTAGGCTCAAGTTTGTGTCCGAGTTTGAATCATTTAGGTTTGTATCTGAATTGTTATCACTAAAATCCTCTTCTCTAATTTCATTCTTGGCTCTACACAGTATGATTCTAGTGCCACAGCAGCTCACTCCAATACTCTCGTTACTACCTCCTCGTCTTCGCAGTCGTCTTTCAAGACAGTTTGACAAGGAAATCTTTACAAGATAACAGATGAATCCAATACACGCTGATCCCAACAATACGCTTAAAACAATTAGTAGAATATCTGGAGATTTACGGTCCTCAGGAAGACTTTGTAAATTATCTGAAAATATAAGACATTGATCTTAGTTGAAAGAAACATTTTAAACGATGAAAGCAAGAGCAGTTAAAGTCAATATTAAGTCAAGAAGCAGATATAGCCTTTTTACACTCACACATCCATTTTTCCATCATACTTTTAATATTAGTAATCAGGTCCCTGAAAATAAAACAAATTGATCTTAGTTGAAAGAAACAGTTGAAACAGTTAAAGGAAGAGAGTTCTACGTCATCATTAATTAAAGTCAAAGAAAAAACCTTTTCACTCGAATACTTCAAACAAAATTCATACGGTTACTTTGAGTTAACAGGTATGAAAAATATTAATGTCACAAAAATAGTCATGAAAGGAGACTGTCTCGAATATATACTCTTTATTTAATACCCTTTTAACTATTTAGCGGGAATTACAAAGATGGTGTATATATGAACTAGATCAAATGTAAAATATCTTAAATACCAGTGTAATGGATACAGGTATGAGCTAGGTCAATGTAGACTGGGATTTTAAAAAATATAATGTTATATACGGCTATTATTTTTAGAAAGAATGTCTCAGGAATGTAAAAAGAAATACATTTAGTCTAGAATAAAAAGATAATTCATTCTAAGACTACGTTACACTGGGACTCTTATTTATGAGCTTCATTTTTAGGTGGGATTGGTTTTTGCGAACAATTTTAAAATTTTACATTACAAAACAAGTTAAAACTCCTTATATAACTCAGATAAATAGATATACATGTATTCAGGTAAAAATGCATTGTTAAACAAATATCAAAAAACAACTCATGTATGATCCAATTTGCATTGTTCAATATCTGTTTGGAAAATAATACGACTACATGCAAGCTATAATACTAGCCCAAAGTGTCATTATTAAAAGTTCATGGCAAAAATTTAGATCCTATTTCACATTCAGTGTTTGCTTGACCTAGTATACACAAAAGAAAGATAATACAAAATGTGGAAAAAATGATGAAGTTAGTGACCCTTGATTTCGTAATATTTGGTGACGTTGATTTTAACATTTCTCTACCCAATATCAAAACATCAAGTTACCCCACCCTGTTGTATTGCTTTACTTGGACTTTTTTCATTCAGAAATATTCTATGGTCTTTGTAAAAATACAATAGTGGCTACATGATAACTTACTGACCAACATAGCTGACCAAAAATATATGTGAAATATGATATAACACTGTCAAACCATTTATTTCTGTGGGTACTTATTTTTTATGGAACTCATTGGACAGCCAATTTTCGGATTTATCTCACTGAATGTAAGTAAATAAGTAATGCAATTCAAACAGAAAAAACTCAGATAATTTTATGCCTTATTTTCCTGACACATTATTTTCTTATTTCTTCTAACCTGACCAACTATAACTATATGGCGTGAATACGGTTATACGTGTTCTTTGGTATCCATGAATGGAATTGAGCTTAAAAACATCTTTTTTGACGAACAACCAAAAATTGTAGGCCCACAAAAATGAATGATTTGTGAGTAAATGAGATAAAGTGCTACTATGGCCGAGTGTGAAATGTGATATAGGATTATTTGCCTCGGTCATTGCTCTGTAATTGTGTCATTTAAAAGCGAGGACATAATGACTCACAAACACCTGTGGCTAGCTATTGTACACCTTCAATCATGGAAATAATAAATAAAGTAACTAAATTACCTGAAATATTCTATTGATCGTTATTATCCCAGTGTTTTCTGGAGCAAGAAACCTTAGTACTGGTTGGTTCCAGGAACGGATTTGAGGGTGCAGATTTCACAATTGGACTTGAAATAAATTGAGGGCCTTATGGAAGAAGTTTTACTGGAAAATCAAATCAGCCCCAGCGTTAAATATCGTCAAACCCCAAAAAATACTACAAACCTTGTGAAATGTGGAGAATGAAATTATATCTTGTAGAATCTGAGCTAACTATGTACAGATCTACAAATAGGTTTCTTTCTTCTGTCACATATGTACTTGGACTGTCTCCACATGAATAGTCCTTCTCTTTCTGAAATCAACATATAGTTCATTCATTATCATATCATAGGCACATATTGTTAGTGAATTTGGTTATATGGTTAGCTAATTGGCAAAGATAATGTCAACAATGCAATGTATTAACATCAAAACAACGTGTCTAAACTATATACTCAATTTTAGAACCAGTAAATCACATTTATTGTAAATATCTAGGCGCATGGACCAAGATGGAAACTGTCATCGAAAATCATGGCTATTAAATTGTTGGTCATTGTTTTTTTATAGTTTTCAAGCACTGTCCTAGTTCATATTGTTCAATGCAAGGTAGTTGTTTCATTTGTAGCCACTTTTGAAATTTGAAAAAATTACCTCAAAATTAGAATCACAACCTTTAAATTTACTAGATTTTAATTTGTTTTATGGTACATAGTATTCATGAATTAAAAATATGTTTGAATAATTTATCACTCATACTAACATATATACTGACTAACAACAGCTCTTATATTTAACAACTTGCAAATAAGCCAAATACCATAGGTTCAATTTCATAATATTTTGCAGACGCACAAATTAACCATTAGAAAGAATGCAGTTTTTTTAAATGGATATTTGAGAATTTTGTTCAATATTGAGAAGGACATGGCCTTGTATAAGTTGTCATTTAATATATTGACTTTTATGTGAAATGAGTTTGGGAAATGTCATTTATCAAGCCTTGGGTAACGACTGTAAGATTCTTTTTATCACGTGACTTCTTAGCGAGCTCCGAACCACCGCTGGACTCGCTTTTCATGTGTGTCTGACATGTTGCGTTTCGGGCTATACGTGTGTAATATAAAGACATTTGAAATGGTATTTATAACTGCTGTATTACATTGAACACAATAAGGGTTAGGTTTGTGAGATAGAAATTATCCATGCAAGGTTCCACTCACCAGATTCTGATCACTGGACAGTTGTAATTTTACTGTGCAGTCCACAAATAAGTAAGTCTTAAACTCTACTTTCAATTTAGCAACCTCTTTCTGTGCACTGTCTACAGCATGGAAGTTAATACTGCAGCTTCCCTGTTACAAAATGGGAAACGAAAACATGTTAGACAATTAGACTAATCACAGTTGTTGGTACATATTTCACACTGTTTTATGAATAGCGATTTCCGAAGGTACGTAGTTATGTTACTTAGAAAATACATTATACACATGTACACAGCTTGAATTCGTTGTTCATTGACTTTTAAGTTTGTTGTCAAGATTACAAAAACAAAATCACAAATATTAGTACCGTACAAATTATATTATTGAAGAATACACAATGTGTCCAATAGATCTACAAGTACCCGTGTTGTACATCTCCCCTGAGCCCCCGACCACCTTAGTGAAAAGATCAGTATGCACTAGTCACAATGAAATACTTGTGTTGCTGCAAATTAATGTGCAAATTACAACATGTTTTATTTATTGGCACCTTCATGATTTCATTCATACGCACTCAAACTCGTGTGCCCGTATGCTATTTGTGCGATAAAACATGGGTACATATGATTTATTTCGTAAATGTCTATCAGTAACAGCTAACCTGGCGGGAAATTTGAGTGGTGTCAGGGTTCTTAGCAAACACACGCACAGTTTCATTCCTGAATATGGTCTGTGCAGCTATATGACTGCAATCATTTAAACTGTCCATGTACACTGAAAACAAACACGACATGCGTGAAACCTGTTATCCAGAATGGTATATGTATACAGATGATAAAGTACAACAAACAAAACATGAGTGAAACCTGTTATCCAGAATGGTATATGTATACAGATGATAAAGTACAATAAACAAAACATGAGTGAAACCTGTTATCCAGAATGGTATATGTATACAGATGATAAAGTACAATAAACAAAACATAATCAAAACACAGCTTTGGACACAATCTTATTGCAAATTATATGAGACTGGCATCAATAACTTTAGCTATGATATAAGTATTGAATGGAAAACTGTCGTAACTTTGGTATGAAAAAAAGAAGGCAGTTGCGACATTTTCCCATTTAACTCTCAATATAGACAGAGAACATACAGTTTACTAAATCTGTTATATGTTACACACTCCTTCAATTGTGAAAAATGTTAAATGGACATTGTACAAATTCTGAGAACAATAAGTCAACATAGAGATTTACAGAAGTAAACTTGAGCTGTGAGTCACATCACGAAGGACATCCCCATCCTGCACACATAATTATCTCTCTTGATATGTTTCAGACTGGGATTATCTGCCTTCATGCACATCCTCAGGTCGTAGATTACAGCTGTGTAAAGCTCCACTAATATTGGTTCATCTATTTAAGAAGAATCATGCGAAATATTGACAGACTGATGGACAGACGGATAGACGGAGAGGGTGATTCATATATACCCCTCTAAAACTGTGTTTACAGGGGGGGGGGTTAAATACACTTTAGATATATATATATATAGACACTTACTATCCCGGAAGCTAGTTCCATATATAGGTGGAAGAAATATGAGCACACTTATGGCTCCTATAAGTCCATAGTTCATATCTCACAAATGTCACCAAATCTTAAAATAAACACAGAAACACTTCTAACTAAATGAGTGGCAGATTTAAAATAACTAGGTTCAGAATTAATATGTGCGAAATCAAGTGAGCTAACCTATATGAATGAACTGCTTACATGTGAAACTGTTTTATGTAGTATCCACTTGCATAGTTATGTACATACACTACTAGCCTTACTCCAGGTATTTCCAACTCTGAGCTATTAATAAACCTGCTTTAAACCATTGTCAAACACATCTATAGAGTAGGTCAACGGTATAAATTCAACTAAACATTTAAGGTTACTCACTCAGTGTGTATGGTTAAATCATCGTTTGACCGAGGTTTATAGCTGGGGGCCCCATATCAAAGTATGCAATAAAGTGGTTTAATCCCTGCATGTATACATGTAAATATATAGAGCTGGTGCATTTTATGGTGGCTATAAACAGTGTTCTTATCTTTATATAAACTCTTTCTCCATGTCTTTACTCATTAACTTTAGAGAAATTTCTTTACAATGTAAACCAGACGGACGGACAAACACACATATGTACTTGTACTTAAGACATTATCAACTTACATCACATTTCATGATACCTGACTAATTTACAATACAAATACATGCTACACATTTAGAAGTGTATTATGACAACATATTGATGGTTTGCGACTTCTAACTACTAACCTGTACGTTCCTATGCCTAATCCTGTTTTGTTGTTGTATGTAGTCCTTTATATATATCTACTTATTTATAAACTACTAGCTAGTAAACAAGTCTGTAGGTATGCTAATGTTCTTTGAGACTGGTATGTATAAAGTCATACGTTTTAACTTTATAAAGTCTATCGACCGTCTCATGTAAATACTAAGTACTATGTCTCACACATTAAACTTGTTATTCCTCACCCTATACATAATCTCATGTCATGTTAACAATGAAGTATACATAGATATTTACATCGGATACCCACGGATGGCGCGCTTCGCTTGATAATGAAATTTACCATGGATGAGGTGTTAAGATATTTAGAGAAAAACTGCCGTTACTGACCCATATAGGTAGGCACCTGCCTTTACGATATTCACTACCTGGTATTGTATGAGAACATTGAACAGAAACTCCCGAATAAATTACATGGACCAATGCATTATGTGCAAAATAGGTGTTACATATGTATACAATGGATACGTGCTCTATACTCTAACTAATAATTCTAACTATAATCTAATACACCTGTTTAACAATGTAACAGTCCGTGTGAATTCATGAGTGTCTGTTCAATGTTTGTACACAATGTCATGAGGCATTTAACAGCATTTCAGGCGCCATAGGAACACAAATCTTGTTAAGTCTTACCTAGTTTTGATAACATTGTTTTGTCTAATCATGGTTTTAGTTTTTACGAAAAATGAACAGCGATCTTCAAAAAATGGCATGGATCATCATTAGGATCATCATGTACACCGTTTTGGTTTGTTTGAAACAATGATCTTACAACAAAACAGAATTTCCAAATTATCAAATCAGAAGTACGTGATGAATAGCTTCGGTGAATACATTCAGTGAGAACACTATAAATACGATTTAAGATTGTTAAACGCAAATAAAATCTCCCAGAGGTAAACACCGTTTTGTAATGTAAATAAGTCTTACGAGTTCAGACTATTAAATGCAAAACAATTAAAAAAGGAATCTTAAGAAAAGAATGCTTTAACATATATGTGTAGGGAGTTTCCTGTTTTATTCTAAACGAATTCCACCTTCCTGTTTATTTGCTGCGATGAATACGTCATCCACAATGTTAATATAAATGTCTCTCTCCCGATGGATGTGGAGTTACGCGAGGCCTGTCAGGCGGTCTGTTGTCATGGTGTTGCGTAGGTATGTTTTAATTCGCTTCATACTACTGAAGGAACGCTCATATGTGGCCCACATCGCTGGTATGGTCAGGAGTATCACCATGATTGATCTTATACTTGGATAAGCATCAAGGTTCTGGTCCAACGTTGCTGCTAAGGTTGAAGGAGCATCATCAACCACCCACCGT
>ENA-OREC01001646-OREC01001646.1-marine-metagenome-genome-assembly--contig:-NODE-1646-length-11538-cov-11.833173_pt1 | contig 11538 bp, 6 predicted proteins | sample MGYA00248626_ERZ508543 | MGnify/ENA primary metagenome ERZ508543 (study PRJEB26211, sample SAMN05518279) | marine metagenome | isolation source: Puget Sound, Washington, USA | host: Bankia setacea... | reverse complement strand
GGGGGGGGGGGGGGGGGGGGGGGGCAGAGTGGCAGAGAGGTTGCTATATGCTAAACAGTTTCTTTTATTGAACAAATATCCTCATTACATCAAAACACCATCGTGGGTCGCCGTTGTAACATTAGGAGTATTTGATGTTGTTAGTAAGGTAAGTTGTGCTTGTCGCATAGTTTTGTGTGCTATGTTGTCCGTCTGTCACGTTGACAATGTAACCATACTTTACGCCGTGTTCATGATGATTTTATGAGAACGTGGGCTATAAGTAACCATGTTTTATATACATATCACAGGTACACCGCTTTAATGGCCCTCCAGAGGTGGTTAAGAGCATGTAACGCAGACCAGGACATCCGCTCTTAACAGCCACCGTGGTCGTCCATGACCGTGCTTTGATTTAATACACACGAGTCGTTTCCTTAGCTATGTTTGATGTTTTCGGAAGTTCTAAGAATCGGTTATTGCCATCAAAATAATACGCACTCGTTAGTTATATTGTTTGTATTGTTCTACTCTATCAAAGTTGCCAATGTTATGATCACGTGTTGGACACTCATATTGCTGCTTACATCTCAGGGTTAAGATATATTCCGTCATTCGAATGTCAATGCCAAATATTGCACGTTGTCATTCGTTGTTATTACTACTGGTCAAGCGTCGGGACATTGTGTAGGCTTCCATTGCAATGGACGTTGCCCCTAGGTTGCAGTTATATTGTTTTTCCCCTATCGACCGGTTGTTTGTGGCTGGTCGGAAGTCAGACAGAGAAGTATTTGTCCGCACACATGTTTGGTTATGGTCAGCCAAAAATGTCAATTACTTCAGCTTCCTCTTGGTGTTATTGTTGCGGTACGGATCACCAACGTCATCCAGTTAGTTTGTTGGAAATACGTACATATATATATACATCATACATATAATTATTAATATATAATAGTACGTCAAATGCGGTGTATATTCGATTTGGTTTGAAGTAAGAGGATCGTTAATAAGTTAGCTAAACCAAAAAAAGGCATGGCGTTTCTGTATAATCACAAGCCAGTAAGCATATATATTTGGTTAAGCGTGTCTCTCCATTGGTCAACTGCTTTGGGAATGGTCCAATCACCGTTGTATTCTAGCACACTGCTGATATAAATATGTTGTTTGACTTTTGACTGTTTTGATAGGAATGTGCGGTATAAATGATATATTAAGAGAGCTCATTCGTCACGAGAAATATTCATGTATTGGTCGATTATCCAATATAACTAACCGCTAACCACATACCCGAATGTTGGTATACTTTTCGTCTTGCTTAATCTTGTAAACACACACATTTGTAGCCGTTGTGTTGCAATTGCTAAGTAAGACGCATATCGAATCGCGCGCGTCTACTTGCTGTCCATCATGGCTCCCATGTTGTCAACTGCAGTAAAAGCTCACAAAGTAGCAGCCAAATCATAATTCACTCGTATGTAGTACTCCTAAATACACATTGTCCACAGTTGATAATTCTTATACTGCTCAGCTTTTCTTTTATGACAGTCAGTATAGAGTCACCTTATTGGAACATAGTTTGCACAATTCAAATCAGTACATGTATATAAGGAGTATTTGTCATTGTTTTAATTGCGCCTCTTCCTGTCTTTTTTCCCATTTTCGCAAATACTACAGAACTGCATTTTAAATAGTTATCAAAAACTGATTTAAAAACAAGATGGAAAAAAATACGAGATATCTTAAAGTTGCCCTTTCGTTCCCAATTAATAAATTTCATAAACAAAATAGTTTAAGAAATTAGCATACATATATTATTATAAATGCTTTTAATGAAGGATTCTGTGTTGAATTTTGAAGGAAAAACAACACAACTTTGGTTTACCTACTTTCAAATTGTAAGTTCTAAAACTCGTTTAAGACCAAACCGTTAAGTATTATGTTTGATGATTTCGGTATATGATTATTAGGATATAGGACCGAGCTCAGTTGTATATATCTTCCGCACGCGCATTATTTCATAAGTACTGTGTGGCTATGAAGTACAGATGAACATGTATTTAAAAAAAATTGGAGCGAAAATCCATCTTTAAATGTATACATTGGTCTTCAATAATATAATTAAACCTTATCATCAAGAACCGGGTCCACTTTAGCATAGACAACACCATATAGTGAGAGATAAGGATTGAACTTTCACAGCCCGGGGGAGGGGGAACACCTGTCAATTATCGTGAAATACGAACATCGCCGAGTCAGTGACGTTTAACTCGCCACGTAGACAAGACACAGTATGGGAATTATAAATAAAACTTCTCTTCATTTTTGTTGTTTTACTACGTTATAACTAGAATGTCACATGCATATTTTGTTTTAGTAAAATACTTGTTTAAAAAAAAAGATTGAAAAATGGAAAATTGATAAGTTTATAATTACTGTTCGATCTATGACTATCGGCCGGGAGTTGTGGCGTGCTCCTGTAATCCAGTTACTTGGAGGCCAGGGTCTGGGACGGTTTGAGGGTGGGACTAACTACTGTCAGGCACGGCTATGTAGATCGGGCGTCCGCACTAAGCTCGGCATCAATATGGGCCCCAGGAGGGAGCTCTTGGGTTCCAGGTTGTCTAAGGAGGAACGTATCGGCCCAGGGTGGTGACACAGCAGGCAAAAGTTCCCGTGTCCAGCAGTAGTGGGATAGCGCTCGTGAATAGACGACTGACAGTAGCCCGCCCAATATAACTGGACCTCATCCTTTTTGCCTCCATTATTATGAAATTTCACCTTAATACACTATCAGTTAGTAACAAGCAATGTCATGCCATATAATATTTTGCCAATACAGATATATTTACAAGTTTCACTTTGTATGTAAACCATCTAGCTAACGTTAATTCAATTCTTTTGTAAATATTTTTTTCTTCACGGATTTTCTAATCATGTTACCATGACAATATCCCTGTGACGTAACGATATGTCATCCCTGTCTGCCATGTTACATTGCTTTAGTTATGCACATAATTTCCAGCCCCACCCTGACATTGCATAAACACGCTATACACCCTGTCAACACCAGACATTAAAACAGTGTTTATAGCGTGTTAGTAGTTGTAGTAACCAGTTATGTCCTAGTGCAATTGTTCAGTGTCTAATTAGTCCATCGTGTGGCTAATTTACATATGTTTTACTCAATTTCTAGGTCAGGTAACAAAAGAGAACCCTCGTAAAACACGTACAATAGTATACAGTAATATATGTTGTTACTACATAATATCTCGGTTCTTCTGATATGAAATTTGATATAGGGACACAGGGTAAGATAAAACGACCGGCTTCTGGACACAAGCTATGTGAACATGTACATTGTGCGTCCATGGTTACGTTACCCGCACGTGTATACATGCATATTAATTGATTAACACTTAGTTCGATACCAGACGTCGGCATGTGAGATGGTCACGTGATCACTAGGCGGGAAAGGTGGCGTTACCTCGGGGTACTTCGGCTTTCCTCACACACAAAGACCATACGCACGTGAATATCGGTGACAACGAGAATGATTTGTTGAATTCACCTGTTTTCGTTATCGTTGAAAAATAAATGATGTTTCAAACTTGTTTTTAAATATGTAGAGCGTACATGTATAGTCAATAACGCTGCGTTCTGTGTGCAAGGGTTAACTAATACATAATGAGATAATACTACAAAATATCAGAACAGAACAGAACATGATATTTATTAATTCCAAGCGACTTTTAACCATTCTACATTTTTGCTTATACTTTCAAGAGAGCCTTCGTGTCATAGAACGACGTTAGTTTTTTTGGACCCAATAGGTTGCATCACGTGTTCACTATTTAAAGACTAAAATAACACTTTGCTAAATCAACATGAGCATGTCCAATCTTTAGTTTTTTTAATTATAAAACATAGTTTGCGGCTGGGAATACTGCGGCGTACGAGCAGCAATGGTTCAAATGGCGCAATAAATGTCGTGTCTAAAATGCGGCAGTCCAAGGTTAAAAACTAAACCACCAACTATTTTTTTGTTTTATCTTGACGTGTTACACATGACTGAATCCATCTGTATCCTGGAATCTATGTAAGGCTATCTAAAAATCGAACACCTCCGACATTACCAAGTTATCACATCTAGTCTGCTGAAAGGTGGTAATATGCCAAAGACAGCCGCGACAATGTTGAGTAAACGTATTAACATCCGAGAGAAGTGAAACTGTATTGGCTGAAATTGTCTGAAAACTTGAAATCGTGCTCGGTCTAGACTTACAACACTACAGTCGTGATACACCTACAGTAATGCGGTCAAGTTAATGTCCGTAGTTTGACACATTGTCGTCTGCTAGTTGTATGTTGTAAGCAAACCTTTCATTCAGACGCCGAAACTTAGCTGTTTTATGTTATCCGAGTATATCAATTAGGGATGTACCATACTGAGAAATAAGCCGGGACGTTGCCTTGATCCGTAGATCGACGAGGCCACAACAAACATTGATTAAGCGACACGTGACCCGACAAATATCCGAAGGCAAAAAAGCAGTTACAAAACATCACCCATTTGCAACTTTTACTTATTCACAAATAAAACGATGTTCTGGTAATTATCAAATTTCAATTAAAAGTTAAACATCGTGTAGCAATTTTTGTGTGGAACATTTTGATACCAAACTTGCCTCTATAATATAACAGATCCCCCCCTGTAACCTATTGCACACTTTCTTTTTCGTGTGAGTATACATTCATACATGCATATGACGTAACGAAAATGTGAAAATGTGAAATTGAGAAGTTGACCGTAATATATTAGAGTTAATATCATATGTAGACAGTAGCTGGTAGCTTGTCTTTCTCTGATTGCAGCTGGCTGTCTGTTACGAGCCGTGGATGCAAACCCTCGTATGTTCCAGGTAAACGCCCCGTTCCAGGGTAACCGTATCTTCCCGTGTCCTATGAATACACTCTTTGACCAGAACCAGTGTGGATGCGGCTGGGTGGACGATCCCATCAACAAAAGTAAGTCGGTAGATTAAAGGTAGATTCGTGTTCAGCATCATCTGTACAGATCTTGTTAATCGTGATCTTTAAAAAAAAAAGAAAAAAAGATCGGTACAAAAAAAGGTTTATACATAAATCCATACAACATTGTCAAAAATATACCGCTGAGTGAAAACTTACTTATGACTCTTTTGAAAATATTGAGTTAACCATAAAACAAGACAATTGACTTCCATGGCACAAATGAAGTTACATTATTTACTAGACTTCACTTGAAAATGGGGTTCTTTCATGTGTTTATCAAGTATTCTAAGAGTTTGCTGAACTAGGCTGTATATTTCACTATTCTGAATCTATTGCACAGTGTCGGAGGACGCGTTGCATTTAGGCTTTTTATATTTACGTCATGGAACTTAACGTATGCGTACGTGAAGACCATTCAGCAGCAGGAGTAGAACGAATCCAACACTAGCTCTACAGTATCATTACTTGTTTAAATGAATGTCTCTAATTCAGTCTATAGGGTGCCTGCAGTTCAACCATGCCTGTCAAACACCAATTTTCTACTTTAAATTATGTTCTAACGTCGAAGTAGCGTCGCTGTACCGTCATCATATAAAGCTGTGAGTCTTACACACTTACGGCTGTTTGTTTTGTTTTTGGATTGAACAACACCTCTTGTCCCTAAAAATTGTTGTCAAAAAATGATCTCGATAGACAATGTCCTCTCTAACTGATCAACGACGTTTGTTTTGGTGCAAGAGTTCATGTAACTATGGTAAATCATTATCATCACGTTCAAAGAGTTCATCTGGAAGGAGGCCACCGCAGTTGATATTCTTCAGCTTACTCCCCTTGACAAAGTCCCTCTACCATTACCTCCACCGCACATTCCTCTCTCTCTCTCTCTCTATCTCTCTCTGCGAACAATGATTTCATTTTGTTCTCTAAGAAACCAAGAACGTGATTAAGGCATCATCTCTGAACACTGCTAAACAAGGTTGAAAAGAGGTTAAGTTTACGATCAAAATATCAGTGAACTTATTTTAGTCCATAAACATAGATCCTACCTTCGTGCATGTTCGGTAATTTTCGTGAATCAATCAGAATGGTCGCGTTTATGAATGATCGCGTGTTTGGAGTTGGTTGATTGTGATTGGTCGACGGAAATAGCCAAGGTGACACGGACATTTCCGAACTATTAATGGCGGGAAAAACCTTACGATTATCAAAGAAACGTGCTATGAGGATAGTAACAAAGTGTTTTATTGTTTATGACAGGCTATAATGTACTATAAACGTGTTCATAAAATCATTGGTTCAAAGGTGTGGACGCAAACCATAAATTTTACGGTATTCATTAAAATTCAAAAGCTACATTTCAAATCTTGTAAACAAATTTGAATAAAAGAACAGTGACCTTCTAGTTTGGGACAGACTTTTCTAGGTATATTTCTCATAACCTCCGTGGTTCATCTTCGATGTTGACACTTGATTGTGAGTTTAATGATTTAAAATGCTTGGGGTTGTATACACAAAGATAATTTCAAATATTTTGCATTTAGTTTGTTTTTATTTAAGTCGTAAAGTTTGGCAGGCATTATATCATCTGGGCGTATAATGGAAGCAAAAGTATGTACTTAAGCTTAATGCAGATACGTGTTTTTTCTTCGCATTTTACAAACATATATGTATTTGACACTGAACACGTAACGAGCCCAGTGGTAGGTTTCGTTGCAGCTTTCTTCAGAACGTTATGATGAATCTGTATGCAATCATAAATAAATACATAACATAACTACTTTGGTTTTGTCAATACGGGCAGATAGATAAAATCAACATGCGGTTTTAGTGATAAAAAAATGGCTGACAAAACTTGAGCCTTTTTATTCATTATGATTAATAAAAAAGTTACGTAAAACAATCTTCAAAAGAGACTGTGAACATCTTTAGCACGTGTATGTTTGACTGTATTACAACATGTTTAATTAAGAAATAAAACATCTGTACCCGTGTTTTATGGCGGTAATAAAATATGGGTACAAGTTCGGGTGTGTATGCATTAAATCACGAGTGCGCTTGCATGAGATATTTATTTACACGCACCAGAACGAGTACCCATAATTTATTAACGCGATAAAACACGAGTACATATTATTCCCAGCTATGATGCAATTTACAAACGCGAGCTAGGTTATACAACACTGGGTACCGTTTTACTGAACAACTTAGGAAAAACTTAAACTAACAAACAAGTTTTAGACGTGAGCACAATTTAAGTCCCTAAATGAAATCAAAGAGAAATTAAGTATTATTATTATATACTTTATTCTTACTGTTTTGAACGCTGTTTTAGCATTTTGGACGTGTTCAGCTGTTTTCAAGTTGTTTAGATGCACAGGTATTGCGTAACGTTTAGTTTTGCTGGAGTGCTTTATTAAAACGGTACCCAGGTGTTAAGAGCTGGTGGCATTAGGTAAACCATCAACAATTATACAGGGTTCCAAGCTGATCGTACGGGTTTGTTGTAGTCACCTGGATGCCGTATATCTTGTCATACTGTACTCACTTTCACATCGCGAATTGCAGCACCAGAAGAGATACGACGGGCCACACTTACAGGGGTTGGGGCCAGGTTCCAGGCTGTTGACAGAGGAGTCACAGATATGTACATGACAGAGCCCATTTCTACTACAAGACCACGTATGTGATATTGCATTATTGGTTGACCAGTTCACTATGTTCGTAACAAACTTACAGTAAAAATGAAACATAACAAAAACGGCATGGTCATTCCCAGCGTTAACACAGAGTGAGGTGCACGGTTTTCATGTTTGCAGCTTGGTATATACAGGCCGAAGCTTCAGTTTTATTTAGCTAACGTCAAGATAACATGCTCGAATATCTTTCAACCATATTCTAAGCATTACATTGAAACACAAATGTGACAATTTTTGTATTTTCATTAACGAATTCATTGAGATGTTTTGTATTTTTTGTGTGTTTAATTCCTGAAAGCAAAAAAAGGCTTGTATACATGTAGAAAAAGTATATTCGCATTTTCTTTCCAGCGTGCACATTACAGTCGCATCCAGATCGCCACATGTACAATGAATTCATACTAGGTCTAGACTGGCAAACGAGGAAATGTCCAATGGGTACGCTGTTTAACGAGGAGAAATGTGCCTGTCATGATCTCGACCCGAACCAAAGATATAGTAAGTACGCTAAACAATGTCCAAAAACACGCTGCTGTCTAAATAGGCCGTAAGCTGGCGACATAAATAGACGATGAAGGCGTTAGAAGATCGTCACCAAAATCGCCGTCATCGTCATCAAAATCGCCATAAAAGTATTTTCATTTAGCGGAAAGAAGGCATACACTAACTACATGTATGTACATAGAATCGTCGAATACCTCGGTCTACCCATGTGCTATGCTTTGTTATGAACATGTGTAAGCGTATGCAATTACCGTGGTTGCCGACGATAGTCTGTAGTGTACGAGGGACATGGTGTGGCACATTGTTTTATCAACTGATTCGGGTAAAATAGGGGCTCGATGAATGGCAGTATTGTTCCGTGTGGCCAGAAGATGAATATACCAGAAAGACGAAAACCTTTAAAATATAACTGTATTGAACGATAGTGAACATTAAATACACTGTATACAACCACTAATGATAGAGATAGATCGCGTAGGCTGCTTCTTATTGAATTGGGTGGAATCAAATGTATCACAAAAAGATAGTGTTTATGGCACAAATACCGTGGTAGAGAAAAACAAACTTCCATCTTTTAAAATAAGTACCCATTTTTAAGAGTTTCGCATTTAAAGAGAATTTTCAAATTTCAGCACACATTGTTTCATTTTATTATTTTATGAAGTTTATGAAGTGATAATCTACGTCACCATTTTGAAACAAACAGCAAAGTCAGACAGCAATTTACATGATGTTCGGTGGAATAAAATGAAGATAATTAGAGAAAATTAGAATTCAAAAATTAGCATAGGGAGCCTAAAGGTCAACTTATAGTTCCACATGTGTTTAATTTTAACCGGTAATAAATGTGCCATAACCGACAATGCTGCATAATTGGATACTACGTATGCATGAAAAATGTAGGATAAAGAACAATTCAAACAAAATTCTGACAAAGAAAGAGAAGCATGTGTGTTGTCAAAACGTGTGACCCGACACCTACGTCACTGTCATGTAGGAATCAAACAATATAAATTATTCAGCATATTTGTAAACTATGGGATATTAAAATACCTTGTACATAGCGAGTCATTTGCGAGGAATGCAATGTATAGTCGGATTCCACACGACCCAAATATAGTCAAAGTCAATTCAGGAAGTTTCTTGGCAACCGACAATGATATTAGTTTAAACAAATTATTTATTTTTCCCATGTATACATAAGACAAACATTTTAAGTTACAATCATATAAAATCATGGTAAAAAGGGTTGGGCCACAAGTTCCTAAACTTAATTACGCCCCTCCCCGACAATGATATAAGATACATGTACTTACTTTTAAATGGCATGCTTCACGTTCAATATAGTAGCATACCTTTAATGTGTCTTCTGTTAGTATAAACCGTATATGGTATTTTATTCCAGCCTGTCAGCCAGAATTGTGGATAAACTTTAACGGTCGTGAGATAGAAGACTCAGCCGGGTACCAGATCTCCATAGGAAACAACGGTAATGTGGTGAACGTCAGTAACGCGGGACGTTTTGACGGCACCGGGACTCTCACCGTGTGGCAGTATGCAGGTCAAGATCTTGGTAAACAGATCACAGTCAACCTAAGATTTTATGAATTCCCGGGTGGAGTTTCCATGGAACAGGTAAGCGTATTTATTGGCCAGTTAGTGTTTACCTACTGTCTGTTGTCTGTCGTAGAGTTGGTAGATGTTTGGCGGATCAAGGCATGCACATGATTAAGCACCGTCTCGATAAACTATTGATCCTAGAATTCTCCATACGAGGACTAGCTTGGATAATCTTGTGTGCAGTTACTGGATTTGTTTCATAACGTTTCGTTCAGTCACTTCAAATCTACTGTAAATGGTGTAATCTCTTGATAAACGTGTTGTATCAAATTCAAAGGACACTTGCAAATCAGAGGACAGTGTAACCGATGGCAGAACTGCAACTGTGGCGGTATAATGACAAACGTGCTGTCGTTGAAAATACACTCACAAAACAACTGTATACACGTTGATGCTGTGTTACCTCCGATATGCTTTATGTATTCATGTTAGTACGGGCATAGTAACACTGGATATTCCTTCAGATGAACAAGCTAAGTTTCTATAGGGTATATATTTCATTGTTTTATAGTTTCTTCATTATGCTGGAACTTCAAACCCACCAACGTACTAATGCAGGTTTGTTCTCACGGTGTAAATAGTTCATACGTTAAGGAAAGCGTACACATAAGAATATACGTCCGTAACTGAGCCCCTGATTTGTACTTGTTTCAATCTAACTTCAGGTATTATTGGCAAACTGTTTTGGACGTCAGCTTGGATCTGTAGAAATCGCTTTAAATCAAGAGACCAAAGAAGTCATCTTCAGGGTAGAAGCAATCCTAGGCAAATATCCAGAGGGAGTAGAATTACGAATTCCATACCGGGTAAGCACTGAGGTTTAGCCAATCGGGAAAGGTGTTCACATAATGAGTATGGCATCATCTGAGGCAGTTCCGATTGAGGTTGAGCCTCTACGACAATCACTGTACATGGTCTTTCCTCAATCGTAACAACTCGGCCATCTCCGGCAAAGTTCGGGATAGACACTGTAGGATAATGGCCAAGATTTTTCGATTGGTTCTTTCCTATAATATCGTTAATCTCGGACTTGCGTCAACTGTATATACAAGTCTTATCAAAAGGTTGGTATATACATACATAAGTAACTGTGAAACCTACTACGTTTATCCTTTCGGTTTTACTTCATTTATAACGAAGGATAGAGTAGAAGCGTATCGGGGATTTCCAACGATGAGAAAAATACCAAGTTTTCTTTGAGCGATGAACTTTATCTTGTGTTGCCCTGTACTTGATAGTTACATGCACAGATTATATATTGAGATTTAAACCTTACATAAAGAGGAAGCTTACTTAACAATCTACAGCACATCTAACGTATGTGTGTTCCAGGAAAAGGCTTGGAAGAACGTAACATTATCATACGATGGGAACACTGTGAAAGGTCAGGTAGACGAAGAAATTACAACGGCCCCTCTGAAAGGTAAGGACACATTGCTGCACGAGTATTAACGAATAACAATACTTGATGCTACACTTAAATGTGGTACATTATTAATATTAAAGTTAGTTCCAAACAGTTTGCCTAGTTCGCCTAATCAAACTTGTCCCAAAGCGAGGACTACACCGAGGCGGCTAAACTATTGTGTTACCGCCTCCTCGATAACCTAGTGGTAGAGTGCTGGCTTCTGGTGTGGGAGGTCCCGGGTTCAATCCCCAGTCAAGGACCGCGTCATACCAAAGACGTTATAAAAATGGTACCAGTAGT
>ENA-OREC01001645-OREC01001645.1-marine-metagenome-genome-assembly--contig:-NODE-1645-length-11544-cov-13.171012_pt1 | contig 11544 bp, 6 predicted proteins | sample MGYA00248626_ERZ508543 | MGnify/ENA primary metagenome ERZ508543 (study PRJEB26211, sample SAMN05518279) | marine metagenome | isolation source: Puget Sound, Washington, USA | host: Bankia setacea... | reverse complement strand
TACGGTCTACTTCTGACAGGGTTAGGTAGACGGCCAGATAACTCTTGGTTTATAGCGTTCATCAGTGGGTATTTACCCTGTCCACACGAATTGCTGAAGTCATCCAAGTCTAAAGCCCAAACCATAACACCAGCGAAGCCGTTCTGTTTCATCCATTGCACCTGTTAATGTAAATAAGAATTTATAAGTTGTGTTTTGAGGTTGATATGATTTCGATTTTCGGAGTGAAGATATGTTAAACGAATGTAATATACAGTTATTCAAACTGGTTATATCATATTGAAAACAAGGTTTGCCATGTGTTAAAGAGAGACACAGCTATAACTTGACGTTACACAATGGCTATGGCAAAAATAAGATGAAAGGACTGCTTACATATAATATAGATACTAGGATATTGAAAGCACGGTCAGAAACAGTCGAAACAGAAGACGAAGTTGTGCATAGGGTTTGTTTTGGAGGTGAAAACTAACAAACCGCGGATAATTTATACGATATATTGTAATTCATCAACGAGTTCACCGGCCTTACAAATGACACCTTAATTTCAAAGCGTTAAGTCCTTCATTAATCATAAATGCATGTACTGTAGGTCGACCAAATATCATCACCCTACACATACATACTTCAACACGCTTATAAGTAATTTAGGTATAACAAACTGTTCACATCCTTTTTCTAGACATAGATCTATTGTTATCATATGTTTGTTATCACATGACTAAGCTTGTTTAAATGTATATAATTCGAGATGCGACATGCAGGACACTGGTGCAGAGTGTTCAAAGCTGCAGGTCTGTGTTCGATAACCAGTCACATTATAAGCGGAACGGACTCTCTTTGCCGTGCCAATGTAACCTTATATTCAACTCTTACCCCAAATAGCTAACATAATGCTGGCTTTATAACGTTTTCTTCACTCGGTATGTAATATATTTTGTTAATTTTCAAATGGCAACCCATGTTTGATCCTATATTTATATAGCAAATACTAGTTATATTAGATATTAGTTATTGTGTTGTCCCTTTGAAGTGAGTCTCACGTACTACTGTATTCCTGTATGTTACATCATTTATGTCACTTCCTCAGATCAAGAACATTTATAACTAGTCGGAACTGATCAATAATACAATCTACAAGTGTAACAAAGAATGACCAAACGATTACTCTGACAGCCGACCTATTCCACATGTAAGGACGGGTTTGCTTTTATAACATATTAGTATTTAGTAGTATTGGCTTTGTTTATATTACGTACATTTGTTTGTTTTTCTACATCTTCTGGACATGCATTAGGTAAAGTGTTACACGTGCCGATACGCCAAGTGACATCATAGTTTTACGACATCATTTGCATAGGAAGGCATACAGTATGCAACTAAATACACACTTGTTTATGCATACATGTTTACGCATATTTTAATCGGAGTCCTACAATACATAGCTGTGTGATTGTATTTAACGGAGCGCTACGCATGGTGTATTCGTATACATGTATATGCAAATGTGTACACATGAGCCCCCCCGCCCCCATACACACACTCACTCACACACCCTATAGTTAAATTAATACGGAGAAACTGTAGTTTTCGAAAATATGCGCTAGATTGTACGAAGCTTAATTAGTGAAAAATGTCAACTTGCATAGTAAATAATGCTTACTACTTACGTTTTTAAATACAGTATTTAGACGTAAGGAAAGATCATTCGAACAAGTACAAGGTCCCGTTAAGGTCTTTAGACAGAAGTATTTTTCATCTGTTTCTTTCTTTAAACCTTTTCTCTGGTTCGTTATTCATAAATAATACAAATCAGAATTTAAGTGAACACAGAGAGTTTATGATGTTTTGACATAGAAGTCCTTGGCCCTGTCAGTATTCAGATTATAACTATACGGTCCGTCACGCTACGTCATTGGTGAACTCTATACTACTGACATACTTCAAACTACACCTACTTTTTAGAGGGCATTGTTGAGTTTTCAAGCGCAATGTACATGTATTTCATTGGGGCTTTTGTGAGAGGAATACATTTAGTTGACATGAGTGCTGAATCCTCCGTACAGAAACGACAAGTTAGAATGTAAGTATAGAACAATAAACGGTCTAATATGAAACAAGAAGATAACGATTTGTATTTTGATTACAACCAAGAGAAGCTTAATACAAAGTATACTATACTGATTTTATTGACTGACTCGCCGGTATTACTGGGCACAACACAGTTATCACAATGTACCTACAGTGTATCTGTTTTTAAAAAACCCAGAAAAGAACAGAACATAAACTTGATTAACTTGTACTAATATTTGTACATCGTTAAATTGGTTCCATGAAGTGTTTTACAGATAGTTAGCTTGACATTGTCCACTCACTTTGATTCTGAGACTGTCTACGTCATCATATCCAACCCACTGGTCACCCATCACCATATAGGGCGACTCCTGCTCCTTGATGTAGTATGACTGGGCTCCTTTGTTCAATTTGTCACAAACCTAAAGGAAAACAAGACAGCTTAACACAATTTTAAAACATAGAAACATTTGTTTTCAGCCAGAAAAGGTTGAAATTATGTATCATTATCTTTTTGTTTTGTCAAAAAGCAATACAGCCAAGACAAATATCAAACATACAAAGCCAGACAAATTATGAATTGTTCAAACATCCTAGTATTGTTAGTTAATTGATGTACCTTTTGGGAAGATGGTGTAAATTACACAACTACGTTATATAATGCTTACTAATCACACCTTTTCACTAATTTGACAAACGCAAAAGGTTCAACATAAAAAGAAAATGTCTATATCAGGAACGCGCCAGTATATTGTACACAAACGTATCCATAATAACATACGACTCGTATATTTGGCCTCGAGATCACAGCAACATACCTCATAGTAGGCAAGGAAGCCTCCTTCTCTAGAATACTTTCCGGGCTCACCCTTACCCCGTACGTGGGCCATCAACCCATTATCATAGGGGTCTTTGAGTGTGAACGAGCGCCCGTACAGTCCCATACCGATGATCAGCTTATCCTTAGGACAACCATTCTGTACCCAATAGTTAGCTGCCCAATCCTGAAATCAAACAAACACTTCTAAGTAATCCACTTGTTAATATAGTGTTGGGTTCATTGAAAAATACAAAGCTCTGTACTCGGGAAATAGTTACATATCTAAACTGCACCAACACCCAAACACAACGTAGTTTAAGCCAGAGCATATTGTCAATCGCCCATTTGAACAATTGTGAACACTGCTTCCTATTGGGTTTCAAATTAGTATGAACACATACACAATCGTTGCACATATAGGACAACAAACTATCATGAAGCAATTGTTACGCCCACATCTATGTACACTTGCGTTTGACGTATGTATTAAAGTTTGTTTCACCCAACTTATGCTACCAGATATCGGTCATTAACATTTACATCAGCTTTTATAATTTAGCTTATAATTGGTCAGTTTAGGTTTGAGTATTGTAGCTACTTTTCTTCCATCAATTATTTTATTTCTTACGTTTGTAACTGATCTATAACCCCCCACACGCATATACTCACGCCCAAATACTTACCATATTGAGGTATCGCTGTGCCCCTGTTTCACCAGAGTGAGGGAAGAGAGGGCTGTTGTGTCCTGTTACGTCTTCCCAGCTGCCATGTAGATCGTAGGTCATTATGCTGATAAAGTCCATATCCCTAAAAGACACACAAAGTTGTATCAATATAGGATTGTTCTAAAACATACACCAATATATACACATATATATCATTTATCTACATGTACAATGACAACATGACTATTTCAATTGTTACGACGTAAGGTGTTTGACTGTGTTTTTGTGGTTGAGGTTTGAGCTGATGTGGTCAGGCGTTGATAACATATTTGACATATTTCTGTTCACTATATGTTGGGTTTGATGTGGTTAGTAAGGCGTTTGTACATGTTGGCAATTTATCACGGTCTGGTGGATGAATATAATGTCCCACACGACTGGGTTTTGGACAAATGATGCGCAGTAACTGAAGTAGTCCCCATAAATGCAACTGCAAGCATATAGATACATTAATAGTACAAGTTCAAACAGCAGACATGAGGTACAGCTTCGAAAAAGTGATGAATTGAATCTCATATCTAGGCATTTAACAAAACAATGGAGCCTTTCATGTCTGTTATTTTAGCAAACAATCTTGATATACCTTTTAAAAGCTTTATTTTAGGGGAAAAACTGTCAGCGAAAGGTTTTTGCTATATTTTAACGTGTATACATCAACCCCACTTGTCACCAACGGAGAGTTTCTTAGCGACGGTCACCATAGCAACGGTTCAATTTGACAAGTGTTTCCTGGTTTGTGTTGATGTATATTTGAATCTTCAGCTAATCTCCATAACATCATACAAATCCAGTAAACGTTATCAACGAAATAAAATGACCTTAATTTCATATGTTTTTTACTTGCATACGCCAAGCTAGTTCATTCTTTTAAATGGAAAATGAATTCATTTTCTTTTTAAACATATTGACCGAGAACGTGTGGTGTGGTTTTATGCATGGAAGAAGTAGAGTTAGTAGAGAGTAAAACATAATAATATATGTGTCCTTTTTGCAATCAGCGACAAAAATGTCACATAAATGTATAGTACGTATATATATTACATCATAGCTATCTCAGAATGTTCAGGTATGATATAAAGTCGCATGTTCTAAAGAGCATACATTCCATTGCACTATTGCGAAAATGAATACATATAGTTCATCAACACCAGTATTTGTAAATACAACATAACAAACTATGTCTCAAAAACCTTATCAAACTGTTTTGTGTGTCGAGTTATTTGTCTGACTTTAAATGCGTTTAAATCACAAAAGCCATAACATGCAACCAAACATAAACTACTTTCGCTCATTCCAAATACGGTCAATTAGCATACATCTAGTATACACCTGTTTGTTACACAAATCTCAGGTAAAATTGTGTGTGCACAAAAGCCATGGATTATCTAGCTTTACGAAATATATGAAAGAAAACGTTTAAATGTCAAAAACATATTTTACTCAACGATCCGGCCACAACTACCTTGGCGATCATGTGTATGTTTTACAAAAGCACGTTTGCATTTTTTCCATATCATTAATCTAATAAATTGTAATAAACTGTATTTTATTGCTTTTTGCAGTAAAATAATAATCACGACTTAATTGTTTATGTCGAAATAAAACATCATGGTCTAGCTGTACAACGTGCGTACGCCATGCATTTGGATGAGCAATGTAATATAAAGAGGACAGCGCCTGATTAAATTTTGCATTAAATTGTGTATAACAAATACTTGAAGTAGGACAAATTAATGATTGTATGCATACCGTTTTTGTTCTAATTAATTAGGATGGTGATAATGATGACAATGACGACGACGATGATGTTGTTAATGATGACCTACCTGCAGACGCTTGGAATATCATACGCTGAGTCAATCTTGTCTTTTCCTGCGGCCACGGCTGAGGTAAGCAATAGAGGTGCCCGGTTTGTGAGTCTGGCTTCTTCATCGAAAGCTCGGCGGAGTTCCTGAAATACAACACACGTATGTCCAGTAGTCGGAAAATGTAAGCATTACTGCTAACTACATAACGGAAAAGCAACAACTTCCAAATAAAGACACTTTAAAGACAGTGTTTTGTTTTATTGTTGCGAACTGTGTTCTGGCTAGTTAACAACACAATAGGTCTTTATATGTATTATCACTTTGGAATTGAATATTTCTATACCCGATATAATAAACAAACACTCTTGTCAGGTCAAAATACACATGATAAACGAATTAAGATATTTCGGTTTTAAGACTTACAGAAACAAGTTGGGCGTATCTCTGTTTATCCTGTGGTGGACTGCCTCTGTTGGCCGGGTATTCCCAATCGAGATCTAGACCGTCAAAGTTACGCTCTCTGAAACAAACATGCTAACATTAATAACACAACAAACACAATTACAAACTACAAATGGACTTATAGGAGGAATTCAACATTTGAAGATTTTGTTTTGATACTGATTTTGTTAAACAAAGATATAGATGAATGTTTCTTGTGTAGCAAACGCGTGTATACAATATATACAACAAGACTAATAGTCTAGAGCAAGAAGAAACGAGTCTTGGATGTACGACTGTATTATTTAAGGGTTGATTCCTGTCGGTCGTACGTATATTATTTTTTTATGGATATGATATTTAGTTGGATACCTTTACCACCATTTGAATAAATACAAGTACATTATAACAAAGTATGAATATAAATATTATATTGGCATGGTAAAACATCACAATATCCAAGAGTGTTACCTAAGGAATCTAACAGAAGTTGTGGCGAATTCCCGTCTAGTGGTGGGCGTGGCAACCATGGCAGTGAAAGGTTTAGATGCCATGTTCCAGCCACCAACAGCTAACAGTGTCTTCAACGTCGGGTTGCGCATCTTCATGTCATTGAAACGATCATACCTACAAATAGATTCAACAAAGGGTTAGAATATAAAGAAAAGGGTGCGTAGTTGGTCAATAGACTCAAACTAGACTAAAACAACAATTGTACTAAACAGCGCACTGGTCAACAACATTAAAACAAATCTCAATTATTGTATACCACGATCCCATCTAACTAGGTTTAACTGTCAACAATATAACTAATCTATGCATGAACACATGTTAGACTTTATGACAACAAAAAAAGAAGTTTATTAAACACACCCGATGTTGGTTTTCCTGTTACTAAATGATACTTTATAGTTTTTTTCTGAACAATACGGCGAGTCAAAAACCTTTCCTTTTACATGAATTGTTTACCAATAAAGTTAAAACTGACTAAAATACATAAAACAAGAGTGTACAACACAAATATTTCTAATTTTGTATCATGTTTGAATTTGTCAGTTTCGGTCATGGTAAGAATGCAAAACAAACGAGCTGTTGATAGAAACACAATTTGATGACTTTGTTGCTATAAAAGATGACTGTATTCTGAGCAAAATCAATCCAAAAATAGTTCAACACGTAACATATACACTATTTTCTGGTAACATCGTATTCATGAGCCAACTTGTGTGTTGCGGTTTTCGAACCACGTATATTCGAAAAGAGAACGTATAGATACCACATATGCCGGTATGCATACAAAACAGGTGTTGGAGTATTGTTCGACCTTTTTTCACTTTAACACACATTTCAACAAACAAGCCTTAATTCAAAATCATCTACAAAAACAAAAAACAACATTTGATACATATTCATACGTGATATGTAAACGAGACGAAATCGATGAAAAACATTGTGGTTATAAAAGGGCAATAACATACCTAAAACATGGATATCACTGAATGAAATACATTGCCATACATGTCATACAATGAAAATTGCCGACACAGATGTGAATAAATCAAGCTTGAAAGCGATGACTCATTTTTAAAGTTTTTTTCAACCACAAGTGTCCTCTGGACTATTAACCATCCAATGGAATACGGCATATATACAATTTGGAATGTCTGACAATGGTCATACTTCGTGCTCTTTCACAAAACGATATATGTAGATTATAACAACAAGGTGGCGGTCTGCATTATAATTTAACACATAAAGGAAGACCTATTAATGCTATACAGATGTGACAAATTCATAGAAATATTCGTATTCAAATGTCTACTGACACGCATCAATGTCCAATAAACGTCAAGTTTATAAATCATATTTACATTGTGAATAACTTGAAGTTATGTATTGTTTGTATGAAGACGCATTGTACTTTTCAGCTAAAAAATGAAAAATGACCGACTTATCCATATTTTTATAACTTGTTATTTACTAACAGTAAGTGATGCTTTTGTTAAGATTTCGAAAGTTTGTTCGAGGTTGAATCGACTAGAACTACTACTATAACGCCGAGAAGTAATCGTATGTTGTTAACCATATCAAACAGAACGTTGTAGCATTTGTTACTTAGCACATGACATGTAATGCATACACATACGTACACACTACTCAATGTTTTATTCAAATACACAGTTGTCTCTTTGAACTCCATATGGTTGGTGTCAATATTAAGCAGAAAACTGATGACTTTAACACTAAACACACTATTTATTATCACCCATTGATGTCAAAAGTTCTCACATACATGATATTTAAATTTCACTTTTTCTTATAGAACTTTATTTAACTAACCATGTCAAAAATAGACTAGCTTTGTATAAATACTACTCTCTAAATAGTATTTACGAATACGGATATTATCAACATTTCTATTCAAATGAGACATTTCCTCAATGACACACACACACACACACATACACACCAGTACGTACAATGTTATAAACAGCACCGAATGTTTGTTAACATGGTGGCATTCACTTCACAATGATCAACTCTTACATAATTACTATTTCAGGAATGTCTTAGAAAGGTCATATTGTTAATTAAGTATTTATTTCAAGGGCAATAGGCTGCTGTTCTATATTAGATCGGCATCAGCATTGTGAAACCTGGCTTCAGCATGTAAGTGAATTCGTACAGATTGATTAAACATTAGTTGGTGTTGGTGCCAATGGATTCTGAATACGTATGGCGTGGGAATCGCACAACTATAACGGGTTCGGTATTTGTAGAACTATTTACTTTGCATGCTTACTACAAAAGGTCACTTCCGTATATATATATACAATTGATTACTACATGAGACAGTATGGACTATTTGTCCGTGAACTCAAGTTTCCATAGTTTACAACGAGTATGCTGTTTTGAGTACTTTCCCCATTTCTCCTTGTCCAATTCTAGTCGACCATGCGAGTTCAGGGATTATTATTTGAGGCTATGATGTAGAAATAAAGTGTTCAGATTTGTTCAATGTGTTGAATATGTTTAGTGTTTATGATTACATTGTACTTACATTCCCCTCATCCATTCGGTTGACTGATCGTTCCATTCGAAAGCTTCCAGTCTGTTTCCCTTCAGTTTAGCAAAGGCGTATACTAGATGAGAACATAGGTTTGGATCTATATCTTCCGGAAAGTACTTGCCCTCGTTAGGTCTATACTGTGCCCAGTTAGTGTAGTAACACACCCGTTTGTACTGAGCTGAAAGAAGAATATAAATACACACTTATTTTTCCGAAAACATAGATGCAACCCAGTGTATATATAAAAAAAATAGTATCTAGATAATTGGATGGAGTTAGTGAATTACTTGAGCTATTGTTAGGACTATGGAAATATCTATTGTCATACCATCTTGAAGCATGCATATGATAACACACGTTGAGAGAACTACTCATCAACACTTTTTGAATTAGTATACGATACTCACAGTCCTCATAAATATTAACTTAATTGTCAATACTTTGAGGAATTGTTGAAATTACTAATCGCTAATCCCCATATGAACACTATTCGTTTATTATTAAGCTTAGAAGTATGTGAGACGGTGTAAACAAATACCGAGTGTTGGGTTTTATGTCATTATGGTCTATTGTAAACTGTTGCGTATATAATGTTGAGTGTACATTGGATCTTACGCTATTCCTGGTAACTTGTACATTATACTGTATATGGTTGCGGTGTACCATAAATCGTAGCTACTGACCACACAATGGTTCATTACTTACACTCATGTATATACCAATGTGTAATTATTATTCGTAGACACTGACTTATTTCTGAAATAACCGCTTTTGACGGACCACACACCTGTTTGACGCAAAAATTACACATATATTAATATGACGCAACCAAGGCTGTGACGTAAGTGTGTCAGGTAATTAATAACCCTGCACCGAGGTCAAGACAGTCGATTATATTGGTTAGTTGACATTTCTAGTTATCCGTCGAGGGACAAACCATTAAACCTTACAAGGGTCATGTATGTATACCATCACGGCTATTAGTTTGGCTATACTTTCAACTATACCAAAATGTAAGTCAAATGGTATTAAACTCGAACGTATAACCTATTAGAACTACTATCAACTATTCATCTGCTTTTGTAAACACAATTTTGCTAGAAACATATAGAAATAGATTGTTCAAAGTCTCAAAAATAGCAAAACAGAGCACCTTTCTGAAAATAGCCTGTCGAAATCAAGACGAAAAAGGCTACGATACAAGAAACATAGGGAAAAATCGTCAACGAAGCATTTTGTTGTCAGATGTCAATTCAAAGATAAATGACATACAACCAATTCGTCTTTGCATTTTTCCAGCTGATATTTCGTTAAGAGATAAATCGTAACGAACTACCAATTAACGACGTACATGTATATGCATAATTAACTCTAACAAACGTGAGCATTATTGTAACTGTTTCAAAAAAGATTTCATTGAGAAAACGCAATTACATGTCAATTCAAATCGGACGTTTAGAATGTTAAAAAGTAAATCATGGTTTGAAATGTTGAAGAGTAGATCATGGCACACATTTCGAGGAACAAAGCATGATGTCTTACAAGTGTATCATACATCTTATACACTGTTGAAACTACCTATAAAAGTATCCTATATGGCAGATGTGATTGGCAGAAATTATAAATCAACCTTGAAACATATTTTAATTTAGAGTTTTAGTGTGATTCAACCCGTAAAACATGTCAGCTTTTGTAATATAACTAGCGTGTTCATTATAATTCAGAAGTGAAGATTAAAAAGATGTATACACGATTTGGATATGTCAAGTTGTCTTTTTACAACAATAGGATAACATATGTCTGAATAACTAATTGAGGTCAATGTTAACACTATAGCAAGAATTGTAATGAAAACAAAGCGGAACTTGTGGAACATGGCATTCCGATAGTTACAAGACAAACACGAATCAGTATACCACAACGAACGTTCCTTACGCAAAAAACGGATACCATTTCAAACAATTGGTAAACCATTGGTAGACGACATACAATAGACGACATTGTATGTTTACAAATTCGATAACCCATCTTTTAAAACACTATATTTAAACACTTGCGTGTTGAAATGCTGAATTAGATCAATTACGACGAAAATGCAAAACTTACCTTGTGTAGAAATGATTTGTGCCAGCGTCAAGGTAAGCCCCAGAAGAAGTATTGACATCATCTGAAAAAGAGAAAGAACACATTGACTATGATATATTGCTACTCTTACATGTCATGGCTTTTATACGTTTAGATCATATCACAAATCAGATCAAATATATAAGGATGTACTAATGTAGGTTTATTTGACGTGTTCACGAGTGCCATAACATTTTGATCGCCCCAAGTGGAAGGACAATCTGCACGGATAAGCAAGACTGGTTCACCGACAACTGGATTTTCTTTTGAAACTGGATGGGTATGACCATAGATGAGAGCGTTTGTTGAATCCGATCATTCTAACGATGCATTATAAGAAGGGTTTCTAACTGTTTAGTATAACGGTCAGTATGTTTAGCTCTAACTGTTTAGTATAACGGTCAGTATGTTTAGCTCTAACTGTTTAGTATAACGGTCAGTATGTTTAGCTCTAACTGTTTAGTATAACGGTCAGTATGTTTA
>ENA-OREC01001644-OREC01001644.1-marine-metagenome-genome-assembly--contig:-NODE-1644-length-11545-cov-13.595221_pt1 | contig 11545 bp, 2 predicted proteins | sample MGYA00248626_ERZ508543 | MGnify/ENA primary metagenome ERZ508543 (study PRJEB26211, sample SAMN05518279) | marine metagenome | isolation source: Puget Sound, Washington, USA | host: Bankia setacea... | reverse complement strand
TTGTTTTTGTATTTCCATAAGTTAGGTCAGCAGTCATTGTTGTTTTTGTATTTCCATAAGTTAGGTCAGCAGTCATTGTTGTTTTTGCCTAAATGAGTTACAGGTATTCAGGTGGAAAAGGTTTGGATACTTCCAATGCTAATTTAGGAGCTATTATAGTCAGGTTCTTTAAGCAGTCAAACGGAAATATAATTATTCTTCATATAGGTATTGTTCCTCACTATTTCTTTTTTACATGCACTGATTGACAGGAGACGGCCTTTATCATGACATAGACTAGATTCCATTAGACTTACATGTACTGTATAAATCAAAGCACAGCAGGCTCTGTATTATTCACTGCTTGTAGGAGAATACAGATGATGTTTGAAGTGAGTGCTTATTTAATGATCGATGCAAAACTTACTTCCCTGCAAGCTTCTTTATCGGTTACATACTACTCTGACTGGCTGTTTAAATCGCCCATACTGTAAAAAAGTATGGCACTTAAATAACTGTTTCATTTCCTCAGTGAATGCAAAGTTGAAGAAAATGCTTACAAGAAACAGTTTGTTTATGTTTTTTAATAATTATGTTGTCAAACAAACAACATTTTATTTCAAACCTGTCAAAGTACAGATCTTTTGTAATGCTAACATAGAGATTTTCTTTCCAAAAGTTAAGAGAAATTAAGGCTTCAAACAAGTCTCACCAAAAGGTGAAATAATTTCCTTGTTTACTGAAATATTATCTCATGTGCAAAACTACAACACACAACATTTGGAAAACTGTAAAATACCTTATTTGTGTTGGGTACAATCCAAGGGTCAGAGATAATCTATGGGTCAAAGTTGATGCAGTTTATTTCCATTGAAATGAGTTTCTCTCAGACAATAATGTGGGAAAAGAAACAAGACCTGTGAGTGTTGAAGGGTAGAAATAAGAGTATAGCCAATGACAAACGTTTGCAGCTTATGGATGATATAGACAAGGCTTTTTTTGGAGAAAGAGAGAAATTTATACATATATCTAAAAAAAAAAGAATAAGAAAAAAAACTGACGGATAAAGTCTACACACTCTGTGGAAGCTTCACCAGGACGACTGAACAAGTTCTCCTAAGTTTTTTTTATTCTGGCGTGTGTAAGATTTATGAATGTTAGGTAATATGTTGGGCAGATGTGAGCTGGAAACATCAGAAGGGAATCCTGTTTGCTTCTTCTGTTTTGCTGGGATATTTTTTTGTTTGATATTGAAAATTAATCTGGCAAACTCTCAGCTGGCTTGAAATGTTTGGAGTGAAGTAAGAGGATGGTACTGTTTAGTTTATTAAGGCTTTGAGAACAATTTGAACTTCAGTAGAACACACATGGGCTCATGGATATGGGAACTTGAATAACTTGGACATTGAACAAAAATTGAAACCTGAAACTCAAACCAACTTTCAATGATTGTTACCAGGGAGGTTTCAGAAAATTGTTTAGAAATCATGGTTATATCCAAAGTTTAAGAAAAAGGTGAGATTGTATGTTTCATGTTTTAAATTTATGGCATCCTTTTCGGCATTTTAAGAGTGATAGAAAAATAAAAGAATCAAGCTATACATTGAAGTTAAGAGACTATACCCCAAACAACCTATAAAGGGCTCAGCTGGGTGTTTATAATTACTTAGGCAAGAAACCATGTCACCTTTTCATATATTATAAACCCACAAGTTTGAAAGTTAACCATGGAGTATATTAAATGTATTATACTTGTTGAAAGTTTGACCCTGAAAAGTAATAAATTTTACCTACCCTATAAACTGAAAATTTAATTTCGACCCTGAAAACACGCAGAAGACCAATATTTATTTACCTTTCAACGGCAAGTTTAGAAATCTGGTCAGTTTTTAATATACAAGACAGACTTTATCTCCTTTTCACCACTCGAGAAGAGCTTTATGACAAGATTTGCTCCTTTAATGGTTTATAAAAGTGATCTATTAGTGTTCTCATGAGTTCAAATTTCGCTGATATTATGTAGGCGGTTTTTGATTACTGTAAAATTACTTTTCTTGTGAGTACATTATTTTGCTTTTTACAGTCAATTTCAGCTCTGATTTGTGTCTGTTGGTTTTGTTATGAGATTTAGAGATTAAGAAAAAGAAGAATAAAAATAATCTGATTTTCTTGTACTGTTGTTTTTTCTTTTACGACAAAAATGTACCACAAACCTATTTTGAATATTCCATAATCTCAATGTTACCAACTTAGCAATTAAAACATTTTTTTCTAATTCATTATTGTTTACCAAAGGAAATCAGGAAAATATGTTAATCAGACAGTTTGGAAAAAGCTGGTTTGTACAGTATCAACTTTATATACAGTTTTGCACTTGGACTTTAAATCCATGCAGCTTAAGCTCATGTATAATAACAGGCAAAATGAGCGAAAATGAACACAACGCAGATTCTACAAAGTCGCAAAAATACAAACTCACAAATAAATAATCTTTAACAGTACTTTCTGATCTCAAAGATAGGGATTTAAACTTGATATAGAAGGGAAAGTAACAAAGCCTTGCAAACAGGGATATTTAATTGTTAGATTACACCAAGAAACAAAAATATTTGGACTGCATGGATTTTTAACGTGTGTGATTTTTTTACATTTTTTTCTTATCCGTATTTGTTTACCTAGCTCGGTGCAGTTGTGGTGAGGGAAAAAGGTTAAATTTGGAGTCATAAGAAAGACAAAACATAGACATTTTATAACTTAGAGGTGCAGCTTTTGCTTGAAGTTATGATTTAATAGAAGATTCCCTAGACATAGTTGACGCTTTGAGATTAACTGTTGTATGAAAAAAACTATGTTTAAGATTTTGTCATATTGGATTTGTTAAAAGAGGGAATATGGCTGGACAATCTCTACACTCTAGAGGCAGATCTTTATAGACTGTCTATCAGATAAAGGAATGGTAATACAGACAAATAATGAAAGTACATTTTGTTTTTGGTTTGTTGTACCAAGAGTGTCATTATAGTTGTAAAAGCAGATTATAATTGAGGCAAAACAATCAACAAAATTGAATGCTCGAATGTGGCTTGGAGTTATATAAACCTGCAGTGTATATAAGTGAGTGGAGTGCATGAAACAGAGGCTCTGTGGCTGTGGTTTTCGAACAGGAGGAATTGTTTGTGTATGTATTGGAATTAATTGAGTGTTATTGGAGAAATGTATGTTCAGAAGAATAAAGGTAAATAGACTTGAATAAGAAGTATAAACTAACAAGGTATATCTGGGGGTGAGACGCACTAGGATTAATTTTCGGTAATTGTGAAGGAATTGTATGATTTTCGGACTATAGGCGTACATTTGAGTATGTGATACAAATATGAAAATGTGATGTTGTGATATCGTGGAATTGGGACATTTATTTCGTACTGAGGAAGTTACACATTGAAGATTGTGTAACATTGCTGGAGTTATATTCCCATTATTATAGGAGGTTTTTAAGAATTTATTCTAAGTAACGTTCAGAATGAGCCGAGTGGATTTTCTACGACTTGGTGAGTTTAAAATTGTTCCTTTGTTGTTAGTTTTATTTTATACGAAATCTGTCAAACAAGGAGGATGACTTTTACAGAAACTCTTTCATTATTGGTGATACATACATGTATATAAACACTTCCGAACCCTTACCTGGGTGTGTGCTCTTTTACCTGTGAGTTATTTAAGTGAGATATACTGAGTTTTAAAAGTGGTCTTATTATGGAAGTGGTCAGGTTGACAGGTGGTTCTTGTACATGGGTGGTCTTTAACAAAGAGGTTATGGAGCAAGCAATAGAACCACTAATGTATCACAAACTAAAGATAATGTTATTGTTTAGGTTTTGAGATATAAGTTTGTTCTCAAATTGTAAAAACTTGACTCGTCACTGTCAAGGGGACCAATTGATCTTACAACTATGATATTGAGTACATGATATAACTATCGAGTGACTTCAGTGCTAAATTGTGTTAAATCTCACTAATTTTATGTATGTTTGCATCCTTTTTGTTTTGATCCATTAACGTTTGACATATCAACTAATAATTTGGTGCAAAACCATCCTACCTTACTTTTAGTTACATGTTTAGTTAGATGGTGTTTGCAGTTAACTCAGAATCTAGTGGTTAATAAAAATTATGATCCTTGCTCCAATTAAATACCAGTTAGCTTATTTTTGCATTTACCCAGAAAATTATAACTGACTTGAATGAGATTGAGAGATTTATGGTTGAACATCTTGGCATAATGGGGTTATTTAGATTTATTGGGTCATTTACTTTCAAATTATTATTGTGATGGGACAAATGTAAATAATGTGTAAATGTTTGTTAATGATTTTGAGAATTTGATTGTGATGGTATATAGTGTTTAAAGTAAAGAAAGACTGGGTAAAAAAGACAGCTTGTGTTTAAGATAAAAGTTAGCTGCTGTTGTTGAAAAAACTAACAAACAAACAAAAGACTTTGATAACATAATGCGACTGAAATGTTGTTCAGGTTCATACATAAATTGGTACGGACTAGCTCAGTTACACAAAAATTCTTACCATAGTTCTTGAATTTACCAAGTCTAAATTGTTTTTGTTTTTACAATTGAAGTTTTATTGATATGTACAATAACCGATATGTACAATAACGTTTAAAACTTATATGAAAACATTCATAAATAAAACATTAAAATTTGAACTTTGAGTTTCATTTAAACTTAATCTGTTGATAGTTTAATTGAAGTTTGGAATTCATTATTTTCCTATTTGTGTGAATAGAATGGTTGTTGGTTGAAGACTTAGGACATTAACATTTAGATGGCCTTTAAAGTCAGACAATATTTGTAATTCTTATAAGGCTGAATCATTGCTATAGTTTGGTATATACTTTGGCCGACTGTCCCTTGTGAAAACTGTCCATACAGGTGGGAAGGATTAAAGGTACAATCATGCTTAAAATCATCTTCTTTTTTTTTTTTAAGAAGAAAAAAAAAGTTATAAATAACATCTTAATTGTTCAATGAAAAGTGTGAATAGCGATTGTTAAGAGATAGCTACCATAATTGTTATTTCAATATCCCTGGAGCACATCTATTTAGTTAAAGCCAAACAGTCCACATGTAGCTGGATTCCTAAAATTTGATTTTTATTATATATGATTTTTGGAGGTCAATTATTCTGTCCGTCCGTCTGTCTGTTTGTCCACATGTCTCATAAGCGCAACTCCTCCTTAACAGATGATTTCATACTGATGAAACTTTCCACAGTTGCAGTGGTAACAACCTAAAGATGTGCATGAAGGAGGATTGTCCCAGTCCTAAATATTTCAAGGGAGATAATTAGAGCTTACAGACGTTTCAACCCATAGACACTTCAACCCTTTATTTCAAATGAAGACACTTCAACCCATGATATCAAGACGTTTCAACTCTTACCTGTTCAGACATTTCAACCCATATTAATATCAAGACGTTTTAACTCTTACCTGTTCAGACATTTCAACCCATATTAATATCAAGACGTTTCAACCCTTACCTGTTCAGACCTTTCAACCCATATTAATATCAAGACGTTTCAACTCTTACCTGTTCAGACATTTCAACCCATATTAATATCAAGACGTTTCAACCCTTACCTGTTCAGACTTTTCAACCCATATTAATATCAAGACGTTTCAACCCTTACCTGTTCAGACATTTCAACCCATATTAATATCAAGACGTTTCAACCCTTACCTGTTCAGACATTTCACCCATGTTTTAAACATTTTCAACCCATACATTTATAAATAAAGAAAGTGAGAGTTGGGTTGACATGTCTTGGATATTTCACCATAAGGGTAAAGAAGTGTATATGGGTTGAAGTGTCAATGGGTTGAAACATCCGTCTACCATAATTAGTAGTGCAGAATGAGGGGTATCCCTTTGTGATTTAGCTCAAAGTTCTTAAGTTTAATCAAATTTTTACAAGAAAATTACCAAATGTTTGTCCCTGACACTGATGCTATATTTAGTTTCCGGATTGTCATTCTGTAAATTATTATATTTAAAAGCATCTTTGTGCTACATGCTGTCCAATTTGCACACTGTTTTAATCACATGTTCCAATCTTTTACTGTATATTAAAGACTGTTGTATATATTTTGGGAAGAATTTGCCTGAGGATGCACCAAGCTGTATTTACCTTAGTAACACTTGTACATTAGTAATTAAGCTCCAAAGGCAACAAAGAGATATTAGTCTTTTGTCAGAACCAACAGACATCCCCCTCTTGTACTGAATAGATCATGACGCCATCTACCCAGTCATGTTATTTGGTACGGTTGTTATTGATGAACTTGTTTGTGTAGGTAATTAAATTGCATGTTTTTTGGTGTATCGATTTATCCTGGAATTGTTTGTGGGAATGGTTTGCATTAAAGGGAGATAAGTATCGGATAAGAATGGGATTAGTGTTAGGATCGCAACAGGGAGTTAATTGGTTGCTAATTGACAGGTTGTACTGCTATTGTTTCCAAGTTACGTCGTTCTGAGGGTAATCGAGTCTTGGGATCAATTATTGTTGTTGTGGTATTTTTGTGTAGGTTTTATCCAACAATTGCAAGTGTCAGAATTTACACAATGGGTAATAAAAATGATAGAAGTGTGTGGGTTAACAACTACAGGAGAATGTAAACACCATGGCATGATGAAGAAGTTCAAAGTGTACAAATAATATATTAAGGGTCCTAGATTATTAACGTATGCAGAAACTAATGAAATGTTCGAATAATGTTTATTACCTATTGTGGGCCGTAATGTTGTTATAAATGAATCTTATTAGTGCATTATTAAGTCTGCATGGAAATTACTGAATTTGTTTGTTGATGAATTTGAAGAGATAGAGAAAAACAAAGAGAGGGTGGGGAGAGAGAGAGAGAGAGAGTGAAAAGGGAGATAGAGTGATGCATTAAGTAAAAGAGAGATGGAAAGAGCTAGAGGGAGGGGATGATACATGATTGTTACTGTTTCTATTTCAAATAACACACACAGAACACACTCTGTGTCATCCCTTTAGTTGCAAAGTGGGTATAAGTGACTGCAAATAGATGGTATATCTGTTGTAATCAGTTGTAGAAAATCGCATGTTTGCAGGTTATATAATAGTGGAGATGCCATGCAGACCTTGAATAACAGATAGCAGAATTCCTCGATCAATTTCTCAGCCCAATATTGATCCTAGTGGGTTTTTTCCACACAATGTTGCTTTTCTGTCAGTTTTTGATGCATATTTTCTGAGAACTGGAAAAAGTTTGTAACTAACGGAATGCCTAATGTTTGAGTCATTACTATAAACAAGAACATATTTGTGGGTCAATAAATTTTAACCATTTTTTGGGGGGTTCATTTTTTCGATGTCTTTTCAGTAAACCATAGTACTTACTGTTGTATAATTTTTTAAGTAAGTTTGTCTCCTTTAGCTGATTCACAGAGGTCCTCGTCATTCTGCTTGTCTTTTTTATTCCATATCTGCCACAATGTGAAAACAAGTTGTACACATTTTGCAAAGTCTTGACATTTTCCATGAACTATCATAACAGTATTTAAAACTACTTCATAAATAGTTTTTCATTTAACCCTCAAACTGTATGTTGATGCAAACTTGTGGAGTACATTGATAAGCAATTAAATAAAAAATAATATTTGCAAGCTTTTAATTATATCCAAATGCATGTTTAAGTGGTTTATTTACATGGAAAGACAAAGTTGCAGTTAAATTTTGCACAAAAAAGTTACTCAACAATTTCCCCATTTTACAGAAGCTGAAGATTGAGTCAGGATAAAGTTTGACATGGTGGAATTAAACCCTTCTCTCTTCTCAGACTTGATGTGCTGAAGGTTTTAAGATAGCACAGTCTTGATTTAAGTGATTTGTAACATAGCAACTAATAGGACAGTCTAGCAGCTATGGTTTGTATGAGCATGAGCTGATAGAAGCGTTAGGTTACATAATCCCCCAGTCACTATATGATAATGGATTGCATTAAATATGAGATATTTCTGTCCCATTATATGTTACTAACAGTCTGTCTGAAACCAACACAGATTCTGCTAGTAGGAAGAAGGGTAAATGGTTGAAGCTGTTATCACTATAATGATAGAAGAATTTAAGGAGCTAATGTCAACTTATCACCTAGACTTTAGTACTAGATCAAGTTCTCTTTAAATAATGTGAGATGATGTTCAATAATTGCAATTTAATGTATGAAAATATAGTACGATCTATGTATAAGTACAGACCTTTACCTTTTGATTTTTAAAAAATTAAATTCAAACTTTATTTATTTATCACCGATTACGAAACAGGTATATACAAGTTATATTAATCATGCGTGTTAGCACCGATGTTTGTGTTTGTGTGGTCTTCCCTAAAATTCACTCATTTCTAAAGGAATCTCGTACTGTAGAATAGAACCTCATGCAGATCTTGTATTTATAATACCACGCTTTTCAGATGTTAGAGAATTTTTATCAGTTTCCAAAAAAAAACACTTTCGCTCCATCAAAATTGCTGGAACGTTTATTTTTCAATGATACGATAACAGGGAAAAGCTGAAAATGTTAAAATGAAAAGCCTGGCACTTCTGCAAGTAGAATCAGAGTCTGGATTTGAGATAGGGTTTGACACAATGAGGATGTAACGTAGAAGGATAGAAGGGAAGAGTTAAGTTAGTCTTACACTAATCCTTCACACATGATATTTGGTGGTATAAGATGGGACAAGGAAATGTAAACTTTTTAAATACAAGTGATCTTGGTATGTACATAGAGAAACAGTTACATATAATCATGTGTTAATTGTAAAAAGGTGTTTTTACTGTTTGCAACTTATAAACTTTCAAAAGAATAATTTGTATGCAACCATGAGAAACTTTGAACATCATGTTGCTTCAAGCTCTGTTATAATATAGGTATGCTTAAATTTGTAATTCAACATCTTCCTTCAAACAAGGTGTAACTTAAGTCCCATTTACCATTCTTGGGGACATTTTTTATTTCATTTTCTGTCATCCTATTCTGCAGTCACGTCTGTTATAACCCAAAGAATGGTATAGCACTGTTGAAAACTGCATACTTAGCAAATTTGATTCACACTTTCATACAGGTGGTACATTTATAAATTCAATGTACCTATATTACAATGTGATATTCTTGTTTCTTATTGTTGTAGAAATGTTGAAAAGTGTAAGAATTTGATTTATAAGCAAACAAAAACCTGCCGTACAATACAGATTGCAGTCCCTGCCTAGTTTAATTTAGTATTAGAAGATTAAATTTCACCAAAAGCACATAAATTTGTAAAGAATAATGTTGAAACTACATCATCTACTTCATTGCTGATACTCACATAGCACAGTCTGGTTTTAAACTCTGTAATACTGGAAACAATTTATATTTACTGCAAAAAATTGAGATGTCATTCAAAATAAATATGTCAGAATTTGATGCTAAAACTTTTATTGCATTTAAAAACATATACCAGGAATGTTGGGGTCATGTTTGTGACACTTAGAAACATGGTGCAACACAAACAAGGAATGTACTTAAGGTATCCACCCATAAGCTTTATTCTAAGGAACTTTATGCGGCGAGTTTTGTTTTTATCCGATTGTACCATTTTGATTCAATGACTGTTATGGGTTGAATACCTTAAACAATCTAAACTTTGACAGAAATTCTGTTTTTTAGGAATTTAAGGATTGTATTGTATTTGATTTATTTCCTTTTTTTATTTTTTATTTTTTTTATATACATGTATTATTATTTTCTAAACCGTTGGGTCGGCAATAAATCATTTGGATGAAAATGTTATTACAGATATTAACTAGGATATACTGTCTCATTATAAGTGGAGAGGGGTATGGGAAGGGCATCCAAAAAGTGTATTTACAGTTTAATTAATTACCACCTGCAGATTTGGTGTTTTCTAAAAGAAATGCGATTCATGATAACCAATATATGAGAACTTACATAATGTTAAATTGTCTCGGTATTACAAAATAGTATGATATACGAAGATATTTTCTCTTGAGTGCCAATGTAATTTATTGAATATGTATATAGATGTATATAGGTATTACCGGTATTTATTACATGTATGAATTATAATAGTCTAGGGATTGGGTTGGTTTTAAAACATTTTATATTCTAGATTTATTTACAACTAGAGTGGGTGGGAGTTGTATGTTATGTTTGCGCACTTTGTATCTAAACAGCAATATATCATGAACATTAAATTACCGTTGGAAGATAAAATTAAATACCCAAAATGTTTAGTTATAACTTTCACCAGGGGGTAATAGATTACAGGTAGAATCCACAGAGGAAATTGTAAGATGTCGGAAAAGAGATATTTATTTTGATGTAGGACTTACTGTTGTTTCAAGTTCAGTTATTCTAAGTTAAAGGAATTGTATACATTTGAGGTGAAACATGTGGTCAACTTGGAATGGATTATTAGTTTTAAGAGTGCCTGACTATCTTAAAACAGTTCTTAGAAAATGTTGCACTTGTTTGTTTGCAAAGTATAAGCCAAAATCGAAAATTGCATATGAAAAAGTAGATTATGTGTGGGTTAATTAAGCTTAGAATTTGCTGTATTTGAATTTGTTTATAGATTTTTCAACTTCAATTTTTTAAGGCGAGCTCTACAGATGAAGAATAAAATTTAGACTGTTTTGTGTTTGATCATTTTTCAGAGTTCAGCTAACCCATATCTCAGTGCATTTACCTTGGTTTACACACTGTTTTCTGACAGCTCAAAGGTTTTCAACTAGTTCAAATTTACAATTGCGATCTTTTGACTTGGTCAATCAACTTTACAAATGCACACAAGAATTGTTAAAAAGCTTCATCTCCATCTTTTTCTTTGCTTTAGTAACAGTTGTTTTACATCAGAATACGCCCCGTGTTTGCCATTAAAAAACAAAGTCAATAATTCAAAGGTGCCCCTCCCATTTTCCCACCCTAGTGTAAAATGTCCAGCCCAAACATTTAACACCCTATAACTAGACGTCCCAGACCAATATAAACCCAACATTCAATACACTATATAAGGTCAAAAGACGAAACCTAACCGCCCTATATTTGGTAAATGTTTAAACACCCCGGGCTCATAAAATGTAAGAGGTGAAGATAGCCATGCCTTGTTTGAAGTACCATCGCTTTTATTGCGCCCAGGTAATTGGATTTCTTGTCTGAAGTTCGATATGTATCGGGCCATCTCTGTTTTAGTTAGTTTACCTGGTTATGAAGGCAGGTTAGAGAAAATTTTTTGTAAGAAAACAATATGGATGCTTTGATTTTCAGCTTAATATAACAAAGACTATTATTCAAAATAAATTAATTCAACATAAAAAATGAAATCTACTCAACCCAACTATATGATGAGTTTGAACCACAACAGGTTACTCATTGTTTTATTGAGCAAAGAACCTGGGTACCGTTTTACTAAAGCACTTACGCAAATTGTAAAGTTACGCAATTATTTCCTACTGTAATAACTTTTAA
>ENA-OREC01001643-OREC01001643.1-marine-metagenome-genome-assembly--contig:-NODE-1643-length-11545-cov-14.220352_pt1 | contig 11545 bp, 6 predicted proteins | sample MGYA00248626_ERZ508543 | MGnify/ENA primary metagenome ERZ508543 (study PRJEB26211, sample SAMN05518279) | marine metagenome | isolation source: Puget Sound, Washington, USA | host: Bankia setacea... | reverse complement strand
AATTCAAGTACATCACTCACTCACAGTTCACTGAATTCAAGTACATCACTCACTCACAGTTCACTGAATTCAAGTACATCACTCACTCACAGTTCACTGAATTCAAGAACATCACTCACTCACAGTTCACTGAATGCAAATACATCACTCGCTCACAGTTCACTGAATTTAAGGCAGTTTAAAATCAATCTCTTAGTTGGGGTGGGTTTTTTTTGTCTAATAATTTTAAACAATACAAAGGCCATGAAAACAAGTTTGAAGTTCGCCATAGAAGATTCACTTGTAGACACATGTATACACAGTTATTGCTCATGACAAAATCAATTAAGGGATAGGAAACAGAATGTAGAAAAGATGAATAGATAAAGAGAGAATATAGAGGTCACAAATGTAGACACAATAGATGAGTTACTACTAACAACCTGAATGCTTCAACCTAAATACCAATTTCTTTACCGGCCATATTTCAATTGACTCAACCTTGAAATTAAACATGTTCAAGTTCGGCGTACAATAAAGATTCCATAAACTATAAGAACCACCACAATGCCTGCAGATAACCTATTTTACTACAAACAAACTAAACACAGTCTCTTTCCATTCACATCTAGAAAAGTCTAAAACAATCCCAAACAACTCTACTTCATGGCAATTCTATATCTTATTGCAGAGAAAAGAAACTACTCAATATGAAACAAAACTTGAATTAAACAAATACAAATCCAAGGGAAGTAACCTAGTCCCTGTATTACAAGAGTTACCTCCATACGGATCACGAACACTGTACAATGACATACGACTAGAACCACGCGTACGACATTCTCCTGCAAGTTTAATTAATTCTCAAAATGTTTATTACAATGTTTTCCCCCAATGACTTGTTATACAAACAACTTTTGAATAATTTACTTTATTAATAACTCTATCTTAAACCACACTTAGAAACCCCAAAATAATTTTCTACCTAAAACTAGAAATAGAAAACAGTTCATAGGCCACTATATTTCTGCTGCTGTGGTTTGAAGGACTTGCCAACTTATGGACAATGTTCCGCTATTCCAACTTAGATGGTCCATCTTTTCCACCAACCAGTAGCCAGAATCGTTGCCAATTACCTAACCATTACATGTACAATGAACTGCTTTGCTAAGGCATATACATCCATCATAACACAGCATGCTTATAAGTGAACAAGTGGCGCAGTGTGTTGCACATCTGACTCCTAATGTGGAGGTCGTGGGTTCGAAGAAACTTTACCCTTATTGCTTAGTACTGGTTGGTTCCAGGATAGATTTGAGCATACTTATAAGTGAACAATTCAAATGGATATCCTATGGTTTATAATCAGCAGGGTTGAATTGGGTGACTGTTTATATATCTAGCATGCATTTATATAACAAAATAGGAGTTTTATAGACTATCTGCTATAACCTGGCACTCATAAACTAGTCCATGACTAGACTCAACATCATTTTGTATGATTAAGTTATGACAAGTATGAAAATAATATTATAACAATAGATGAAAAGAGTCTATATGTATTGTATACGAATGTTGACCTGAAACTACGGAATAAATAACATGGACCAATGCATTGCAAAATAGGTGTTACATTTGTATACAATGGACGCCAGATATATATACTATGTAGTATTAACACGACAATCTAATCCACCTATTTCACAGTTCAATAGTCTGTGTAATGAACTCACGATTTTCTGGTCAATGTTCGTATACAATACACCACCACAACTGTCTAGGTATTATTGTTTTACCAATGAATTCTCATTTGAGTTTTTAATAATTGATTGGTGCCAAGTCAAATCTTACAGTCTATATTTTGTATATCATGGGATCTCTCTGCTCTTGCTGCTTATAACAGAAGATTAAACTATATAAGTCAAGGGGTGAATGTGAAAGGGTTCTAACTGCTTCTTTATTCAACAGCACTTAGATACCTTACACCTTCATCCATCCATATCTTATATTAGTGTTTACCCTAATTTTTCGTCCAATGAGAAGGCCCAAAATTCAGTATTGTCTATATTGGCGTTATATGAATTAGAGCTTCACTCTATGTGATTGTACTGTGTCCGTGCAGTAAAACTAGGGTAAACACTAAGTCAGTTAGCAGCTAATTAGAACCGTTTATACGACATAGAAGCCCCTGTTGCTCCTTAAGGGCTTCTATATCCCAGTTCTATTTAGCCTCTAACTTATACATAATAACAACGAAAAAACAAGCACATAGTAAAATATGATAAAACATTTGGTATTATATACACTAAACACATGCATGATAACGTAATGGTTAATATGTGTAGTATAAATACATATAGTACACTATAAAATGATGAATTTTCAAGATAAAAAGATCTACTATCAAATCACCTTAACCATTATACAGAAATCTACACCCAATGTTCAACTCTTATAAATAAATGTTGCTCTTTGTTAAATTCTTCTATTGACTGTTGTTTAAACCCTTTAAAACTTTAAGTGATGCTTTCTTTCTTTTTTTAGCGTTCGACTTTTGTTGGTTATGCGTGGTCATTCGTTTTTTCATCCCCGCCACAACAACCAATGACCCCCGACTTCGATGGATTTTCTATCCCAGATTTTATCCATTACATTTTGAGTGATGCTAATATAAATATCTTTAAACACATATTAAATGTGTGTCTTGAAAGAAACTTTTATAGTAAGAATCTTAACTACATATGCATCAAAAGCTCTGAAATTTCCTAAAGTTTAACGGCACAAAAATCGGCTTCAAACTACCTTTTGTTACATTTTGATGCTTAACTCTAGAAAGACAACATTTTATTTCCCAACAAGGGGATTAAAGCAAAGAGGTTCTAAGTACTATTGAAATAAGAAGCAGATAGAACCCTTTCACAATCATCCCATCAAACATCTCTAATTAGAAAGTTAAATCTATAAAGCGAGAAGTGTCACAAAACAGAAGCCAAACACCACACAGTTCTCATCTACAGGTGAATTGATATTGGACCACACATCTAATTATCTACAGTAAATACTTGTGTCAGATTAGTCTGCACAACACAATCAGTAATTTGTCTAACAGATCTATGTTGAAAGCAATTTATTTTCACTCAGTGATACAACCCAACTTCTAAAGTAACTGTTTGCTGAGCTTTTATTTGCCACTTTAACAAACAATTTTAAATTTAATACACAAATTTTCTGTTTTGATGTCATTCAAAAGACCCAACCAAAACCTTATCAACTTGCAAGTTATCCAACTGGTGCTGATTTCACAAGTTTTGCCGATACGAGCATATTCGAAATTTCACAGGTTCACTCAGTTTTGTTTAAATGTTGTCAATACCTAGTAACTTCAACTACTCAAAGTCTCTTGATCGAAGGCAAGCTCACTTTCTTTAACATAAACACAAGAAGCAGAGACACAAATGCAACAAGTGCAAGACAGTCCAAACGCACACAGACTGAACAATGACAACTGATGTACAAACTACGTTGCCTCCTTGCGTGACAACACAACTAAAAATTCTCGGGAAAAAAGCTCAGAGATCTGTAAACTCGGCCACAAAAGTATGGAGTATAAAAACTTAACCAAGGAGTCGTTGAAAAACTAAAGCGACAGGTGGTGTAGTAAATATTTGGGTTCTAATTCAGCTCAAACGTTTGTATACATTGTATTACCGTTACATACCCAGATTATCAGTAGTGCGATTACTTAGACGACTACTAGCCCCCCTTTTCGGGTAATCTGTAAATAATTGTCATAAAATATATAGAATTTCAGGGCAAAAGAACTATTCTAAAACTGTGATTTCTTCTATACACACAGAAAGAAAGAACCGTGTTTTAGTTATTTGTTAACATGACTGCATTTTACCTCACGTGTTAATGTTAATAACAAAAATACTGTCAAAACCAAAGGTATCCAAATCACTCTTTATCTTATAATGAGTTCTATATCTCATGTTAAATATTGTTGTTTTTTATGAAAACATGGTATGCATAAATAGTACAGTCAATGTAAAACAGAAACAAATAAAATATGAATGTGATCCGATTTTAAAATGTGAATAAGATTTCAGTATTCAGACTGTACTAAATAGCACATAGAACCTGTTCACATTCACCTATTGAGATGCTTCTGTTACTACTGATTTTTTACTAGGTATTCGAGACGTCTTTTGCAAACAGTTAACAACGTTAGACTAATTACAAACTAGCAATACACAAATCTCTGCAGACACAGGATAACAATGGGCTGTAAATGTCATGAAAAAATAGTTTGGTTAGATTGGAATTTTATCTAAGTGCCTAATACCAGGGTACAATTGCTTACAAACACAACAACTACTAATATCTATTTGCTGTAAAAAAAAAAAGAAATTTGGTTAAAGCACACACATGCATAGTGGAATAAAATCACATCCAAATCACAGGTAAAAACATGTTCATTGTCACCCTGTCCATATTTCCTAAACTTCTGATGACTCCTAGATGAAAGAGTGCTATTCAATAAAGAATCAGACAGAACCCACTTGCGTGCTTTTCTTTTTAATTAGATTTTCTCGTTGCCACAGACAAGCTTTTTGACAAATCGTTTTTTGATCATAATTCCTTTACATAAACCTTGTACCTTATCAACTTTAAGGTGGTTCAAATAAAGTGAGATATACTTATAATAAAAGACACAATTTTGGCATATGTGTTGATATTTTGTACATTCTATAAGCCCCAAATGTAAAAAACACAATTTCAAAAGCACTACAAATATGAAGACAAAATGTATATATGACTTTATACACCACGCCACCATAAAATAGAAAATAATCACGAGATACAAAGAATATATATTTTTCACATTCAGATCAAATGCCATACTCAAAGCCAGTTTATTGTTGATAAGTATTGATAATGAAAGCACGTGCAATGCCATACACAAGCACAAAGATATTTGGTCACATGACAGGAAGTGGGTGAGGCTTACCAGTGTCAAAATCTAATCGACTAGCCTGAGTTTTACGACTAGAGCCTATACGACTTTGGCCTCGTTTTGTAGGGATTTCTATAGCTGGAAACAACAGTGGATGGGTAGATGGTGTTAGAAATTAATGGTGCTTTGGTACAAGATTGACAAAATGGTTTTGGTTAAACATGGACCTACTGTAAACAACATTGGATAGGAAATGAACACATGAAGGTGATAGGGGAAATAATTCAAGTGTGAAGAAGGACTGACAGTCAAATAATCAAATACTAAAATGTGCTCGTAAAATTGTGTTCAAATGCATTTTTACGCATGATTTTAAAGGTGCTCATATTTCAAGTTTGTCAAACAATTAATTTCATTGCCTAGCAAATTCTTTGACTCTCCTTTATTTAGAAAAGTGTGCTTGGCATGGTGTGTAAACAAATAAACTGTTAAACAAATACACTGTATTAAAGAAAGGACAACATCTATGCTTGAATGAGTAATTGTGATGATTTTGGAGTAAAACATTTTCTCATCTTGCCAGCATGAATTCATCACATTATTAACACACAGCAGTCAGGTAAAACCTCTTTACTATCACTGTTCAATGATTAACTAGATAAACAACTGTTTATCAGTGTTTAGTTCTGCCTTTGCCTATGATACTACAGACATGCATTGATTACTTTAACGTTGAGCTAATCTCTTGAGCCTGAGTATGATTGGTTAGTGAATTGACTCACTTCAAACTAGACTAGATCAAACTCCAAACAACAAACTCAATCATGCCACATGTTAACAAGTAGTTAGTAGAATTCAAGGGAACTCACTCTCTCCTTTCTTGTCCTTGTCTTTGTCTCCCTTTTTGTCCTTTCCATCTTTACCTCCCTTTTCTAGAAAATTCAAAGACAAAACATGTACATGTATATAAGTTTGCATAAATCACACACAGATTAATGATTTATCACATAGCAATTCTGGTATTCCATATGTCATAATTATAACAAATATCTTCATGTTTATTATAAATCCAGTCCATCAATTAAAAACATGCAAATGTGTGCTAACTGAAAAGTTATGTGATACAAAAATCTTACATTTATCATTGTTTATGACCTGCTTCCCAAAATAAAAATCCGTAAAAGCTCCTATCAAATGATTACTTATCGACGATACTAATTTTTGGAACTATATTTTGTTTATCAAGTACGAATATACTCAACCCACTTCTTAACACCTCAAGAATGTGAACATCTGTGTAAAAGAGAATGCTTTGTAGAAGTTGTAGAAGATGTTTTGTAATCATTGTCAAATTAATAAAAAAGAAAACTAGATATGTGAAGGATATCATAGAAGGATATCCCTGGCTTCCACAAATAGTTATCTTCCTTGAAATATTTCAGACTGAGATTATCCCTCTTCATGTACATCCTCAGGTCATATACTACAACTGTGTAAGGGTTTCATCATTATTGGTTCATCCATTTAGGAGGATTTGTGCTAACAAGACATTTGCACAGAGGAACAAGCAGATAAATGGACAGGGTAATTCCTATAAACATCCCAAAACTTTTTTAAGGTGTATAATAAATATTTTAAAAATCTAGCGTACCTTTTTCTTTAGCATCCTTTGCGCCCTTCTCTTTTCCACCATCTTTACCAGCAGGTTTAGCGTCTGGTTTGTCCACAGGCTTACCATCCTTACTCACAGAATCCTTCTCAGACTTCTCCTCCTTCGTACCATCCTGCAGCAATTAATTCAACCATTCGTTATCAGTGAAATTAATTCAACCATTCGTAATCAGTGAAATTAATTCAACCATTCGTTATCAGTGAAATTAAAGGCTTCCCATATTTTATAGTTCAATGCAAAAGTGTCATAACTCAATCTTGTATTTGATAGCGATGCTTTGAGTATTGCTAGTGTTTGCTTTATACTCACCATATTTCCTTTCTAACCTTTGATTTCATTAACACTATCCTTGTGTACAAAGAATATAATTACTCATTTTTTAGCAGAACTGTTGAAACATGTTCTCAACTACCTTTCTAATTCAGTCTGATTTATTGCTACATTCACCAATCTTTTAACCTCCATGAAAACCTATCGAAGTTACATCAAGGTTATATGGGAAGCTTACCTTAACATACTAGTCAAAGGTCAAGGTCGTCTGAAGTCTAGTTTAGGTCAAGGTCAACTGATGATCAAAGTCAAAGTATGATATGTAATTGTAAGATATTCCTGAGTAATAAAAACGAAAAAATAAATTTGTTCAAACAAGTGACTGTATGACTAAGGTTACGTTTGATCGGGGGGTTTTGTGCAGACTACAGATTGGTACTAAGAGCATGAAGAGTAGAAAATAACTCCACAAGAACATTTAGATAACAATAAGTGAAGGATATGTTATTTCCAGACCAGACCTATCCCTTCAAAATTGATCATACTCTTTTTAATCTAATTATCCCTACAACTACAAGTACTTACGGTGCACACTTATAAGCCTTGCAGTTTAATTACTAATCTTTATGCTGGATTATCTAACCTAATCCCCACACAAGGGATTATCCTATCACCTTTACACATGTACTGACTGTACTTTAGCTTCATGTGTATGAAAACGTATGCATTGGTTTGTGTTCTGTTTTCAAAGTTGTGTAAGTCCCTATTTCTTAAGTGATAAATAACATACATGCATTTTGTCAATTGTTCATACAGTCCACATACAGTTTAATAGTGTTTGCTCCTCAAGGGGCTATTACTCAATTCTGTAAAATGTTGCTCAGTTTGTGATAATTAATCTTCAAAATTAATGCTCTATTAGTTTGCTTTACAAGGGGTAGCACAGCCTAACTATCTGCCTAGCTACAATAATGAGCATTCAGGGATTTTGACATTTGTCAAGTCTGCCAAAATAAAAGAATTGACAAAAGACTCGATGACGGCCATTTCGGTGGACTAACTATCTACCGGTATTTCCATCTGTAGATCTGACTTACCGCAGACGATGTTTCCTCCTTCTTGGCCTTCTCTTCCTCTATCAATGCTTTCTCCCATTCTTGTAGCGGCAGTTTGAACTCTGGTAACACGTTCCTTAGTAGACCCCACACCTCACTGATGTGTCCATACCTGGAAACACGGAACAGAGGTTTGGTAAATAAACTAGATGGTTCTTTTGATGAGAGTAGAAACCTGTTGAAAATGTATATACTTGCTAATAGTTGATGTGAAGAAAGAATATGGATTCATGCAATATGCCTCATATATGAATAGAAACAGGTGTACAGCTTTAATAATAACAGGTAAAGTATGAGGGACTCTTATTTTATTGAAGTTAAAGATTGAAGGTTGGCCACGTTTCTTAATGAGAGAAAAACAATGTTTCTTGTTAATGTGTATACAGAGAATTATGCTTTGACCTAAGCAATAACTGTAACTTATTTCATAGATAAAGTTTCCCATAAACCTATACATCATAATAGTACAGAGTCTACAGTCAATGAGAGATCTTTAAAACTATATTGGTAAAATACAAAATATTATTACTGATTCTTGAGATTAAAAACAGATGGTTCAAAAGTCAAAAATAGTTTTCAAAGAAGAGAATACATGGAAATGACTAAAGTCATATTCACAAAATAAAATGCTTAAGTATATTTCTAGCTCTAAAAAGAAGCATGTTTGTATTTTCATATTAAAAAAAAATTCCACAAAAACTGTTCTTGTTTGTGTTTATATTGACGTATTTCAATATTAAAACCACTAGATTTGTATAAAGGTGGCACAAAAGTAGATCTTCTTAGTGGAATGTTACTGTGCTTAGTTCAATACCACTGCAGGCTCCTTTTAAAGGTAACTAATGTATTTTGTAATTACATGTTTGCAATTTTCCTTCAAATATGAACTGTTATAATATTTCCAAAAAAGCATTAATTTCAATTTTAGCAAACAATCAAACTGTTAAATAGTGATATGATACATGTGTCATACATTTGATATGAAAACAAATTAAACAAAATAAAATACACCAGGGCACAAACAATGTATTACAGATATTAAAATTCCTACTAATAGAACTGTAAGTCAAAGCACAAAGGATACCCTCGTCCCGCAAGAATATCTCCCTTTAACTATCTCCTCTGAAATATTTTTGGACTGGGATTATCGTCCATCGTCAAAGGTCTTAGGTCTTACTAGGTCTATACTACAACTGTGTAAAGATTCATCAGCAGGGTTCATCTGTTAAGGAGAAGTTGCGCTTACTAGCAATATGGACTGACAGACAGACGACCAGACAGATAGGCAGGCTGGGTGATTCCGATTTACCCCCCCCCCCAAAAAAAAACTGTTTGCAGGGGATATAAAAAAAAACTTGTCAGGACTATAGGTCATGTTGAAATTGTTCATACCCTGTATACACACAACCAAAATACACATCCTACAAGTTTTACAAACACCAAACCAATAAGCACTAAAACAACACACATCCCTTGTACCCATTTATTCAAAGCTGTGTTTATTACTGTTGTTATTAATTTTCATATTTTTTTAAAACAATTTATGCAACTTGAGAATATACTAACAACCTATAGAATTGCTAAATATAAATTTCAAATCAAAATGGTATCAGTCTGCTCGTTAGGAATTGTAAGGTAATGAAAATGGAGAACGATCTTCAACTGTGATTGTGTTTTAACTATAAGTTTAGAAAAAATAATATGATACACAAATGGATATATATTGGGAACAAATATTTATGCCACAAGCAAATACTTACTCTATGAATCTATGAAAATGATAAGAAAAACCTTTGTTTAAACTTCAGAGAAAAAAAGAAGAAAATAAGTCATAACCTTGAAAATAAGTCAAAACCTTGAAAATAAGTCAAAACCTTGAAAATAAGTCATAACCTTAATTTTTAAGAGAAAAACACAAACAAAACATAAGCTCTATTAAATCTCACTCCATTTGTTATATCTACAACTATATGAGAACATCTAGTTTCCACACAAAACACATTTCCACAGCATAGACTGCAAGAGCTTGCCTGTATTCGTCATTAAACCCTAGTTTTTGTGTGGGTTTGATATCAGAGTTTTCTCTACTGGGTTGGTTACTCAGTGAGATGAACTTATCGAGAATCTGTCCCGCGGACACCAAGGGCGAGGCCCGACCCGACACGGGCTTAGGGGTACTTTGTGAACCCATATACGGGGCTTCATCACCCATTAGAAAACTCCTGTGTGGGGAAAGAAGTGATATACATGCAACATTAAGGTCTACATTCAAGTAATAACAAATGGTGTCTACGGCGTACTTCTGAAAAAAAAACTATTTAACAATCTTTGCTAATAGAAATCAAGATATATATAAAGATACCCTGTAAATATAGCATTGTTAGTGTAATGAACAAATAAAAGAGTTTTAATGTAGACTGTAAATTACCAGACAAGGATATCTTTATACAAGAGACACCTGGCCAAATAAAACACCTGTAACCAACACATCTAGCAAAACTAAGATTATTTTCTTAGCTACAAAAATGCTTCAATATCTATTAACATGCACTGTGATAAGTTGTATATAAAGAAACTATAAACTCTCATATACCATATACACAATTATGTCAGCTGTTTAAATAGTCTAAAACAGGCAATTCACTGTGACTGACAAAACATTTCATTCTGTGGTAGGGTAGTGGTACTTTATCTCAACAAAGGATGAACAGTAAGGCAGGGTGTTTTAAACGATAACTTACTGTAGGGGAATAGCTTCTGGTAACCATCCTGTGAGACAGCCGATAATGCTCACATCTCCAAACTCACAGTTGGGATTTCCACCTGTGTAACTGGAAATACAATAACAGGTTATCATTTAAAGATACAATACACAACAAAAGAATATTGATTATTTTTGTCCTTATTTTCTTCTAATTTAAGTATATGACAAGTTAAGGTGGAATATAAATGATGTGGACAAAGTTTATAAAATAGACAGTCGTAAGGCAGATCCATTCATTTGAAACAATTTAAAACATCACATTTCATTGGCACATGCTATTGAATAGATCAGTATGAGAGACCATTGTTTACAGATTGTTAAATGTCTACCATACCAACTTGTATTTAAGTTATGAATGAAGACATCTAGAGGGTGATTCTTCATACAATTGAAGGAAAAAGAACTTACTCAAGGGAGGCTACTTTAATAAGGTCTCTAGGGGTGAATTTTAGATACATCAAAGAAAAGATTACTTACTCAAGGGAGGCTACTTTGATAAGGGCTCTAGAGTGTGATTTTAGATACATCAAAGAAAAGATTACTTACTCAAGGGAGGCTACTTTGATAAGGGCTTTGGTGAGCAGCATGGGCCATACTTCATGTTGCATAGTGGTACATGGGAGCAACAATCTCTCATTGTCATCATACGGCAGGGTGTCATCTACGATTATCTTTCTCCAACAACCCTGGAATACCAGAGAGCATTTGAAGTTATTTACATTTATAAAAATATTTGATAAACGCAAGCAATAACTGGATTTTTTAAATTTTGTTTTACGCTAATGAAA
>ENA-OREC01001642-OREC01001642.1-marine-metagenome-genome-assembly--contig:-NODE-1642-length-11548-cov-13.910731_pt1 | contig 11548 bp, 6 predicted proteins | sample MGYA00248626_ERZ508543 | MGnify/ENA primary metagenome ERZ508543 (study PRJEB26211, sample SAMN05518279) | marine metagenome | isolation source: Puget Sound, Washington, USA | host: Bankia setacea... | reverse complement strand
TTTGTTGATATATTAACTGTCTGTTATACATTCATTCATTTTCTTTAATATCAAATATGAGTATAATATTACTTTAAAGTCTTTTGACAATATTTTTTTGTAGCATGCTTTTATTTAGAAAAAAACCCAATCATAAACAAAAAACTCTTCATACTGTTGGTACAACCATATACTCCAATTTCCAGAGTTGATAAACTAATTTAGTACTGGTTTAGCGGAAGAATTTAAAGATATTAGGTGTAGCATTGAACATATATGGGTATAAAGATAATTCCATGATACTGACACCATTCAAACTAGTATTGTATTTGATATTTAAGACGATTTGAAACATATCCATGCCAATATCAACTTTTAGTTTTATGTCCCTCTTTTCTTACCTGTATTTCAGCTTGAACATAAAGAAAACTTTTGTTTAAATTACTCTATCTGTATTATATTAAATAAGTTGTAGTTTAAAATACAATGTCTGCACATTGTGAAACCACCTTAACTTGACCCTGTTAAATGTTTAGTCAAAGAAGATAGGTTTTTAAAATGTGGAAATAAATGTTAACCTACAAAACAAATGCTAATTTAAAGTCAGTATAACCTTTTAACAAGTTCAAAGTGGCTTAAAAAACTACCAACTGTCAGCTTTCCCTGTTTGTTTACAATCTTAACTACAACTTAAATGTACAGCTATGAATTAGTTTTGAAATATTTATTTTTTGGTCGTTAACTGGACATTATGTACGCCCCCAGCTGGATCAGCCGTCTTACTTTGGTCTTGTTTGTACTACCTCCCTCGGTGGTCACAAATAAGATTAAAACCTTTAAAGTGCCTCAAGTGTTGTTAGTTGTTGCCTTGTGAACCTTTCTTCTATTAATGTGAGTCGGAAAACAGTAATAATAGTGATCCCTTTTAAAGACATTGTGAGGATGTAACACAAATACAGGCAACCGTTAAAGTCTTTCTGAATCTGATGTATATGTATGTTCATTGTACAGCCATTACATTCACTGACTACAAGGGAGTGGAGCATTGCCTTTGATAGAATACTTGCTCAACCTTTGATTATTGAAGGCACAGGCCACAACGACAATCATAGTAGTGGTTTTTTCGTGGGAACAATCCCCCATCAGTCAGGTTACGTTATCATGTGGGCTTTACACTTCTATTTATTGTTTTGTTATGTATCGTCATTACTAAGCTTGACCATGCCCTTGAACCAAAAACTGACCAGGTCACTCAAACTGACCACAGGATATAAAACACAATAATTCAGCTGTATTTGGGCATGAAGCCATAATAGAGTGATAAGACTTATGGTACATTTCTGTGGTTTTAAGGGTTAGTCTTTAGTTTTGTGATTAGACTCTTTTGAAGTTTTAAGTTTACGTTTATGCCCGTTTTATGTACAGATAAGTGTTGTTTTACTGTCCTTATTCAAAACTGGTTACTCAAAAAATGTTCCAAGTATTAGATATTTTATCAGTGTTAACCACAGATCTTTTTTATATATTGATATTAAGCTACAGTCATCAGTCTTTGCCCAATTATGTATAATTGCTATTCGTTTATGAACCCAACTGTAAATATAACTGTTATTCAGAACATACATATATATATATATTGTTGAATATATGTAGGAGCATCATGAATAGAACACCATGGTTGAAGACAGTAAAAAGAGCATGTTTGAATGTCCAAATATTGTGGGACAGTCTGTACATTCAGACTTATTTATTTTCTTGTATGACTAACAAGATATATATGTCCATTTTTGTCAAAAAATCTTTTGTGCGCACCCTTTTAGTTGTCATTTTCAACTTGCAGTCTATGCGAAAACTATTTTCGTACCACAGGACAATCTGACTGATAATTTCTAAATTTTTACCTGTCATTGCTAATTTTTACCTGTCACATCATTGAATATAGAGCAAAATTTGACAAAAGTTACCTGTCATTGTGACAGGTAAACCCAAAATTCCTACCAGTCGCAGACAAGTTTTGCCTGTCATTGACCTGCGACAGACAAGGTTTCGCATGGACTGAACTTGTAAGTATACAGCTTAGTTAAAATGTTATAATTATTAGGGTTGTTTTTTGTATTTTCCTTATTCAGTTCATTCTGTTTGTTTTCAGGTTGTGTTAAAATGTGATATTAAAAAAGATATTCGGTATGCCATACCCAATCCAAAATTCCATCACTGGCACATAGATGACAAACGCTTTGGATTAACCTTTGAACGCTACGATGATGCAAAGGCGTTTGACAAGGGAATCAAGAAGGCAGTGGCAGATTTAACAAATGGTGAATATTTATAATTAGTTTTATTTACAATTTTTGATTATACTTAAAGACATAATATCAATAGTAGCATTTGCTTAAATAGTCAACTGTCCAATTAGAAAGAAAGAGATCAGAGACTTGTATTGCGATGGGTGTTTGTATAGTCTAGACTTACAGTTTTTGTGTATCAAACATTAAAAGTAAACACTAGATGGAATGTCCAAAAATAGTTGTGGTCAAGGCTTGTTTGTTTTTTTAACTCAATAAACACAAGCACACCCTTGTAGCATAGTTTCTAATACAAATTAACTTGTTTAACAACCGGTTTTGTTTTGTTTCTGTTGAGACTATATTAAACATTATTACTATATTCTGGTTATTTTAAGATTTAGCTAAAATGAGAGAATTTAATAGTTTTCTAAATAGGCTTGACTTACTGTATAACTATAGATTTGTATTTCAAAATGAAAGAATTTAAAACTTATTTCAAAATCATTGTTAATGTACATACAGTGAGATAAACAGAAGCCAGAAATAGCTTGTAGACGCACACAATGACGATTAGGTTGGACCGAAGAATGAGCCGTTTGCCCGTAATGTTTACAACTGTCCTTTAAAGATGAAAACCTTGGCCACGTGGTTGATTGCACCCTCGTAACAATATAAAAATGTCAAGTGCCTGTTAAATGTGCCATCAGTTAATATTGCGGTCATTTGTACAAGTGCATTTCCATATTTATAAAAGTGCTTACATGTATATACCTATGGGGTACTGCAGTCAAGTCAATCCCCTTACTACAAAAGGTCACAAGGCCCGGCTGTTTAATATCCGCTGTAAACTATTAAAGTGAGGTAGAGCTACAATGTGAACATTTCATTCACTGGTAATGGGGGCTTCATTGAGCTGAGCAATCTATTGTTGTGTTGTGGGGGAGGGGGACTTAACAGTATACAAAGCCTTATCTAGGTCAGAGACTATTGTGTATACAATGAGAGTATCGGGGATTTTGAAAGACAGCCAATATAGATAAAACCAAGTTGTTCATTCATAAAACTACACTAGACCTTTCTGTCATCCACTGTTTATGGAAATGTGTTTTAAGTAGTATTACTCTGTGCATCAATGAAATGGCTAAATGTCTCACCATTCACCTTTCCACAGTGTAATTTATACAAGTCATTAGTAATAACTGGTGAATGAATAATGATTGGTGAGCTCTCACTGTTGTTTATGAATGAAAAGAACCTGACGGGCGGAACTTTGATTGTTATGGGTAATGACCGTAAGGCTTGAGAAATTACCTGTGAAAACTAGAACGGAGAAGTGGTAAGGGTGAGACAATACAATATACAACACAACCAGCTTAATGACTGGTGGCCACATTGAGGTTCTCATGCTCTCTCTATAGTTTGGGAAATGTAACAGATGGCTGCTAGTATATGATTTAACATCCAAACGCTCCATGAATCTGGCAAAGACAAGTTCAAAAACAGGGACAGGAAAAGGACACTGATGTTCACCTTTTGGAATGTTCATGTACACTCTTAAAGATGTTCAGTTTCCAAACAGACATTGAAACGAGTAATGTGAACAGCATTTTACATTACATGAAGAAAATCACGTAGATATATATAATAAGCAAGTATTTAAGAACAGTCATGCACTCAATTATAATCTGACCAGTGTACTAGGAACGTGATATCTAGAACTTTACACAACAGACAATCCTTCAATCATGTTTAGTAGAGCTATTGGTAGCTCTCGTGCTGTCACAATTAAGTCCTAGCCACAAACATTAATCTGGCAGGTGTGCTTCAACAGTTTTGGACTTATAAATATAAAAATACCCAACAGTGACCATTGCTGGGGTATCGTCAAAACCTAGTGTCACCATGGATACCATAACAAACTGGTAAACTGAACTCATTGGTGGTCAGAATAGGTCTTCTTTACCTACCTTTGCAGCCATTAACACTCATGGCTCGTTTAGTGTTTTTAAACTAGAACATGTAACTAAAATGAAATAATAGCAGTGATGAAAAGCTGTAGAAGATATATTTAGGTTGAAACTTGTTTTGATAAAGTTTGTTAACTGATTTCACTAACAAAAATGTAACGCTATGGCCCTGATTTGTAGAAAACAAGAATGGGTTTGAAACGTGATCCTGTTCTGTCTCAGTTGAACACAATGTACTGTTTTGGTCCAAGAATAATCTGAAGTACAAGTTGTTTGATTGTGTAGCTCATTTTGGTTGCTATTTTTCCTCTCCCTTGCCTTCTGTTTGCTGTTTTGGTGGTAAGTATGGTACACAGTTATAGATAGTAAAGACAAACAACCAATTGCTGGTAAAACTGAATTGAATGTCTAATATAGTACTGTCTGTGTTGTATATTGTATTTTATCCAGTTGTTTTTTCCTATGTTTTTGTTCTGTTACTGTGTCCATTTTTGTAGCACACAAGTTCAAGCTTTGGTCATCTCTGTAGTCTTCTCTTCCACATTATATAGGTTGCGAGATTTTTTTTTAATAACAGTTAACTTGTATTTGGTACTCCTTCCACTTGACAATTATGTTTGCTGTGAAATTCCAGTATATTCTATACTTGAGTCTCAGTTCCCTTTGTTTGGACAGTACTGGTTCTTTCCAGGAAATCTGCTGATCGACTTTTTCAGACACCTATTGCTACCTGCAGACGTTTAGTAAATGGTAGCCGAGACAAAATACTGCTCTTTGCTATTTTTTTATATTATATTAAGGTAATATGTTAGAACGGAAATACAAACATATAAAACATATTGTTTAAAGGTATAAATTGACTGCTTCATAAACGTATGTTATTCTTTGGTTTAACTTGTTGCATGTCTTGGTGTTTTTTAGTTCATTTTCAAGAAACGTACACGTTGTGTTATATTACCTTTGTCAAGAAAGTAACTGTCATGCCTTCACTGTTCTTATAAGAGAAACCCATAAATGCATTCATGAAATCAAGTAGCAGTATATACTATACACATGCTAACATACAGGAATCATAGTCATACTTTCAAAGTCATGATTTTCCCACTCCTGTAACAATCATGTGTTTGATGTACCATTTATCTGTAGTAACAGCCCTTCCTAACAGTGTTGAATGATTCCTTTCCTTGGCACCTAGTAGTCATTATTGTCTTTTTCTCTTACTTTTAAATCTTGTGGGTAGTTTTTCTCTCTTGTCTGTTGTATGTGAATATGACATAACTTTTATGATGCAATATAACTGACAGTGGCTACATAACTCTGTTCCATTGATAAATGATGTGGTGTAAGAGGAGATTATCTAACAACTAGATTATCTCAACAGCGCTCTGGCTAAATAACTCTGTCCACTGTTTTTACTGAGCTTTCGATGTAATTCAGCTCAGTGTTTTTAAGTCATATGGCTAAATATATGAACTAGATTGGCTAAATATATGAACTAGATTGACTAATTATATGAACTAGATTGACTAATTATATGAACTAGATTGGTTGAACAACAGGTATTACTGAATGGCAGGAATAGGCAGACACTGTGGGTTTAAGTCCCTACTTGATTACCTGCCAAGCCCGACTTTGATCAGTTGTTATGAAAAGTGTTACAAGCTGTCATTGGTACTCTGCTAGTCTATAGAAAGTCCTCCAGTCATTGTTGAAGGTGGTATGGGCTGAATCTTGGCTATTCTTAGAGTAATCAGCTTTCCTGCCCAGCTTTGCCTACCTTTTTTGTGATTGTTCAGGTTATGAAATAAAGCTAGCTTTCATAACAAAAGAGGAAGAAAAGGAAAGAGTGTTTGATTTTGTGGTACAAGTAAATGCAGACATTGCAGAAGTAAGCTTAGAACCATCTGTATGTGTGAGAGGGTTCAACCATCTTCACCTGATTTCCTTTTGATACAGTTAGCTACATATTTTTTACTTTCTTTTGTCTGTGGAATATACTTTTTACACTAACTGGATCATACATATATGTGGCAAAATGATAACAAAGCATAGCATCAAGTACATGGGCAATCATTTCTAGGCAAGCCACACAAGTAGCGGTGGTAAATGGTTCTTGTCCAGTGTGTATAATATCTCCATAAATTCATGTCCACTCCTCATATAGACAAATAACATTGTTTTGAACTTCCACAGAATGTGTTGTCAATCATGAATCATGTATGGTTTTGGGCACATGTATGACTTGTACACAATAAAGGTATCTATATAATACTACTACTATCCCAGCTCTATCTCTGCAGTGCATTGTGGTGTTAACAGTCGCCTTTGGGTAGCTTTCTCTTTAACTCATTAGTTGTGGTCAAATTCAAGACAGTTTCAATTGCATGCGAGACGTATCAGCTGTTTATTTTGTGGGGTAGGAGCAAAGTTGCTTCAAGTATCAATAGATAAAATAAGAGATAGAACATTTTACCTTTCACTGCCTCACCTTGCTATTTGTATTGCTGACCTAAGCGGACTTGTAGCGAAAGGAAGTTAACCGTGGCTTTGTATTCAACAGTCTGTCTATGAATATATGTACATCTCTTAGTGTGAGATACACAAATGTTCTCAGTGTGTGTTAATGTTGTGTACAATTTATGTAGTGACTATTATTTTGATACATGTACTTACTGTGATTTTTTTCACAGGCTATTTTATCTATTAGACTTGTTACAGTCCCTGATATGTTACAGTTTCCCTTTATTCGGAATGCAATTAATCAATTTAAAACACCTTTGTATGATAGTTGTTTTTTCTATGAACAGCTGTCTGTATAGATCTGTGTTTTAATTCATTTATGTTACTATAGTTATAACATTTAACACTTTGAGTTAAACAGCAGCCAACTATTCCTTTCTGTCCTGGAGTCTTTTGTTATGCCACCTTCAGACTGTGCACCAAGATCGTGTGGTTCTATTTAACAAATCTTAAACTCTAAAAGTGGATGGAGACGTATTTTTGGTCACGCACACATATTAAAAGAGAAATGTATGACAGTGACATTCAGTTGGTTTGACATTAGTAATAGAGATTTGGGGTGTTATATTATCCTTTATTTATTGACATGGGTGTGTAGGCAGAGTGCTCTATATATATCCTATTCATGGAAGATTTTAGCCTCATCATATTACCTGTATCCTCTTGTCTCAGGTTGTTGAAAAACGAGACACCATAGTTTTCGGATACAGACCATAGCTGAACTTGATACAGTACAAGGCATGTGATGTGATATAAAAACAATCCAAAATCAAACGAGTAATGGAAAGTTTTTGAATGCCCCTGTACTTCTATTTCTTTAAATTTGCATACTCGGTGTTATTGTTGCACCTTTTGACAAGTGACATAGCCAAACTTGTCCTTTTGAAATTGATAATGTTAATCTGGTCTCTGTTACCTGCCTACCTGCCAAAATCTGCTTTAGGATAAAAGTTTAGGTTTTAATGTTTTCCTAACCACAGATGACATTAACTTAAGATGACCATTTTTATCACACTTTGAAGAGAAATTCGGTTCAAACTGGTTCGGTTAAGAAGGGGTACTTGAAACGATTTTGTATCTGCTCTTCATCAAAAGTGGGAATATGAAGGCTTCAAGCGTCTTTTTTCTAAGGGCCTGTATTGTGTAGTCTATATGATAGGGTATTGTGGAACATTTAGAGTTAAACAAAAACCCAACCCTAGCTGATGTATTAGTATTTAAAAGTTTTGAGTGTAGTGATGATCATCACTGTATCTATAACAGATGAATTCTGTGCAATGGTCTCAAAATGGGAACTCTGAGGTATTGTTAAGTTTTTAATGTGGTGTTATGAAAGAAGAGAGAAAATGTATCGGAGACCCACAAACCCAGTTTTCTGGCTGTTATGTAAACATGAATAACTGTAACCTGATCGAGGGGGAGTGTAGGAGCGTTTAAGTAGAGTAAACCAAGTACAGGGGGGGAGGGGGGTGTTGTTGGCTGTTTCTGTAGGGTAACTTCCTGTCATTTGCCTGAGTTAGCTGCCGATGTGTAGTTTGTACTGTGTATATGAAGGATGGCCCAGTTACGATGTCGGCATTCATTGACAAACCCATTTACAAATAATCAATTGGCCAGCCTCGGCTCTCAGCAGGGGGTCAAGTCTTATATTGGAAGCTACATGGGATGGTACAGTGACAACATCAATGTAATAACTGCGGCGGCACACAATTGGCTCAAGTTTTAAGTGCACACAATCATTCAGACTTGTTTAAGTGTTCTTGTTGTTTCATTCTTAGCGCAGGGCCATATTTGTCCATTGATATAAAATCTTATAACCAATCTGGTAACAATCTTCCTTGTCTTAAGTCTGGCAAGATCTGTGATGGTTCTATTAATAACCTGCGCTTTGGATGGCAAATATTGACTCTGGGCTTGAGAGAAACATCAAAGTAGCTACAATTGAAGGCGAAATATAAACTAACATGTACGCAAACAGGTACTCAATTACACTGGCTTCTGATAAGTGCCGTAGAATTCTCAGATCCAGCTTGTAGTAATAAAATATTTAAACCAGACTATCACCCTGACTTGTATGACATGTTGTGTTGTTGTTTTTAAGGTGTTGTGTTACAATTTGATGTGATAGGTGGACTGTACAGTTGACCCGTACATGAGCGCTTCTTGCATTGTAATGTTATACTGCCGGAAATATAATGTAGCACTATAATGTAGCACGATCAAATTCTACAAGAACTGTACTTGTATACCTTTGAGCTAGAGTTGAGTAGGTTCAAGGTTCAAATTCAGGCTACTGAATCCAAAAGGAGGCGAAAAGAAACTATATGCTGTTCTGAGCTCCTACCATGATTTCACTCTTGCTATAACTGCTAGCTTTGTTGAAGTAAACACAGTTTTCTGTTGTTTGTAAACACTCTACTATGAAATACTGGTGATGGTCTGGTACATATGACCATGAAGTTGAGACGTAATTTTTGTCCATTACAATAGTCAATGAAAAATATCAAATATCATTGAATATGAATAAAAATGCAAATCTGTACATGTTAATCAATACACTTGTACTTCATTTTTAGAGTTCATCATTTGGTGCACAACATTACCATACTGGTTTAAGATCGGGGTTTTATTTGTTTGAAACACTATATTTAATTGTTTTCCTTTTCCTTTCAGGATATGGTGATGGAAAAACAGATGATGTATTTGAGGTAATTATATAACACTATTATATGTACTTGACTGTATTTCACTGTGACATTCAGATGACCCTGACATTTTTCTTTGTCTCCTAGCAACCAAAAAGTGTCTAATTACTTGTCTGGTTATCAGTGACTTTGTAAATAATAGGCTTGCAACTAAACTGAAAGTGCCATAAACGGACATTTTGACAAATCAAATTCACACATGCAGCATAAGTGTGCTTTGTTGGATGTTAAGCATGCAGTTAACGTATGATAGTTATTAGATCATTAATGCAACATTGTTTTGTGGAATGATCTAAGCCAGTTCATTAATACTGATACGACTTTATGTAAGTTAAGTGATTGACAATTGCATTATAATACCAATGAACACAATGCCGTATCTCTCTAACTAGGTAGGAAATAGGTAAATACGTACAACAGTGTTGCTTCAAATAATTAGTCTCGGCCTCTTTGCAAAATGTTTGTAACTCTTACATGCCAAATGTGTATGGTTTAAATGTTGCTTCATTGACTCCTTCATGTGCTGTACGTGCTCATGAATGCGTAAGAATGGTGAAACAATACATGTAACAAGATCTTGAAATTTGTGTGAAGCTGTCACTAGTGTGTATTGATTTAGTTGAACCAACATTGTTATGATGCCCAGTAGTTGATGCTGTTATGATGATATATTCAGGATATTTCTTTCTCTAACTGGTCTCTACTACTTGTTTCAGGAGCTTGAGTTGCCGATATCTAGAACGGGCAGCTCGTCACAGAGTACGACATCCACCACGACAAGCAGTCCTCAGTCCCCAACCTCATACATGCCCACGGTGCCTGAAAATCACTTCAACAGCTCGCAAAACTCCCATGTCAATCATCTCCATCGTGTACATTACCCACCACCTTCACAACGTCACAAACCCCTACCCCCACACAGTGACAAAAGTACAGACAGTAAAGATAGTTTGGATTCACCGGAAGACGTCTGGGTGAAAGCGGACGAGCCAACATCAATAAGTGGGAAATCTGATCAGGGACTGTTGGACTCTATGTCATCAGACAATGTAGAATTAAAGGAATATTCATATGTGATCTTTGGTCGAAACCAACCGCATGAATATAGTTATCCAAATTTAGAACCTGTACATAAACCGCCCTCAAAGAGAGAAGCAATTTGCAGTAAAAAACATTCGCAAATAACTATTCAACCAAAGCCCCCACTACCTGTGAAAAGTAAAAAGAAAGACAAACATAAAAACCTTCCAACGGGTAGACTGTTGCCCAAAGCTCGTTGTAAACACTGCCTTGAGATGTTCTCCCATGAAGACAATCACCGAGGCAGCTGTGAGGAAGCTCCGGACAATGTGGAAAAATGTATAGAAATTGTGACATGTGTTGTTTGTGCTGAAGGTTTAATATACCATTGTATGTCTGACCCTGATGGAGAATACGGCCATCCATGTATGTGTGATTCGTCAGACGAGTCAAACTGTAAAAAGTGGACAGTATTGTCTGTACTGTCTTTATTTGTTCCGTGTTTGTGGTGCTATTGGCCACTCAAGGCCTGCCATATGTGTGGTGAATCTTGTGGTTGTTGTGGAGGTAGACATAGAGCATCCTGAAACCTAGGCCAATACATGTGTAGCCATGATTATCGTTCAGTATTTTGTAATGCTCGCCTTTCAATCTGCACTGTAGCTCAGATATTGGTAAGGTTAGTGAGTTGATTGTTGTGAGGAATACACACGGAATACCTCAACCTCTGCTTAGCGGTTTCCAAGATGAGGTTACGAATACTGTAATCGACTCTTAGGTCTCGTACAATACAGTGCAAGTTGTCTGTCCGAAATCGTGTAATTATATGAGCCCCCTGGCAGGAGGAGAGGGGGGCATGTTGCCTGTTTTAGTTCTTATCTCATCTAGTGCAATCACTTCACCAGCAGCAATCAAGTACCAAATAAAGACTGGAATCAGATGTCCACCAGTAGGTGACGCCAAACCTCTGGTTTACACTACAGTGCAAGAAATCCTAGTGTACATGAACTATAGGGATACTCTCACATCTTCCTAGTGTACATGAACTATAGGGATACTCTCACATCTT
>ENA-OREC01001641-OREC01001641.1-marine-metagenome-genome-assembly--contig:-NODE-1641-length-11554-cov-14.083297_pt1 | contig 11554 bp, 5 predicted proteins | sample MGYA00248626_ERZ508543 | MGnify/ENA primary metagenome ERZ508543 (study PRJEB26211, sample SAMN05518279) | marine metagenome | isolation source: Puget Sound, Washington, USA | host: Bankia setacea... | reverse complement strand
GTAGTTTTATAGCTGTTGACCTTTGATGGTCGAAAAAATACCACGTGACTGCCAGACGCATGCTCAGTAGGTACCAGCCAATTTGTATCCGATGTAAACAAATGCACACTAGCTGGAAGATTTAAGCAAATGACAACGATTAAGGTTGCACATAGCAGGTTAAAATTGTCATGGTATTTTAAAATATAGCTTTAGTTTAAATAGGTCAATCACTTGAAAACCTCTTAAACCATCAAAAACCTACTAGACGGGGATATGTGATATTGGGTTTTTGTCTTACTTTACATGTCACATTTTTGAAAATTTCTTACTATACGATATCGTTGATAGTGTAAACAATACAGATATCACGCGATAAAGGTATAGCGAGTGCAAACAAATAGCAGATGCTTGCAATCAAATAAAGTTAAAAATAACCAACAACGAAACTACTCTACGTGAGGATACCACTTCTGTTCCACCCTGTTCAAAAACGCAAACACCTTCCAATATTTACTGGAAACCCTTCATGATCTTGTAAAATGTCTCCTTGATGTATGTTTCTAAACATCTTTTATTCAATTGAAATAATTCGTTTACTCACCTAAGTCCATTAAATAACTGCTTGGATTTTTCGAGCAAATGACAAAATTCGTTGACAACTCGCTTTTCATTTTCGTCCATCGGCGGTGCCACTGTTGGTTCTTCTGACATCCTGAAAGTCTTCGGAATTTCCAAATTGACGTTATCTTTCACATGCTAATTAGATAGAAAGTTGTGTAGACATAAACATCATCTGTTGTAATCTTTAAATGGTCACATAACCTTTGTGGCAATAAAAAATATCTTAATTCAATATTCTGACGGACTTTCTCATCAAAAATTACTCACGGTCCATACAATTTATGCGTTGTAGATCTTGCAAATATATACGGTTACGTGCAACCAATTTTTCGAATAATTGCTACACTCAAATATACATTTTGTCATGGACTATACAGGCCCGTGATTTTGTATGCAATCATTGTCCGCGATATAACATTACATATAAGAAATCTTAAAGAGGAATATTATTATTACCTGAATTCAACACTTAACATGTGAATACAAATAGTTTCAGAAGTAAACACGAACTTAATTTAACTTCCTTTTCAACAAATTATCGCCCCTGTTTTGAAATACTATATATGTATCCCGGATGGTTTATAGTTTATCAAAGAATAACAAGATGATCACAGACCAATGTGTCAAATAACAGCAATGGTTGGAAAATGGAAAGTGTATACATATGCTATAATGCAATGATATAACGTTACAGTGATAATGACCGTCACTCTTTTTCCATATGTAGATGCAACAGAGGTTAAAAGTAACAAAAAAGGCAATTTAAGTAACGAACTGTTGAATGAAAATGAATATCTAGTCATACGTAGACATGTGTACGCTCACCTCAAATTGTACGTGCATACCTTTACTGGTTTGTAAGATATATAATGTTCTTTATCATAACACAGCTGTAAAGACATGAATGAAAAAGTGGGCTTGGTGATGCCGTGTCTTATTGTGTTTGCCGTGTCTTATTGTGTCTGCCGTGTCTCATTGTGTTTGCCGGGTCTCATTGTGTTTGCCGTGTTTATTTTGTTTCGCTTATATAAATGAGATATTTGTAGTTGTTTTTTCTGGGGTGAGACTCTGGCGAATCGTGTTACAGATGAATATATACTTATATTTTCTTTACTTACATTTTCTTTCGTAAACTAACTTGGTAGCGTCAAATACATGAGTAAATAACAAGTACTTGCATAGTTTGTTTAATTTCACACAAATCAAATGATGTTAATTATCATAAGAGTAATATTTAACAATCTTCGTATGTGTAAGTGTACAGATTTCTAACTTCAACAACTTTAAATCTAAGTACTTGAACGTTTTAAGCTAAATAGTATTTTCTTTTCATAGTAATTCAATTAATTTAAACATGTTAGGTCTTTGTCTATAGAAAGGCCGGTATATATTTCCAACGTAAATCAACATATACATTCACATACAAAATGATACTCATCTTCTACAGTGTTACATGCTTTACATAGCCTTTCATTACTTGGTATAACATTTTGCTTTTCCCACATGCCTGTCTAAATGGTTAGTCTATGTGATGAAACTCTGATTTGTGCCAATTAGATTCTAAATTTAGCGATTGTTAAAATATCTAAATGAATACGATTGAAACGAAAAGCATCATATGTGATTATACAATATTCGAAATTTCTCCATTCCAGTTTTGTAGACAGTTATCCTTGATCCTCTGTCTAAGTATAAGAGAGTAACATTCTACAATTTAAGATCATATAAAGAAAGATATTACCACCCATCCCATAACTTTCTTAAAAATGCATGCATTGTTGTTAGCTACAATAATACACCAACGGGTTACAATACTTATTTAGCAACTTTTTATTAAAATCACAAACAAATGCTAACGCAGCTAACAGCTCAATTGGTGTGTGTGTTTTACAGATAACAAAGACAACAGTTGTCTGTTCCAAACATTTCACAAGGGAGGACTTTCGAAGTTGGACACCAATTAGAACATATTTGAAGCCAGATGATGTACCATCAGTGATTGACTAGTCGTGTCACAATCCCAAAAGAAAAGGTTTTGGCAGATGAAAGGTAAATAAAGAAACAAACAAACACAAACAAAAACTATGTTTTCCTTTAGGTGAATAAAGAAAGAAACAAACGCAAACAAAAAAATATGTTTTCCTTTTTTTATTAAGTACATTTGTATATTTAACAATAAACAGGTTCGAATGTTTTAAAAGATTGTATACTATAAATAAATGAGAAACATTTTACAAGCAAATGCCCAGTTAAAAAGGTTATTTGTCATTTTTATTACAGATTGCTTGAATCTACTATATCTAGTAGTGACACTGTTGCTTATATAATTAACAGTTTAAATGAAGAGCTAGAACAAGCCAAAGAAGAGAACAAACAATTGAAAACACAACTGACATTAGAGCGGTTTCGTGTAAATCGATTTACCAATGATGACACATGTATTTCATTTTATACTGGTGTTAGTTCCTATATTTCATTTTTAATTTTTTTCACTGCTATTCAGCTGTCAGTTAAACGTATGACAAATGCCTACTATGTCCCAAGTGAAACTGTTAGCTTAGCTACCAGAAAAATAAACACGCAGCTGATAGATGAATTGTTTGTGTTTTTGTCGATTACATGCAGGCTTGTTAGAACAGGATTTAAGTGTTCGGTTCAATTGTTCTGTTTCTACAGTAAGCAGAAAAATCATAACATGGATTTTTTTAGTATACAATTTTGTCAAGCATACCCATTTGTTTGTCAAAAGACATAATACTGAAATGTATGCCAGAAGAGTTTAATTCTTTGGCACCAAGAACTAGAGTTATTATTGATTCACGGAATTAAGAACACAACCACCTTCATCATTAGTCCTTAATTCTCAACTATTTTCAAATTATAAAGGTTCTTCAACAGTTAAATGTCTATTGGGCATTGCTCCACATGACACATTTACATTTGTTTCATCTTTGTATGCTGGTTCAATGTCTGATGTTGAAATTAGAAAACTGTCCGGCCAATTAAAGCTAACGATGATAATATGGCCGACAAGATAGAACACGTGCTTTTACTTCTTTAGACGGTAAACGAACTGATAAACATTTGCCTCTAGTAATTCGATAAAAAATAAAGACATTATGAACATTCATATGAACTGAGCATTAGGAGACCGGATGAGACCGGGTAATTCGGAGAGAGATCTGGGAATAGTATCGTTATTTTTATTAATTGAAGAAAGGAAAGTGTACTCTATGACGGACATATAAACCGGTATATATGGTGTATAGGTTCGTGACTCTATTAATGTTGAAGTGTCAATTATTGTATGATGGTACACCTGTACAACTGCTCAACTGTGTATTACTTTATATTTTAAACATTTAAAGTAAAATGATTATGAATACTAAGCAACTTTTGAAAATGATAAAAACAACAATAAATAATGTTTTACCCTGTAACGATTTAAATGGTTTCGAAATTGCCATAAACACTGGTTACGAAATTGCGAAATGTTTCGAGATGGCGAGGTTACGAAATGACCGTAACTGTTATTAAGCTGACTCGTAAATTGTATACACCGACTATACCTGTATTTCTAGTCACTTCCTTGTTCACTTTGTTTACTCATGCACTCCAATAGACGCTACATGACGAGTAGTACAGTATATGTCGTCTTTCCTAACAATGTATCTCTACTTACGACACAACGAACATACTAAAAAAGTGTCCAATGTGTCGCTGGAACGATGTTACAGACCAAGTGTGGGGACTTTTCTTGAAGAGAGAATAGAACCAGCATTATGGTACAAAGTGTTGATTCTAGATTCAATGTTTGTGGACTGTGACAGAAGAAACGTGTCCTGGAATATTGAAAAGAGTGACGCTGCCAAACAACTGCATGAAAAAAAAGCACTTGATATGGGAGGGCAAGATGTGGTGCAGTTCTTCAAAGGGAAAGGTGAGTAATTTGTTTAGTTTATTAGAATATAGGATCATTATTCTAACAGCCAACTACTTATTAGTTCTTCATAGAAAACCATGCATTTGTGATAAAAAAAAGTATGTGTAAAATGCTAAGTTCTTCACACATTTATGTTAAAACATGTAGCATTTAAACCAGTTGAATGGTGAAACCAAAATAATACAAATAAACCACTGCCAAACTCATAAACTTTTTTAAGATAAACTGTATCATAAATGAACACTTTCACTTTCTAAATCACTAAAATGGCGGCATTAAATTGGATTGTTTACACTATGCAGCCTGACTGTAGCTATTTTGTGTACTAGGTTAAACAGGTTAAATATCAGAATATATTTTGAGCGATAGTCTATGATTTATCATCAATTTGTGACAATTCGAACACTTTAAACAAAGTCTGTTGTGGTTTCCAACACATTTCAGCAACATTGTGCATACATTGGGTTGATATATTGACTTGTAATGACTGTCAGGCAACCCCTTAGATAAGAGAGATACACACAGTCCCTAACTATCTGAAGCGACTGCATATTATTCAATTTGACGGGTCCATGATTCTCGCTATACCTAAGCGTGAAGTGGGGAGTAAAATCGATAACCCAGTCTAGCGAGTCACTGTAAACACATGTGGTAACTCTAACTGTGAAACAAGTGGGTGGGGGATTAACAGTTATCACATTTGGAAACCATGCTATGTTGTACAAACAATTAATTTATCAACATCAGGGCAATTAAGGTCTACGGTAATCTTGCTGATGGGTGATAACGAGATGGCCTTACTCTTGATAGAATGGGTGTATAGAGTTAAAGAATGCACACCTGCTTGCTCTTATTAAGTAATGCATGGCAGAGCGTAAAATGATGTAGATTGTTTACATTTGATTCGGCCCATGGTCAACTCAACATTTCTTCTTGGAATACGGATTACTGATCTTAAATGATAACAGACTCACCAAAATCAGAGTTTGTTTACCAGTAAAACTTTGATATGAGGAGATTTTGTAAAATCAGGGCTTGTCCATTTTCAAAGGCCACAGTTGTCTTGGAGCCCTGAAGTAGTCATTACAAAGTCAATATATTAACATGATAAGGCTGAACGTTATGAAAAAATTGTTGAGCATTGTTAATGTTATTATAGTTTTTAAGCGCTATCCTAGTACATGTACATATTGTTTAATGCACTAAGGAAGTTGTCTCATTTGTAGCAACGTTGAAAATACTTTACCTCAAAATTAAAATCAGAACCTTTAAAATAACAGGCTAGTTAGATGAAGTCATGAGAGATGATATAACATGTGACAAGTAAGAACTTTATAGAGAAATATAGAAATTGCAGCTATACTTAAGGTTAAAATCTTCATTATTGCGTCAGTCACAACTTCACAAATACAGTTTCTTGTAAACATGACAGTCATATTGGTATCTGATTATTACATGTACTTTGACTGTCATCAAATGTGTATTTAGCTGCCAATTTCTGGATAAAGTTCTTACTCAACTACCGTTCAAGTTTTAGTATATAGATAACACAAGGGAAGATATTTTAACTAATAAAATGGGCAGTCTGACTAGCGCGGTAGTACACACTTACCTCTGTGATCAGGGTACCTGACATTGGCTTGTGAGATATTAATGTTATCACCAAATCAGACAAGTGAATTTCCTTCCACACATAGATGACACAAATTGCTAGAATGATTGGTAACCAATTTTACCAACCTGTTTCATAATCGTTGTAAATTAAATAAGTTTCATTTAATATTTTTAAAAAATGTAAAATTGCAGTCATCACAAGAATGACACTTGTGAAGTTATTTTGGATTTTACAAAGTGTTGACATATCCTCTATAGTTATTTAAGAGATACATGCCTTATTTATATTTAATTTTCAGATCAGCTCTTCACAGAGAAACAGTGTTATGACTTTGACCCAACCTTTGATGAACTCTTCGAAACAACTAAGAATGTGATGTACCTACTGAATCCTGAGATTATAGACCAAGAGGGAAATGCTTGTGTGTCTGAGGAGTTATTGAAACTATTACATGTGTTCATCTTGCCAGAAATTTTGCTCCATGAAAAAGACAGGCCTTATATAATTAAAGCACTTGAGGAGATAGAAAAACAACAACAGAAAATTGAAGATGAGATTCAAGCTAAAGAGAGAACTAAAAGAAATACTGAGAAGTCACTGTGGAAACAAAGGCAGGATCTATTGAGAAGAGAAAACTTCAGTAGCGCTAAATATATTGGTACACTAGATGAAACCTTCTTGAAAGTGTTGCTCAAACATATTAAAAAAGATTTGGCCAAGTTAAATGAAATACTCCTGAAAACTGATGGTCGAGTGGCATCACTTAGAAGTTTGAGTAGAGAAAAGGAAATTGAGCAGCTAACAAAAGCAAGGGAAGAACAAACTGAGGTATTTAGTGTAATACAATCATTCACAACTGCGCGAGAAGAGATAAAAAATGTTATTGAAAGAAAGCATTCAAAGCCATTGTTCAAAAGGCCTAAGAGTCACATGACAGACTTTCATCTCATTTATGTCGAAGTAAATAGGAGATTGGAGAAAATATGTGTGGACTTATGGGACTTGGTTAAAAGGAAAGTCAAGTTATCCAGTGTAAGAGAGGCTGCAAAATTGACATTGAAAGAGATTCAATCAGATGGATGTTCTTATGGTTTCAACAGAAAAAAAGGAACTTTTGAAAAAGAGCTTGATCTGTTTGATCCAAGCAATAAACCAGAGGCGTGGACTACGTTAGAAGAGAAGGTAAAATCCATCTTATATAACAATCAATGTGGGTTTGGAAGTGACTATGTGAAGTTCTGTGATATGATTAGAACCAAATGTGAACAAGCTCAGAATGAATGTAAACTGTTTGGTTCTGAGCCTGTCAATGTTCCAAATACTCCTCCCTTGTCACCAGGTACTGAGGCTTTAGTGAACAGGATTGGAAGAGAGTCTGTACAGCGTAGAACAGTACATTATCCAAACAAAGCAGGGTCCTTACAACCACAGGAAAGAGACGGTGTTGCAATTAGACAACAATCAGCTTGCATTCCCAGATGGTCTATGGCACCTATTTCTCAGAATACATGTGAAATAATATGCCAAGAAGTCAAAGATCATATAAAAACCATGTCCATTAGGTTAGCAACAGAATTGAAAGGAAACGAGTGCAGATTTATTGAACATAATTATGTTAACAAGGTTTATGTGTGCTATGAACAACATGTGTCAGATGAGTTAACACCAATCTTGTCAGAGATGTTTGAGATCAACTACAGGCAGAAATGTGCAAGTTTAAGTCAGTGGGTAAAGGACTATTCCTCAGAACTAGAAATGGAGTCAATAATGAGAGGTCTGATGCTGACCTCTTTAACTTCTAGTGCTGAAAGCTCCGCTGATGAACAGTCTGATACAGAGATTAAACTCCCTAGGACTGATAAATCTGAGATGAGTAAGAGTGTCACTACCTTGTTGAGTAGAGATTTGAAAAAAATGCCGTGGGACGAACTGTACGATTGTATGAACAAACAGCATCAAAGTGTTGATGAGGACTTTGTTGGAGCTTTGGACATAGAGCCTTGTGAGTTTCCATGTTATAACACAGACTCTCCTAGTCAGTTCAATAGCCAGCTGGAAGAATCATTCCAAAACACAAATGAAAGGGAAGGAGAAGCAGATGATGAAACTGAAAGAAAAGCACCAATACAAAATGCTGAAGGAGAAATGTTTGAAAATGGTGTTTTAATGTATGAACAAGGTGCAACAGGCACGAGTCCAACAAAAGAAAGGTCCCCACCATATACTGAATTGGGAGAAACAGAACCAGTTCAAATGAGAAATGCGCCTGATAAATCTCCACCATCATATACCACATTACCTCCCCTGAACCGTCAGTTCTACGACACATTTGAGCTTTTCTTTGAATACATTGAAGAGGAAGATCAAATGTGCAGCTTATTCAGTAAACTAGGAGTCTTGACTAAAACTGTGAAATATGTTGGGGAACAAATTTCCAGAAACCGAGTGCAAGGATTGAATAGTGCCCCATGTGCAGATGACCTGCTAGATGTAGTTACACTATTGTTGTGTAAGTTGGATAAAGACTGGCTATTTAAACTGTACTCTCATCTCAATCTCATATTATGTTTGTTGCCAGATTTTATGCAAGGAAATGCACATGAATATTCTCTTGTTAACTTCAGCATGGCGTATTCATACTTGTTTGAAAAGCAATTGATGCACAAAAATTCAACGAATGATGTTTCAGATGTTTAGAGGGAATACTACATGTGTTATTAAACCTTTGTCCATTACAAGTAGAAGCTTAGTATCAGGTTATGTTTGAATAATTCACATAGTTTCACAGAGGAACTCAATACATGTATCACTAAATACCTAAATATAGTTTTTGGTTGACACGACACGTATACCGTAGCAGCCAATCAGATAAGAACATTTTAAGGGTTTATCTGCCTTGTAACTTAAAAGCACTTAGAAACATCCCTTTTTTCAACGTCAGTGCTGAAACGAAGAGTCAAGCTTGTTAATCAGTGCCTCAAATTCAAAAGTCTTAAAGTGGCCGAACACTGTAGCAAACACTTTTGGTCATTTTTCACAGAAAGGATAACTATGATTTTTGTCCATTCAAGTTTTGATTAAGAAGGGTCCCCATTTTTATTAAATCCTGTTTAAACTGATCTTTTATACTGTGGTATTCACTATCTTCTGATATCTAAACATAGTGAAGTACGGTACTAACAGGTAAGTATGCCCTTTTATACAAAACTTGCATATGAACTATTTTGATGTGATAATAATTAACAGGATTGTACCTTTAACACAATTCTAAAGTACAATGTAGGTTAAATTCTTACAGGTGCTTGTTAAATAAGCCAGAACATATGATAAACCTGTCCACATATAAACAAGTATTTCTTGTAAGGTTATAAATCATAATGAACGAGGAAGCAATAAATGTATCACATGCTACAATAGCCTACATGTAGATTTCATTCATGTATTATATTTGTACATAGTAAGAATTTATGAGTTGTCTTACAAGAAGGAAGTGTTAACTATTTAATCTGTGTGCAAACATATCACGATACTTTTGTTTTATACTCGCTGTATCTAATCTAGATATCTAATCTATTTGTGTGATTTAAGTTTGGTTAATGAATATACCATTATGATCTCTAAATATCTCTACATACTGAGAGCTAGCTCTTACAGAAATGTTTAAAACTGTGAAAACATTCATTTTCGCTGTGCACTAAATTTTGTGAGTTTGGTGTATATTAAAGCTAAACTAAAAAAATTAAAGTTAACAAGTATGAGTTTCTAGTAAAGTTTGTTTATATCATTTTGAATTTTTGAATCCAGGATTCATAAGGTTTAGTTATGAAAGTTCAGAAAACTATGTTGAGTAACTGATGCAATGACTTCTGTTTTGGATAAAAACTTAAAATATATCTGGCACAATCATTATGATAGAAAGGAAGATTTATTTTGCTTTGTAAAACTTGTTGGTATTAGTTTTTATAAATGCACGTATCTAATTCTGTCTATTTACATGAACATGTACCTGTTTTATAGATTGGGTTTTAATTAAATTCCTGGTTTGTGGTATTCAGTTTTAACCTTCATTGCATTTAAAAATAATCGGGTAATTGATACTTTTTGCAATACATGCGTACATCACAAATCAATAGAACAAAATTCTATCTCTGTCTTGCAAAATATAATACATGAATTACATTTAGTTTCTTCCTGTTGTTTTTCCAGGTACAAAATATGGATTAGACTTAAGAGTATTGTTCGACTTAAGCACTTACACAAACCTTTACTTACACAAAACCTGAACTTACACAAAACAATTAAGGTTACTGTGTAACTTCAGAAATATAAATAACAGGAAAGTAGAAATAAGCTAAGAATACCAGATACTATCAGTGTACTGTGGTTTATACCAGGATGTTACTGATGTCCCGTGGCAATAACAAATAGTTGAAGGTAGCTTGATATTATTCATGTGACTTGTACAATGTCACTACGTCAAGGGCTACATGTTCCTCTTCCTGATTAAGTCACACAACATTTCAAGAAAGTGTGCCACGTAATCATAATTTAGTGCTGGTATATTTTTATTGGGTTGAAATTTCAGTTGTTTTGTTTTGGTTACTTTTAAAATACGTTTTTGAGAGCACTTACTTATGTGGGTGTAAATAACATACACACCAAGGGGACCCCCTTTTAATGTGATAGGCTTCTACATGTAAGTGCTTTTGAATCAAGAAGAAGACATTTATAAAACTTGAAATATATAAATAGGTGAACATTCGCTGATCCTACAAATCTCCCAAATTTTAGTGTCCTACAAATATTTTAGATTTCAAAGTACTCAATCTGGTATTGCCACATTTTAGGACCACAGGTTTAAAGAAAATGTTGATAGTGTGATTTTTTTTTCAAATCAAAGTACCTGCACAGCTGAAAAGGTTTCAACGTTTGATATCCAACAAGCTACCTAGAATGATTCCTAGTCATAATTAAATTCAATGTATTAGTTTTGCTTTCATAGATAAACCTGTACATTGTTTATAATAGAACCACTGATTAAATTGTAGATGTAAGTTTTAAATAGGATACACCTTTGACCAAACTAACAGAAAATTGCAACTGTATTTCAAATGATATCACATACATAGTTAACATGGTGATTTGATTTTATACCGTTACTTATTCTTTGTTAAAGTGTATATATACATTTTCGAGTTGGTAAAATATTCCTGATGTTGACTAGGGGAAACTCTCAATATGGGCCAACAGGGTTATCACATGTTTTCAGTATGTACGTGAATGATATAGCAGAGCTTCACTGTACTAGGACATGTATTCAGTATGTACGTGAATGATATAGCAGAGCTTCACTGTACTAGGACATGTATTCAGTATGTACGTGAATGATATAG